>JAEEGL014458522.1_pt1 | contig 13754 bp, 8 predicted proteins | sample 9134231 | NCBI WGS metagenome assembly JAEEGL01 (sample SAMN16246548, study PRJNA631951) | gut metagenome | biome: gut microbiome; feature: rumen; material: fiber-attached | host: Bos | place: Iran: Karaj | collected 2018-10 | reverse complement strand
ACCCATTCCACCACCAAGTACATGGACGGCCACGGCAGCGCCGTGGGCGGCGCCATCGTGGACAGCGGCAACTTTGACTGGGACGCCCACGCGGACAAGTTCCCGGGCCTCACCACGCCGGACGAAAGCTATCACGGCATCACCTATACCGAACGTTTCGGCAAGGCCGGCGCCTTCATCACCAAGGCGACCGCCCAGCTGATGCGCGACTTCGGCTCCATCCAGAGCCCCCAGAACGCTTTCCTGCTGGGCCTGGGCCTGGAAAGCCTCCATGTGCGCATGCAGCGCCACTGCGAAAACGGCCAGGCCGTCGCGGAATTCCTGGCCGCCCATGACAAGATCAGCTGGATTACCTACTGCGGCCTGCCGGGAGACAAGTATTACGGCCGGGCGCAGAAGTACCTGCCCAACGGTTCCTGCGGCGTTGTGGCCTTCGGCGTGAAGGGCGGACGGAAGGCTGCCGAAGCCTTCATGAAGGAACTGAAGCTCATCGCCATCGAGACCCATGTGGCGGACGCCCGCAGCTGCTGCCTGCATCCCGCCAGCGCCACCCACCGCCAGATGAACGACGAGGAACTGCTGGCTGCCGGCGTTTCCCCGGACCTGGTGCGGCTGAGCGTAGGCCTGGAGAACAAGGATGACCTGATTGAGGACCTGGCCCAGGCGCTGGAGAAGATCTGATTCACCGTTTTGTGCCGCAATAAATGAGCATCGATGAAAACGAACTGAGTAATTTGTATTGTTGAAAACGGATATATCAAGGCCGTCCGGGGTTTCCCGGGCGGTTTTTTCGTTGTGTGATTTGGTCACATTCGTTGCCGATTCAGTAGGTGTGCAAACGATTTCTGACAATTTTATTGCGTTTTTTTGAATTTTTTATCAATAATGTCCGTACATGGGCATTGATTTCCGTACAAATTTACTGTATCATAAGAATCGGAGACTGATCGACGCAAAAAAAGTGAGGCGCTGCATAAATGAACCAGGACGTCTTGTTTTTCCGGTATCTGGAGGACCTGACGGACGCCATCACAGATCTGGATCATGACAAACTCGATCTTGAAAAAACGTACGGCATTCTGAAAGAGATGTGCGTTACGTTCCGCGTGTGCAAAGGCGTAACGGAATACTACGACAGCGAGGAAGCCGAACGGAAGGGTGACGGCGTAATCCTGACCTGCTATGACACCGGGGAGGAACCGGCGGAAGTGATGACCTGCCGCACGGTGCTCAGCGATGTCATGGTGGCCGACTGCAAAGCCTACCGCGCGAAGGATACCGAACCCTGGAACGAGCAGGAGCGCAAACGCATTGAGATGATCCAGCGCCTGGTGCTGAACGTGCTGGGCCGCCTGCGGGCGACAGGCATGGTGGAACAGGCCACGCTTTTTGATGACGCGGGATACAGCAACTACCGTTTCCTGACCGCGACCGTGGACCAGATCGGGAATGCCGGAAAGATCGGCCAGTATGCCCTGGCCCGGTTCAACCTGCGGCATTTTTCCCTGATCAACCGCCAGCTGGGGCGCGCCGTGTGCGACCAGGTCCTTCGGCGGTATATCGACAGGGTGGAAGAAACCATCAGCCCAGACGGCATTGTCAGCCGCCTGGGCGGGGATAATTTTGTAGCTGTCTTCAAAAAGGAAAAACTCGACCGGGTCGTGCCGCTGTTTGAGGGCGTCCAGGTTCCCTTCAGCGACGACGAGGAAGGCCGGGTGCTGATTTCCTCCCGGGCCGGTATCTTTGTGGTGCCGGATGACTATTACTTCCTCCACAACGGGGACATGATGGACCGCATCACCAGCGCCTATAACGCCGCCTGGCGCGGGGAAGCCGGCGATATCGTCTTCGCCAGCGACCAGATGATGGAGGAAAAGGAAAAATTCATGCGCACCCGGGCGCTGTTCCCTATCAGCCTGAAGAACCGGGAATTCCTGGTGTACTACCAGCCGAAGATCGACCTGCGGACCAACTGCATCGCCGGCGCGGAAGCCCTGAGCCGCTGGTACCGGAACGGCAGCATCATCATGCCCGCGGACTATATCCCGGACCTGGAGCAGACCATGGACATCTGCCGGCTGGACTTCTATGTGCTGGACCAGGTCTGCCAGGACCTGCGGCGCTGGCTGGACCAGGGCCGGCAGGCGGTCCGCGTATCCGTCAATTTCTCCCGCAGGCACCTGATCGACCCGGACCTGCTGAACCGGATCCTGGCGGTGATCGACCGCTGGCGCGTTCCGCATGAATACATCGAGATTGAACTGACGGAAACCATCACCGACGTGGAATTCAAGGACCTGAAGCGCGTCACCCGGGGCCTGCAGGAAGCCGGCATCTTCACCTCCGTGGATGATTTCGGCATCGGCTACTCCAGCCTGAACCTGATCCGGGAAATTCCCTGGAACATCCTGAAGGTGGACAAGAATTTCCTGCCCCTTTCCGAAAACGCCGAAAAGGATATCCAGAACATCATGTTCCGCCACGTGGTCAGCATGGCCAAGGAAATCGGCCTGATCTGCGTGGCCGAAGGCGTGGAAACCGAGGAGCAGGTGAAAATCCTGCGCAAGTGCGGCTGCGATATCGCCCAGGGCTTCTACTATGACAAGCCCCTCCCCGTGCGGGAGTTTGAGAACCGGCTGGACATGCGGAAATACACCATTAACAATTAACAATGAATAATGAACAATGAATAGTTATAACAGCGCACCGGGTCGGCCGGTGCGCTGTTTACTTTTTATTTTTCTACCACATCCCGGACGAAGTTCTGGAACACGTCCGGATCCGTCGCGTCGGTGACGCACTTTTTGAAAACGTCGTTGGGCAAATTCCATTCATCTTCAGGCAGTTTCGCAGCGGCGTCATAGATATTCCGCATGATATTCGCGGTAACATCCTCCCCGTAGGTGCCGCAAAGGTATTTGATGAAGTAATAGCCAACGGAATAATAGGTCTCATTATTCGCGTGCTCGGTATAATAACTGAAGAAATCTTTCCTGTATTCCTCCGCAAGGAAGGACCAGTCATAGTTATCTTCATATCCCCAGTAGGAAATTCCCAGGGAATCGCAGATTTTCCGGCTGATATATTCCGCGCGGCCTTCCATCCAGCAGCTGCACATGCCCTTACCGACGCTCTGGTCCACCGCGTGGGTCATTTCATGGGCATAGGTCAGGATGTTATCCTGCTTGAATTCCGCCAGGTCATCATCCAGCGTAATCAGTGAATCACCCGACGTGGGATATTCTCCCGTGGCCCGCACAATGACCGGATTGATTTTCCGGTCCGCAGGATAGTAAGTGCCGGACATGGCGGTTTTCACGGTTTTCAGGACGTCGTGAAGCTGCGTTCCGAATGTTTCGTCCAGGTTATAGCGGCTGGCCGCTATGCAGGTAAAATCCTCTCCCTCATACAGGAGATTCAGGTGGTCGAATTTCAGCGCGATCTTCCCGGCGTGGTCCAGCATATAGGGATCCGCGAACTGCATCCGTACGATCCCGTAACGGGGGGAATCCTCCGCTGCATTCCCGGACGGATCTTCAACGGAACAATAGAACGTGTTCACATAAAAGGGATAGTCAAAGCTGACCGAAGCCCGGGGATAGGGAATGACATAATACTGGACGCGGTTGTTTTCCGCCAGGTAATGGAACCGTTCAATCTCCAGCGGAAGCATTCCCGTGGACGCTGTCAGGACCGGCTGGTACGGCACCAGCCTGAGCACGGTATCCTTTCCCCCGGTCACGCCGATGGCATACGCTTCCGGCAGCGAAAAGACGAAGTCCCCGCTGACCACCCGGGTTCCGGTCAGTTTTCCGTTCCGGTCATAGCCCCGCAGGACGGTTTCCCCGTCGGTATAACCGATCCCGTACAGGCCCGTGAGGGGATCCCTGCCTTCAGAAGCCTTTCCTTCCGCGTCAGGTGTGAGCTCACTCCACACACGGCCCAGGTCCAGGACCAGTTCCGTATCCGGACTGCCCTGCATCGCGGAAAAGTCACAGGAAACAGCGAGATCGTAATCGTAACCCCAGAAGATATAGTCCGTCACTTCCACTTTTTTCTTTGGTTCCGGAAGGCCTTCCGCGTCCGCCAGGTCCGGCTCGGCCAATTCAACCGTCTGCTTTTTGACCTCCCAGTCAAAAATCGCGCAGCAGGGAATATTGTTACCCCAGGCATACTTGCAGGCCACGCTGTCCTCCGGCGCGTAAAAGGCCACGCTGCGTTTCTGGTTCAGCAGGAGATTGTCCCCGATGACCTTCACGGAAGCGGGCGCGTAAATATCCGCCCAGCAGTCCACAGAGTCCAGCATATGGTCCCCAAAGGATTCCACTCCCTCCTGGAAATGAAGAAACTCCAGGGTTCTCATGCCCGCGAAGGCCCAGGGGCCGACCGCCTTCACGTCCGCCGGCGCCTGGTAGTAATCCCGCGGATAGGCGTTGGGGAAGCGGACCAGGGTTTTCACAGGCTCGTCCGTAAAGAGCACGCCGTCCTCCGCGTAGAAGACCGGCTGGCCTTCTTCCGTTTCAAAGGCCGTCAGGTTTTCGCACGCCAGGAAGGCCTGGCCCGCGATGGCAGTGACCGGCAGCCCCTCATGGGCCGCGGGAATCACAACGGTTTCAGCGGAGGCATCGCAGCCGGTAATCTCATAGCCGCTGCCGTCCTCCAGCAATGTGTATTCCAGGTTTTCCGCCGAGGCGAAGGCCGCCGCGCAGAGCAGGCATACCAGCGCCAGCAGGAAAAGGGTAATCCGTCTTTTCATTCTTGTTTCTCCTTTCGGGGATATCACGGTTTCCGGGAATAACCGGGGATGAAAAACATGCCTTTCATCCATACAGACGCCGCCCGCGGGAAAAATTGTTTCAGAAAACACAAAAAACTGAAAAAAACACGCACCGGGAAAACCAGTGCGTGCCATCATTTAATTATGAATTGTGAATTATGAATTATTCAATCACAATCTCCGTACCGTACTTCCGCATCAGCCGCTGGGCATCCTCCTCAGCGATGACCAGGGTGATCTCCGTGCCGGTATCCGTATGGCTTTCCGTGATCACCCGGCCCAGGGGCCGGATCTCCGACAGGATACCGTAGCGGCTGAAGGGCACGCGGAAGGTGACCGGCCGGTGGGACGCCTGCAGGGTTTCGGCGATCTTCGCCTTCAGTTCCTCCAGGCCCTCCCCGGTCTTCGCGGAAATCAGGATCGCGCCGGGGAACACCGGGTCCGGGTCTCCCTCGTCGCACTTGTTGATGACCTCAATGCGCTTCTGGTCCGTGGCGCCCAGTTCCGCCAGCACCTGTTCCACGGTGTCGTGCTGGCTGAACATATCCGGGCTGGAACCGTCGGAAACAATCACCAGCACGTCCGCCAGGACCGCCTCCTCCAGGGTGGAGCGGAAGGCGCTGACCAGGGTGTGGGGCAGCTTGCGGATAAAGCCGACCGTATCGGTCAGCAGGTATTCCGTGTTCTCCGGGGTGACCATGCGGCGGGAAACCGCGTCCAGGGTGGCGAACAGCTGGTCCTGGACATAGACGTCCGAACCGGTGAGGGCATTGAGCAGGGTGGATTTGCCGGCGTTGGTGTAGCCCACCAGCGCCACCACGGGAACCTCGTTGCGTTCCCGGCTTTTGCGCCGCAGGTTCCGCTGGCGTTCCAGCTCGTCCAGGCGCCGTTTCAGTTCCGTCATCCGCTCCCGGATGCGGCGGCGGTTCATCTCCAGCTTGCTTTCGCCTGGGCCCCGGGTGCCGATACCGCCGGCCAGCCGGCTGAGGGCCAGCCCCTGGCCGATGAGCCTGGCGGAACGGTACTGCAGCTGGGCCAGCTCCACCTGGAGCTTGCCTTCCGCGCTGGAGGCGCGGCGGGCAAAGATATCCAGGATCAGGGTCGTCCGGTCAATCACCTTGACCCGGAGGACCTCCTCCAGGTTCCGGACCTGCATACCGGTCAGTTCCTCGTCAAAGATACAGACGTCCGCTTCCAGCGCCTGGCAGTCCCGGGCCAGTTCCTCCGCCCGGCCCTTGCCGATGTACATGGCGCCGTCCGGTTTATCCCGCTTCTGCAGGAAGGAGCCCACGACCTCCGCCCCGGCGGTTTCCGCCAGGCGGGCCAGCTCCTCCAGGGATTCCCGGCTTTCAATGCCCATGAGCACGGCCTTTTCCCGGCCGTCCTCCAGTTCCTCGGTTTCCTCCCGGCCCACCAGGCGGTCGCTTTCCTCCACCTGGTCCAGCCACTCCTTTTCCGGCAGCCGGTACCAGCGGGCGGGCGGCGCCAGCAGCACCTCCGCGTTCTCCCCCAGGAAAGCTGTCTGGACGTTCACGGGTTCCCCGTCCTTCACGCCCACGGCGGTCATGGCGTCGTAGCGGAAGATTTTCAGGGCGCTCAGGTCCACGTCGCTGAGCCGCCCGTCCCCGTCCGGATGGGTATGCACGCAGCGGACGCGGCTGAGGCGGCTCTCGTTGCGCCGGAGCCGGAAGTCTGTCAGTTCCACGTCGCTGTCCGTTCCGATAGCCACATTGACAATTTCCCCGTCCCGGGTAATGTATACCGCGATCTCCCGGTTCAGGGAGCAGGAGCATTCCGCCAGCAGCTTCATCAGCTCCCGGGGCAGGAATTCCCCCTCCTCCAGCTCATAGCTGTAAAGGCTGTCCAGCTGCGCGAGCATCGCGTCCCGCACGCCGGTGATATTTCCCTGTACGTTGTGCTTAACCATATAATCTCCAATTCACAATTCATAATTCATAATTATAAATGGCCTGACCACATCCGGCGAAGCCGGATATTTCATTCCTGATTCCTGATACCTGTTCAGGTATCGGGAATCAGGCCTGCGTTCGGGTCTTCCGCCGACGGATCCCGGTAGCTTTCCCGGTATTCATACTTCAGCCGTTTTTCCTTCACCTCGGGGATCTTCACCCCGAACTGCTTCGTCAGCACCCCGATCCAGGTGTTCAGCCCGTTCCGGCCTTCAATGCCCTCCAGGGCCTGTCCCCGGAAGTATACCGCGTTCATGATGTTCGTCATGTCCAGCCAGGTAATGTTCTTCGCGAACCGGAAGCCGTGGTCCGACTGCAGGACAATGATGGATTCAGGATCCTCCGTCACAATGTTTTCGCAGATTTTCTTCAGGTGTCCCGTGACGAAAACCAGCTGGTCCAGGTAACACTCCTTGTTCGTCAGTTCCAGGCGCTTGCTTTCCGGTACTTCGTTCCCGTTCCGGTCAAAGATGAACGGAAAATGGGGACACTTGACATAAATCACGGTGAAATTCGGGCCGGGGTCCCGCATATTTTCCGGGTTCTCCGCCCACTCAAACACATTCAGGACCGCTTCCCTTTCCGACTCAGGGGCCAGTTCCGGCGCCACCCGCCGCAGGATCTCATTTTCATAGCGGTAGAGGATACTGTACTCCAGCAGCAGGTTCGCCACCGCTTTCCCGTCCACGGTCCGGGGGGAATGATCCACAATTTCCTTATTCAGCCGGTTGTGGAAACGGAACTTGTTGGTGGTTTCCGCCTCATACACTTTGTACCCCAGGTTCCCCAGGAGCTTCATCAGGGCCAGGTCCCCGTCCGCGAGCGCCTGCTCCTTCTCCTGGGTTGTCTCCGCCTCCGGGGAAGCGGAATACCTCAGGCCCATGATGCCCCGCAGGATCGAGTAGGTATCCTTCGACCAGTTGTAGCTGTTGTCCGAAACCGTGAAACCCATCGCCCGGAGATCATTGTAGAAGGGGGTGTTGTCATAGTGGAAATACCGGTCCAGCTCGTCCAGGCCCGCGTATTCGTCCGATATGATCCAGTAGATATTCGGCCGTTCCGCGTTTTCCGCCGGCGTCAGGTCAAAGGCGGATTCTTCAGCGGCAAAATCATCTTCCTCTTCAGCAAATTCCCCGCTGCCGAAAAACCGCGGCACCGCGGAGGCCAGGATAAAGGCTGCCAGGGCCAGGCAGAGCACCTTCACCGCGTCATTCAGGAATTCCTCCTTCAGGCGGGAAAGCCCGAAGGTCACCGCGGCAAGCACCGTCGCCGTAACCGGAAGGATCTCCTTCAGGCCGATCAGGGGGTTGACCTCACGCAGGGCAGGCACCAGGCGGCCGACATTCAGCAGGATCAGCAGCCAGGCTGCCGCCGTGACCGCCGCCATGCCCTTCCGGCGGAAAACCAGGTACATGACCGCCCAGGCCAGGAGGCCGACTGCCAGCATGATGCCGAAGTAAGGCAGCATGTCCCCGGGCGTGATCTCCCCCATGTTCGGAAAGAACAGCAGCAGGGACGGCAGCAGCGCCGCCAGGCAGCACAGCACAATTCCCAGCACCATATTTCTCACCTCCGGCGGAAAACAATTCATAATTCACAATTCATAATTATATAATGTGAATCATTATTTCACATTGGCCGCAGGCCAATATTTCACATCTGCCGAAGGCAGATATTTCATTCCCTATCCCTGATCAGGGATCAGGAATCAGGCCCTTATTGGGATTTTCCGATTCCGGATCCACCTGGTCCGCCCGGTACTCGTTCTTCATCCGTTTTTCCTCCGCCTCGGGAATATCCAGGCGGAACTGTTCCCGGAGGACGGTGATCCAGGTGTTCAGCATATTCTTACCCTCGATCCCTTCCAGGGGCTGTCCCCTGAAATAGACCGCGTTCATCACATTGGTCAGGTCATACCAGGTAACGTTGGCCACAAACCGGTGGCCGTGGTCCGACTGCAGGACAATGATGGAATCCGGATCCTCCGCCAGGATATTCCCGCAGATCTTCTCCAGCCGGCCCGTCACATAAACCAGCTGGTCCAGGTAGTATTTCTTCTCCTTCTTCTCCAGGACCTTGTCGTCCGGCACGTTTCCGCCGTTCCGGTCGAAGAAGAAGGGCGCGTGGGGACTCTGGACATAGATCACGGTGAAGTTCGGCCCGGAAAGGCGCATGCTTTCAGGATTCTCCGCCCAGTCAAACACATTTTCGATGGCTTCCCTGCCGGAAGCCGCCACCAGTTCCGGCGCCACCCGGCTCAGGATCTCATTTTCATAGCGGTACAGGATGCTGTACTCCAGCAGCAGGTTCGCCACCGCTTTCCCGTCCGCGGTCCGGGGGGAATGATCCACGATCTCCTTCTTCAGCCGGTTGGTGAAATGGAATTTGTTGGTGGATTCCGCCTCGCAGATCTCATACCCGAGTTTCCGCAGGATCGCCAGCATGGGCAGGTCTTTGTTGGAAAGCGCTTCCTCCTTCTCCCGGATCAGCTTCGGGGCGCGGACATACCGCAGGCTCAGGGTGTCCAGCAGGACGTTGAAGGTGTTTGATGACCAGTTGTGGCTGGTGTCCGACACGGTGAAGCCCATTGCCCGGAGCCTTTCATAGAAGGGGCTGTTGTCGTAGTGGTAATACTTTTCCAGTTCCTCCAGCCCCGCGTATTCGTCTGAAATGATCCAGTAGATATTGGGCCGGTCCGTTCCCTCCGCCGGGGTCAGGTCATATTCCGCGGCCACCGCCTCTCCCGGGTCCTCCTCCGGTTCCTCCCCGCGGAAAAACTGCGGGACAGCCGTTGTCAGCAGGAACGCCGCCAGGGCCAGGCAGAGCACCTTCGCCGCATCGTTCAGGAACTCCTCCTTCAGGCGGGAAAGGCCAAAGGTCACCGCCGCCAGGAAAACCAGCGCCGCCGGCAGGATAACCTTGAGGCCGATCAGCGGATAATAATCATGGATGAAGGGCACCGCGCGCCCCACGTTCAGCAGCACACCCAGCCAGACAGCCGCCGCCACCGCGGCCAGGCCCTTCCGGCGGAAAACCAGGTACATGACTGCCCAGGCCAGGACGCCCGCCGCGGCCATGATCCCGAAAAACGGCAGCATCCCCGTGAACGGGATCTCCGTCATATTCGGAAAATACAGCATAGCCGCCGGCAGCAGCGCCGCCAGGCAGCAAAGGATTATTCCGAGTGCCATATTCTTCGCACCTCCGGTGGATAGCAATTCATAATTCACAATTCATAATTCATAATTATATAATGTGAATCATTATTTCACATTGGCCGCAGGCCAATATTTCACATCCGGCGAAGCCGGATATTTCATTGACTAATTCCGGTCATCAGACCGGAAATCAGTTCTCCGGAATCAGTCCCTTATTCGGATCCTCCGCCTTCGGATCCCGGAACTGCCTGACATACTGGTTCTTCAGCCGCTTTTCCTTTACCTCGGGCAGGTCCAGGCGGAACTGCTCCCGGAGCACCGTACGCCAGGTATTCAGCGCGTTTTTGTCCGTGATCCCCTCCAGCGGTTTCCCCCGGAAGTAGACCGCGTTCAGGATATTGGTCTCATCCAGCCTTGTGACGTTGGCCACAAACCGGTACCCGTGGTCCGACTGGAGCACAATGATCGCGCCGGGATCCGCCTGCGCGATGGTCCCGCACATTTTCCGGAGCCGTTCTGTCGTATAGACCAGCTGGTCCAGGTAATAGGACTTCGGGTCTTTCCGGCTGTCCGCTGTCACCCCGTTCCCTTCCCGGTCAAAATGGAAAGGCGCGTGGGGACACATAAAGTAAATCATCGTAAAGGTCGGCCGGTCTGTCCGCAGGTTATCCGGGTTTTCCGTCCAGTCAAACACTTCCAGGATCCGCTGCTTCGCCGATCCCCTGGCGTACCGGGGCGCCACCGCCTCCAGGATTTCATTCTCATACCGGTACAGGAGGCTGTACTGCAGCAGCAAATTCGCCACGGTGTCCCCGTCACTGGTGATCGGCGGGTCCTCCTCCGTCCTGGCATGCAGGCGGTCAGTCAGCCGGAACAGGTTCTTGGATTCCACCTCACAGACCTCATACCCCAGGTCCCTCAGCAGCCTCCAGAAAGGCAGGTCCGGATCCGCCAGGAGCTTCTTCCGCTCAGCCGCCCGGGAAGGCTGGCTGACATAGTCCAGGTTCAGCAGGTCCCCCAGGATGTAATACGTCTCCGGATACCAGTTATAGCTGTGTTCCGATACCGTGAAGCCCATATCCCGCAGGTCATCGTAAAAGGGGGTATTGTCGTAGTGGTAATACTTTTCCAGCTGGTCGGATCCCGCGTATTCATCGGACAGGATCCAGTAAATATTCGGCCGGTCCGTTCCCTCCGCCTGCGCGATGTCAATTTCCGGGTAATCTTCCGCCTCCGCAGCCGGCTCAAGATCGCCATCATCCTGCCGCGGACCGTTCACCAGAGCCGGCACCGCCGCTGCCAGGATAAAAGCCGCCAGCGTCAGGGAAAGCACCTTTGCCGCGTCCTTGAGGAATTCCTCCTTCAGCCGGGAAAGGCCGAAAGTCACCGCCAGGAGCACAGCCAGCGCAGCCGGTCCGATCACCCCGAACCCGACCAGCGGATACTTCGCCTGGATGGCCGGCACCAGCCGGCCCGCGTTCAGCACCGCCAGCAGCCAGACCGCGGCAGCCACGGCGGCGAAGCCTTTCCGCCTGGAAACCAGGTACATGACCGCCCAGGCCAGGAAGCCGGTTCCGGCCATGATCCCGAAGAACGGCAGCATGCCGGCCAGCGTAAGCTCGCCCATATTCGGGAAATACAGCAGCAGCGGCGGCAGCAGCGCTGCCATGCAGCATAACACAATCCCTGTTGCCATACTGTCAGCCCCCAAAACAATTAACAATCAGCAATTAACAGTTCAAAAGGCTTATCTTTCATCCTGGAAATAGCCTTCCAGGTCCGCCTTGGGCGGTTCCGATTTCGCGGGCATGGCCAGGGCCGCGCTTCCGGCGCCGATCAGCGCCATCTCCGGCCCGTCCTTCGGCAGCAGGCAGGTGTCCCCCGCCTTCATCCGGACCGCCCCGCCGGCAAAGCGGATTTCCGCCTCCCCTTCCGTCAGCGTCAGGATACCGAAATCGTGGGGCGCCGGCAGCTTCACCATGCCGTTAGCGCGGATCAGGTCCAGGGTGAAATACCGTTCCGTCAGCACCCGCTTGATCCCGAAGGATTTCCCGATCCGCACCGGGGAGGGCGAGAGCTTCATGTTTACCACGTCCAGCGCCTTGTCAATCATCAGCGGGCGCCTGCGGCCGTTCGCGTCAACCCGGTCCCAGTCATACAGCCGGTAAGTCAGGTCCGAAGACTGCTGGATCTCATAGAGCATCACGCCGTCCCCGATGGCATGGACACAGCCGGCAGGAAGATAACACACGTCCCCCGGGTACGCCTTCACCCGGTTCAGCAGTTTTTCAACGGTGCTGCCCGCCTCACAGGCCTCCCGCATCATCTGCAGGGTCGTGCCCGGACGGACGCCGTACACCAGCTCGCCGCCCGCCTTGGGCGTATCCAGGATCAGCCAGGCTTCCGTCTTGCCGGTTTTCCCGTTTTCCCGGCCCGCGGCGTATTCGTCATCCGGATGCACCTGCACGCTCAGCCAGTGCTGCACGTCCAGCAGCTTCAGCAGCAGCGGGAAGGGCTTGTCCGCATAGCCGCCCACCAGCTTCTCCCCGTATTCCCGCACCAGGTCCGGCAGTTTCCGTCCCTGGGCATCCGTGCTCTCCAGCCCGGGAATGCAGCTGACCTCCAGGCTTTCCCCGGTGTGCTCGTCCCGGGTCGCCTTGCCGAATTTTTCCCGCAGCCGGGTGCCGCCCCAGGGCGTCAGTTCCCCGTCCCGGAAAGCCGGCTTCATGGGAACCGGCCAGAGGGGCGTTTCCCGCTTCAGGGGCTTGTCAAAGGCAATGAAGTCATCTTCTGTTCCCGGCCAGCGCAGCGTGCCGCAGCGGCGGAAGCCCAGTTTCTTGTACAGGCTGACGGCGTGGGAGTTCATCACCGAGGTGTCGCAGCGGACACAGTCGCAGCCCTGGCGGCGCAGGATCTTCATCACGTCATCCAGCGCCACGCCGCCCAGTCCGCCGCCCTGCATGGCGGGATTCACCGCCAGCCGGTGGAAAACGCCGGGGCGGATGCCGCAGGACCAGTTCATCTCCTCATATTCCGGATCCTGGCCGGCCATGACCGTCACCGCGGCCGCCAGTTTCTCCTCCACGCGCATATAATACAGGCAGCCGTTCTCAATATCTTCGCGGATCATTTCCTCGTTCGGATAACGGCCCCAGTGCCACTGCCGCAGGCCGCTGTCCTCCATGCGGTCCGTCACATGGCGGTAAAAGGCGATCAGTTCAGCGGCTTCCCGCCCTGTCGCCCGGATCAGTTCCATGTTATCTGTCCTCCAGACCTTGATGTTAACGTTTTTATCCGTTGGTTGAGCCGAACCCGCCGGTCCGCTCGGTCAGCACCTCGTCCTCCTCGGCGGTGCCGAAGGGCAGGAATACGCCCTGGCAGAACCGGTCCCCCCGGCCGATGGTCACCGGCTCGGAAAGGGGGTTGCGCAGCTTGACCATGATGTGCCCCTCGTTTTTCGCGAAGGCGTAATCGCTGTCAATGATCCCGACGGTATTGCTGAGCCTGACCGCGTGGCAGAAGCCCAGGGAACTGCGGGGGAAGAGCATCAGTACCCAGCCCTGCTCCATTTCCGCCCGGACGCCCGTGGGGATCAGCGCCGTGCCGCCCGCGGGGATGGTGACCTCCAGCGGGGACACGAAGTCATACCCCGCGCTGCCGGCGGTCGCCCGCTTCGGCAGGACGATCTCTTCCAGCGGAAGAAAGCCTTCCCGGCCGGACATAGCTTCCAGGTACTGGGTTTCCGATACGTGCGTAAACTTGGCAATACTCATAGGGTTTCTCCCTCATTTGAAACCGCGTCCGCTAAGGCCGCCAGCTCTTCCAGTGTCAGTTTTTCACCGCGGACTT
>JAEEGL014129865.1_pt1 | contig 13754 bp, 9 predicted proteins | sample 9134231 | NCBI WGS metagenome assembly JAEEGL01 (sample SAMN16246548, study PRJNA631951) | gut metagenome | biome: gut microbiome; feature: rumen; material: fiber-attached | host: Bos | place: Iran: Karaj | collected 2018-10 | reverse complement strand
GCCGACTATCTGGATTCTCGTGGCCTTGCCCGAGGTGAAGGGCGCCATGTGCTTTATAGCCCTCGCGTAGTCGCGGCCCATGTTGTGCATTATGACGGCGAAAATGTCCTCGACCGTCTCGGGCACGCGCTGACCCGTCTCGGCGCAATAGCGCTGTATCTTTTCGGGCATATTGCCGACAGACGAGAAAACGGGAAGCTGGGTATCGATGATAATATCGTCCTTGCTCTCGTTTGCGACGTAGTTGTCAAGATGCTTGTAATCGAGCTTTTCGCCGCGTTCCTTCCAGTATCTCTGGCACTCCTGCTCTATCCACATACCGGTGAGGTTTTTGGCGAGGAAGAGTTTGCCGTTAAGACCCATTTCGTTGCAAAGGCCGAGCTTGTAGGCGGACTCCGAAAGCACCGCTTCGTCAACGGGAACGCCTAAGACGGTCCACGTGCCGCAGCTTATGTAGACGGTGTCGTTGTCGTAGCCGAGGGCGTCGGCCGTCGTGAAAGCCGAGACGGTATCGTGATGGGCGACGGAAATTACGGGTATGCCGCCGCACCCTTCCTCGACGAGGTCGGGAGCGTTTACCGCGCCGCATTTTTCGTAGTGGGCGACCATGGGCGGCAGGATGCTCTTATCGATGCCGAAAAGCTCCATCATATCATCCGACCACTCTTTTTTGCCCGTGTCGTAAAGAAGCGACATCGAAGGCACCGAACAGTCGCAGCACTTTTCGCCCGTAAGTAAATAGCCTATGAGGTTTGCCATGAAAAGGATGGTGCCGTCTTTGACGTATTCGGGGAACTGATTTCCGACGGCAAGAAGCTGAGAGAGCGTTGTGACGGGGCTCAGGGCCGAGCCGGTCATTTTGAAGACCTCAAAGTCGGTGAGTTTCTTTCTTATCGCTTCAAGACCGTTATTGAAAAAGGGCGTGCGATAGCTGTAGGGGTTGGCGCGAAGAGCGCCGTCGCGGCCTATGACGCCGAAATCCTGCGCCCAGGTGTCGATGCCTATCGACTGGAGTTCTACGCCCTCTTTTTTGAGCAGGAGCAGCGACTCCTTAACTGCGCCGTAGAGCCTGCCTATATCCCAACGCAGGCCGCCGGTGCCGTCGGGCATCGGGTTATTCAGGAAGCGGTTGACTTCACGAAGCTCAAGTTTTTTGCCGTCGAAGCTTCCGAGCATTCCTCGTCCGCTTCCGGCTCCGTAGTCCATGCCGAGATAATTCTTAACCATTTTTACGTTTCTTTCCGTTTCGATTTTAGATTATATGGATTCGGTAAAGCCGTGGCAGATAAACGCCTTGGTCTTATCGGAAAAATGTCCCTCGGTGATGATGCCGAAGCTCATATTGGGGTCGGACACGGGGTAGTTGGTGGCAAGCACCATGCGGCAGTCATGCTCCGTATCGACGGCGTCGAGGAAGCTGTATTGAGCGAGATTGTAGGAGCCGAAATAGACGTTTTTGAAGGCCTTTATCAGCTTATACTGGTTCTTCGAGTGATAAAGCATCTTCTTGTCTATCGCCTCTATGACGAGTTTGAGCTTGGGGTATTTCGCCGCTATGTCGGCAATCTTTTCCCACGAGACTTGGGTATGCCAGAGGATAAGCGGAATGCCCCTCTTTTCGAGCGCCGAAAGGATGTTTCCGACCGCCCAGTCGTCCATTGAGTGCTTGAGCGTCGCGGGGAACATTCTCGCCGCCTTCATGCGGTGCTCGGCGTAGTGGTCGAGGTATTTATCAAGCATGCCGGGCTCTAAATCGAGGTCGGGCGCGAGCACGGGGCAGATATAGCAGTTGGGATGGTTTTTCGTAAGTTCTATAAGGTCTTCGTTGCCTCTCTCGGGAGAGATGTAAAGGCACTCCATATTCCAGAAAACGGCCTTCTCAATGCCGAATTTGGAAAGGTCGGCGATTATCTTTTCCCTGTCGTGAAAATCGCCGAGGGTGTTCTGATCCCTTACCGGGAAGCAGCAGCTTAAATCAAAGGGTTTAAGCGCCTTTACGGCCGCGCGGTATTCCGCGACTTTATTTGAAACTTCGCTCATTTTTGACAAGCCTCCGAAAATAATTCTCATTAAATAATATTATAATATTTTTTTTTGCAAAAAACAACCGTTTTATCAAAAAAAGAGGAAACCGCCCTCAAAAATCAGGCGGTTTCTATGTGCGCGGCGTCTCCGAGACCGAATTTTTCGGTCGCGTCGCTTCTCAGTTTGTATTTCTGGATCTTTCCCGCGGCGTTCTGCGGGAAGCCCTCGACGAACCAGACGTAGCTCGGCACCTTATGCTTCGCCATGTGACTGCGGACCTATTCCTTTACCTCGTCCTCGGTCATTACGGCGCCCTCCTTTAAGATTATGCAGGCGCAAATCTCCTCGCCGTAATTCTTTGAGGGGACGCCTATCACCTGCACGTCCTTGATCTTTTCGTGGGTGTATAAAAACTCCTCTATCTCCTTTGGGTAGATGTTTTCGCCGCCCCTGATGATCATGTCCTTCAGACGGCCCGTGATCTTGTAATATCCCTCTTCGTCCTCTGTGGCGATGTCGCCCGTGTGGAGCCAGCCGTCCTCGTCTATCACTTGGCGGGTGGCCTCCTCCATCTTGTAGTATCCGCGCATAACGTTATATCCTCTCGCGCAGAACTCTCCGGGGGTGTTTTTCGGGAGTTCCTTGCCCGTGACGGGGTCGACAATCTTGGTCTCAACGCCGGGAAAATGTCTGCCGACGGTCGTCACGCGGCGTTCGAGAGTGTCGTAGGTCGTCGTCATGGTGCAGCCGGGCGACGCCTCGGTCTGACCGTAGACTATGACTATGTCTCTCATATTCATCTTGTCGACGACGTCGCGCATGACCTTTATCGGACAGGGCGAGCCCGCCATTATGCCCGTTCTCATATTTGAGAGGTCGTATTTGTCGAAATCGGGCTGTTCGAGCATGGCGATAAACATGGTCGGAACGCCGTGGACGGCGGTGCATTTTTCGCTTTCGAGCGCCTTCAGGACCTTGACGGGATGATAACGGTCGATAGGCACCATACCCGTCGCGTGAGTGAGGCTCGCCATGGTGGCGAGCACCAGTCCGAAGCAATGGAAGAAGGGCACGCAAACGCAAAGCTTGTCTTTTTCGGTAAATCCCATACCGTCGCCGATACATTTTCCGTTGTTGACTATGTTTTTGTGGGTCAGCATGACGCCCTTCGGGAAACCCGTCGTCCCCGAGGTATACTGCATGTTTGTAACGTCATCGGGCTTTACACTTGCTTTTATTGATAAATACTCGCTTTCGGGCGTTTTATCGGCCAATTCGTAAAGCTCTTTGTAGTTATACATACCGGGCGTTTCACGCTCGCCGCAATATATCAGATACTTCAAAAACGGCAGTTTTTCGGAGTGAAAAGAGGCCTTGTCGCTCGTTTTCAGCTCGGGCAAAAGGTCGTTGACGATCTCGACGTAGTCGACGTCCTTGACGCCGTCCATCAGGATGAGCGCCGTCGTATCGGACTGCGAAAGGAGGTATTCGAGTTCGAAGACTTTATAGGCGGTGTTGACGGTGACGTAGACGCAGCCGATCTTCGCGGCGGCGTAAAGCGAGATCTGCCACTCGGGGATGTTGGTCGCCCATATCGCTATATGGTCGCCCTTTTTGATACCCATAGCGAGCATACCTTTGGCGACGCGGTCTACCTCGTCGTTGAACTCCTTATAGGTGCGGCAATAGTCGCGGTCGGTATACTTGAGCGCGAGGCAGTCGGGGTGTTCCCTCGCCTGCTTTTCGAGCATGCCGCCCACGGTTATGTCGAGCAGTTTGAATTCCTCCATAGTTTCCTCCGAAAAAAACGTCCCATAAGGCAAAACCTTATGGGACGAATAACTCGTGATACCACCCATTTTCGCGCCGCCGTTTCCGGCAGCGCCTCGTTTTCCGCCGGTTGACTCTAAAAGAAGACCGTCCGCGGAAAAGACGCGTAACGCGCGTGAAACGTCGCCGCCTGATGATTTCAGCAGCGCGGCTCGGGAGTGAGGAGAGACCGCCGGAACCGCCGAATTCCCACCGTCATCGGCTCTCTTTGCGTTCCTTACGGAATCTGTTCTCCGTCATTGCCTTTGAAATATACTGATATAATACCACCCGAAAGCGAAAATGTCAACAGTTTTTTTATTCGCTCATGGTTTTTAAGAGCGTCTGGGCGTAAGCGCGGGCGAGAAAATCGTTGGGATGATTGATATTATTGCCCGTCATATCCCTGAAAAGCTTCTTGGTAAGGAGATACTGATGTATCTCGGTCATATTCATAAACGCGACGCCCGAATAGTCGTTTTCAAGCTCGCCGAAATATTTCTGATGATCCTGCTGATGCCACGAGGCGGTGTCGACGATGTCGGCGTTATACATCATGGTCGAAACGACTATGAACTCGCACTCGGGGTATTTTTCGCGTATCGCGTCTAAAAGTTCGGCAATCTTTTCTTTATATCTCTTGCCGGTATAATTGAAATCGTTCATGCCGAAGGCGACTATGACGAGGTCGGGCGAATAGTTGAGGACCGAGCCCTGAAGGTTATCCATGGCCCATTTTATGCCCGTGCCGCCGACGGCGGTGTTGACGGCTTTGATATTGGCGGACGGATATTTTTCCTTTAATTTCGCCATGGCGAGGTCGAAATAGTCGGGGACCCAGTTCTCGCCGAAAACGCCTTTATAATAGCAGCTCGAGTCGGCGCCGTAGGCTATCGAGTCGCCGTAGAGGACTATCGAAACGTCCTTGCCGCTCTTTAATTTTTCGAGCGTCTTCGGTATTATACTCCCCTTAGACGCGGGCACAGGGCCCTCCCATTTGTCGGAGTGGGTGTAGGAGACGAGTATCATTTTACTCTGTATCTCTCCGTTTGCGAAAAGCGGCGAGTAGACTCCGTTTCCGAAGTTATACAAGACTCCCGACGACGTCTTTTTCGGGTCGTTTTCGCCGTGATAATAATATTCGTAGGGCTGGCGGACTATAGCCGAATCCTCTGTTATATAGAGCTTGCCGCCCGAAAGACGGTAGTCCTTCCCTTCTTCGTAGGTAACGGTCGCGTTGAAGTTCTGCACTGCAATAATTGAATCGGGCTTATACATAAGGGTGACTTCGAGTTCCTTCTCGCCCTCTTTGGAGGAGAGCGGAAGGTAGGACTCGTGGTAGATGGCTTCGGAATCCCAGTAATAATCGAGATATGTGTTCAAATCGTATTTCCCCATTACAGTATAATTTTTCCGCGTTCCGCAGGAGCATAAAACCGAGGCGAAGAGCGCAAGCGCGATAAGTAAAACGAAGAGCTTTTTCATGGCTATTCCTCCTTTACGAGAATTATAGCACCGCGCCAAAGCAAAGTCAACAATAAAAAAGCCCGCCGCGCTTGCGACGGGCCTTTCGGGGTTTATGTTTAATACATGCCGTCCATGCCGGGATTCATGGCGGGAGCGGCGGGAGCGGCAGGCTCCTTCTTGTCGGCTACCAGCGACTCGGTGGTGATGACCATCGAGGCGATGGAGGCGGCGTTCTTTAGGGCGGTTCTCGCGACCTTGGCGGGATCGACAATGCCGGTCTCGAACATATCGCAGAACTTCTCGTTATAGGCATCGTAGCCGTAGGAGGTGTCGTTCTTGGTTCTTATCTCGTTGAGAATGACCGAGCCGTCGTTGCCCGCGTTGGCGGCAATCTGACGAAGCGGCTCTTCGAGAGCTTTGAGGACTATCTTGGCGCCCGTCTTCTCGTCGCCCTCGAGGGTGTCGATGAGCTTTTCGACGTCGGCCATGACCGATACGAAGGCGCTGCCGCCGCCGGCGACTATGCCTTCCTCGACGGCCGCCTTGGTGGCCGCTAAGGCGTCCTCAATGCGGAGCTTCTTCTCCTTCATTTCGACTTCGGTGGCCGCGCCGACTCTTATGACGGCGACGCCGCCCGAAAGCTTGGCAAGGCGTTCCTGAAGCTTCTCTTTATCGAAATCGCTGTTGGAAACGGAGATGGCGTTCTTGATCTGGTTCTTTCTCGCTTCGATGGCGTCCTTGCTGCCCGCGCCGTCGACGATGATGGTGTTTTCCTTCTGTATCCTGACCTGCTTTGCGCGGCCGAGCTGATCGAGGGTGGTATCCTTGAGCTCGAGACCGAGGTCGGTCGAGATGACCTGGCCGCCCGTCAGAACGGCGATATCCTGGAGCATTTCCTTACGTCTGTCGCCGAAGCCCGGGGCTTTGACGGCTACGCAGGTAAATACGCCGCGGAGCTTGTTGACTATGAGGGTAGCGATGGCTTCGTTCTCAACGTCTTCGGCGATGATGACGAGCTTCTTGCCCTGCTGGACTATCTGCTCGAGGAGCGGAAGGATCTCCTGAAGGTTGGAAATCTTCTTATCGGTTATGAGAAGGAGGGCGTCGTCAATGACGGCTTCCATCTTGTCGGTGTCGGTGACCATGTAGGGCGAGATATAGCCGCGGTCGAACTGCATGCCTTCGACGACCTCGCTGTAGGTCTCGGCGGTCTTGGACTCTTCGAGAGTGATGACGCCGTTGGCGGAGACTTTATCCATGGCCTCGGAGATGAGCTTGCCCACGAAAGCGTCGCCCGCGGAAACGGTGGCGACTCTCGCTATATCCTCGGAGCCCTTTACGGCCTTGGCGTTCTTCAGAATGGCCTCGCAGGCTGCGTCTGCCGCCTTCTGAATGCCCTTCTTGACTACCATCGGGTTGGCGCCCGCGGCCACGTTCTTCATGCCCTCTCTGATAAGGGTCTGCGCGAGCAGAGTGGCGGTGGTGGTGCCGTCGCCCGCGATGTCGTTGGTCTTAGTGGCGACTTCCTTGACTATCTGCGCGCCCATGTTTTCAAAGGCGTCGTCAAGTTCGATTTCCTTCGCTATCGTCACGCCGTCGTTGGTGATGAGGGGCGCGCCGAACTTCTTGTCGAGTACTACGTTTTTGCCCTTGGGGCCGAGCGTTACCTTGACGGTGTCGGCAAGCTTGTTGATACCGGTCTGAAGGGCTTTTCTGGCCTCTTCGCCGTAGATGATTACTTTAGACATATCTGTCACTCCTTATTCGACTTTCGCGAGCACGTCGCTCTGACGGACTATGATATATTCCTCGCCGTCGAGTTTGACCTCGGTGCCCGAATATTTGTTGGTTATGACCTTGTCGCCCGCTTTGAGCTCCATTTTGACCTCTTTGCCGTCGACGAGTCCGCCGGGTCCTACCGCGATGACCTCCGCGACCTGCGGCTTCTCTTTGGCAGAGCCGGTCAGTATGATGCCGCTCTTGGTGGTTTCCTCGGTTTCGACCATCTTTATAACAAGACGGTCGCCTAAAGGATGAAGTTTCATATTTTATTCCTCCCGTAAAGATTTCTTTTTCGTTTAGCACTCTTGCTTCCCGAGTGCTAACAATATGATAAATCATTTTCACGCTGTTTGCAATATCTAATTTGCACAATTTATGATTTTTTCGGTTTTGGTCTTTGTATACTTTTCAATGATTGCGTAAAAAGGTCGAAATACGCTTATAAAAATGTTGCCGACATATTAATAAGATACTTGATTTTTTTAAGGAAAAAAGATATAATAATCTTTAACACGAAAACCCTTCGGAGGAGACGCTATGCTTACGAAAAAAGAAATAGAAGAGATACTCGAAAAGACGGGCGTTATGAACACGGGCCATTTTCTTTTGACCTCGGGACGTCATTCGGATAAGTACATGCAGGTTTCCCGCATATTCGAATACCCCGAATACGCCGAGGCGCTTTGTAAAGAGCTTCCCTCGAAGTTCGGGGAGAAGCCCGATATAGTCATAGGCCCCGCAATAGGCGCGATACAGATGAGCTACGAAACGGCCCGCCAGTTCGGCGCGAGATGCTTTTTCGCCGAGCGCGAGGAGGGCGTTATGACCCTGCGCCGCGGCTTTCACATCGAAGAAGGCAAAAAGGTGCTCGTCGTCGAAGACGTCATCACCACGGGCGGCACCGTCAGAGAGGTCATAGACCTCGTAAAGAAGGCGGGAGGCGTCGTCATCGGCGTCGCTTCGGTCGTCGACCGTTCCATGGGAAAGGTCGATTTCGGTGTCCCCTTCAAAGCGGTCTACTCGGCCGACATAAAGAGCTGGGAGCCCGACGAATGCGAGCTTTGCAAAAAAGGCATCCCCTTTATTAAACCCGGAAGCAGAAAGATCAAATAAAACGAAAGGACGTCCGAAATGGAAGAGAAAGAAAAAAAGACCACGGCAAAGGCAAAGAAAGCAAAAAACATCCACGCGGGTCACAGGGAGCGCGTCAAGAAGCGCTTCGACACAGAGGGACTCGACCATTTTTCCGAACATAACGTTTTAGAGCTTTTACTGTTTTTCGCCATACCTCAGAAAGACACCAACGAGCTCGCGCACGAACTGCTTTCGCATTTCGGAACGCTTTCGGCCGTCTTCGACGCCAAGCCTCAGGAACTTGCCAAGATAGTCGGCAAAAACGCCGCCCGTCTTATCAAGCTCGTCCTCCCCGTCGCAAGAAAGTATTTCCTCGACAGAGAAAACTACACAAGAACATTCAATAAGGTCGAGGACATAGGCGAATTCTGCGTCAATTACTTTATGGGCAGAGACGACGAATGCGCCGTATTGCTCTGCTTCGACTGCAAAATGAAACTTCTCGCGATCGTCACGGTCGCGGAAGGCTCCGTCAACGAGTGCAAGATAGACCACCGCAAGATCTGCGAGACGGCGCTCCTTCACAACGCCTCGGTCATTGCGCTTGCCCACAACCATCCGAGCGGCTCGGCGAATCCCTCCGACGCCGACTATTTTTCGACCAACACGCTGAAAGATATACTCGACGGACTCAATATAACCTTCGCCGACCACATAGTCGTCGCCAACCGCGACTATTACTCTTTTACCAACAGTAAGTTGTTCCACACCTTCAATTGACGGGAGAATTAATTGGAAGAGCGGTTATTTCACGTAAAAAGCGACTTTTCACCCACGGGCGACCAGCCCGAGGCTATAGAGTCGTTGGCAAACGGCCTTAAAAACGGGCTTAAACGGCAGACGCTTCTCGGCATCACCGGCTCGGGCAAGACGTTTACCATGGCCAAGGTCATAGAAAAGGTCAACCGCCCGACCCTTGTGCTTGCGCACAACAAGATACTCGCCGCGCAGCTTTGTTCGGAGTTCCGCGAGTTCTTCCCCGACGCGGCGGTCGAGTATTTCGTATCCTATTACGACTACTATCAACCCGAATCGTATCTTCCCGCGACCGACCAATATATCGAGAAAGACTCTTCGATAAACGACGAGATAGAAAAGCTTCGCCATTCGGCGACGAGCGCACTTTTCGAACGGCGCGACGTCATAATCGTCTCGTCCGTCTCCTGCATCTATAGCCTCGGCGACCCCGCCGAATATCAGGGTATGAGCGTTTCAATACGTAAAGGTGAAACGCTTGATAGGGACGAGCTTATTAAAAGGCTCGTCGCCATGCAGTATGAGAGGGCCGACTACGAATTTACGCGAAACAAGTTCCGCGTAAAGGGCGACACCGTCGAGATATTTCCCTCATATTCGGGCGAAACGGCCGTCAGGGTCGAGTTTTTCGGCGACGAGGTGGAGAGAATAACCGAAATAGTCTGCGTGACGGGCGAGGTCGTCGAGTTTCTTTCGCACGTCACCGTCTTCCCCGCCACTCACTACGCCATCGAGCGCGACAAGCTCGGCGCAGCTATAGCGGAAATTGAACGCGAGACCGAGGAAAGAGTCAAGTATTTCGAGCAAAACGGCAAGCTTATCGAGGCCCAGCGCATCAAAGAGAGAAGCTATTACGACGTCGAAATGCTAAGAGAGACGGGATTTTGCAAGGGCATTGAAAACTATTCCCGCATTATAAGCGGCAGAGCGCCCGGTTCCGCCCCATTTACACTGCTCGACTATTTCCCGAAGGATTTCGTTATGTTTATAGACGAAAGCCACGTCACCGTGCCGCAGGTCAGGGGCATGTACGCGGGCGACCGCTCAAGAAAGGAAACGCTCGTAAAATACGGTTTCCGTCTTCCCTCGGCGCTCGATAACCGTCCCTTGAACTTCGAGGAGTTTGACGAGAGAGTGCCGCAGATTGTTTTCGTCTCGGCGACGCCCGCCGAATACGAAAAAAGCGTTTCGCAGAATATGGCAAGCCAGATACTCCGCCCGACGGGTCTTCTCGACCCCGAGATCACGGTCAAGCCGACCGAGGGACAGGTAGACGACTTGTTAAGCGAGATAATGTCCCGCTCGGAGCGCGGAGAGCGCGTGCTCGTCACGACGCTCACCAAGAAAATGGCGGAAGACCTCAGCGACTACCTCGTCCGATCGGGCGTCAAGGCGAAATATATGCACTACGACATCGAGACCATCGACCGTATGAAGCTCATCCGCGGACTTCGCCTCGGCGAGTTCGACTGCCTCGTCGGCATAAACCTGTTACGCGAGGGGCTCGACATACCCGAGGTGTCGCTCGTCGCCATTTTCGACGCCGACAAGCCGGGCTTTTTGAGAAGCGAAACCTCGCTTATCCAGACGATAGGCCGCGCCGCCCGTAACGAGCACGGCAGCGTCATAATGTATGCCGATACCGTCACGCCCGCAATGGAGGCGGCGATATCGATATCCACCGAACGCCGCGCCATACAGTCTGAATATAACCGCGTCCACGGCATCGCGCCGCGTTCGGTAAACAAGGGCGTCCGCGACGTTATTGAGATATCCTCCAAGGAGGACGTCGACGCCGAAACTTCTCACAGAATCGCTTCGGCCAAGGACAGAGAACGTCTTATAAAAGAACTTGAAAAGCAAATGAAGGAGGCCGCAAGGATGCTCGAATTTGAGCACGCGGCGTTCCTACGCGATAAAATTGCCGCCCTCAGAGACGGCGCTTACGCGGGGAGGCGAAAGTAATGGCCGACAGTTTTATAAAAATCCGCGGCGCGAGAGAGAATAACTTAAAGAATATCGACGTCGACATCCCGAGAGATAAGCTCGTAGTTATTACGGGAATATCGGGCTCGGGCAAGTCCTCGCTTGCCTTCGACACCGTTTACGCCGAGGGTCAAAGACGTTACGTCGAGTCGCTTTCGAGCTACGCGAGACAGTTTTTAGGCCAGATGGACAAGCCCGACGTCGATTCAATAGACGGCCTCTCCCCCGCTATTTCGATAGACCAGAAGACCACCTCTAAAAACCCGCGTTCGACCGTCGGCACCATTACCGAGATATACGACTATCTCCGTCTTTTATACGCCAGGATAGGCGTGCCGCATTGTCCCGTCTGCGGCCGCGAGATAGTCAGGCAGACGCTTGACGACATCGTCGACAGAATAATGCAGTTCCCCGAGGGAACTAAAATGCAGATACTCGCGCCCGTCGTGAGAGCAAGAAAGGGCGAGTATATAAAGCTTTTGGACGGCTTCAAGAAAGAGGGCTTCACACGCGTCCGCGTCGACGGCGCCATGCGAGACCTCTTTGAAGACATCGAACTCGACAAAAACAAGAAGCACACCATAGATATTATCGTCGACCGACTGATAATGAAGAAGGACTCGCAAAAGCGAATTACCGATTCCGTCGAAACGGCTCTCGGCGCCGCAAAGGGTCTCGTCACCGTCCTCACAGACGACGAGGAACTGCTTTTCTCGATGTCCTATTCCTGCCCCGAGCACGATATCTCGATAGACGAGCTTCAGCCGAGGATGTTTTCCTTCAATAACCCCTACGGCGCCTGCAAGACCTGCTCGGGCCTTTCGGTTTTGATGAAAATCGACCCCGAAATGATAATTCCAAACCGTAATCTCTCGATAAGAGAGGGCGCGATTAAAGCGAGCGGCTGGAATTTCGTCTACGATAATTCCATTTCCGAAATGTATTTCGAGGCCATTGCCAAAAAGCACGGCTTTTCTTTGGACGTGCCCGTAAAGGATCTTCCGCAGCAGGCTGTCGACCTGATTCTATACGGCACCAAAGGCGAAAAGCTTAAACTCGAACGGACGAACTCTTACGGCTCCCTGAATTACCAGGGCTCTTTCGAGGGCGTTATACCAAACCTCGAGAGGCGCTACAGAGAGACGACGAGCGATTTTATAAAGGCGGAAATCGAGTCGGTCATGAACGCCGTAGTCTGTCCCGACTGCAAAGGACAGCGTTTAAATCCCACTGCCCTTTCGGTGACAATAGGCGGCATGAACATTTACGAATACACACAGCTGCCCATCTCGAAAGCGCTTGAGATAACGGGCACTTTAAAACTAAAAGAGCGCGACGAGATAATCGCCGGGCCGATAATTAAAGAGATCAAAGCAAGGCTTCAATTCTTGAAGGACGTCGGACTCGACTATCTGACGCTCGCCCGCTCGTCGGCCACTCTTTCGGGCGGCGAGAGCCAGCGCATAAGGCTCGCAACGCAGATAGGCTCTTCCCTTATGGGCGTCGTCTATATTCTCGACGAGCCGTCAATAGGCCTTCACCAGTGCGACAACGAAAAACTCCTCGGAACGCTGAAAAAGCTTAGAGACCTCGGAAACACCGTCATAGTCGTCGAGCACGACGAGGAGACGATGCTCGCGTCGGATCATATCATCGACATCGGCCCGGGGGCGGGCGTAAACGGCGGTAAGCTCGTCGCCGAAGGGACGCCCGCGGAGATTATGGCAAACCCCGAGTCTATAACGGGAAAATACCTCTCGCATAAGCTTGAGATACCGATACCGAAGAAAAGGCGCGAAGGAAACGGGCTTTTCATTGAGGTAAAGGGCGCGAGAGAAAACAACCTCAAAAACATCGACGTCAAAATACCGCTCGGCAAGATGATCGCCGTGACGGGCGTTTCGGGCTCGGGCAAATCGAGCCTTGTAAACAACATTATTTCGAAACGGCTTTCAAACGAGCTTAACGGCTCGAAGCAAAAGGCGGGCGTCCACGACGACATGGTCGGCGTTGAAAACCTCGACAAGGTTATAGTTATCGACCAGTCGCCAATCGGCCGCACGCCGCGCAGTAATCCCGCGACCTACACCGGCGTTTTTGCCGATATAAGAGATCTTTTCTCACAGACAGTCGACGCTAAGGAACGCGGTTTCGGTCCGGGAAGGTTCTCCTTCAACGTCAAGGGCGGACGGTGCGAGGCCTGCGAGGGCGACGGCATTATAAAAATCGAGATGCACTTTTTACCCGACGTCTACGTCCCATGCGAAGTCTGCAAGGGCAAGCGCTACAACCGCGAGACGCTCGAGGTGAAATACAACGGCAAAAACATCTCCGAAGTGCTTGAAATGACCGTTTTCGAGGGTTTGGAGTTTTTCAAAAACGTCCCGAGGATCAAGAAAAAACTGAAGACCTTGAACGAGGTAGGACTCGGGTATATCAAGATAGGTCAGCCGTCCACCACCCTTTCGGGCGGCGAGGCGCAGCGCGTAAAACTCGCGACCGAGCTTTCGAAGCGCTCGACGGGAAGAACGATGTATATTCTCGACGAGCCTACGACGGGTCTTCACACGGCCGACGTCCAAAAGCTTATCGACGTGCTCGACCGCTTCGTCGAGGAGGGCAACACCGTGCTTGTTATAGAGCATAACCTTGACATAATAAAGACGGCAGACCACATAATAGACCTCGGCCCCAAGGGCGGCGACAAGGGCGGCGAGATAATAGCCGAGGGCACGCCCGAGCAAGTGGCGAAGGTAAAGGAAAGCGCGACCGGAGAATACCTCGCGAAAATACTG
>JAEEGL012853638.1_pt1 | contig 13754 bp, 13 predicted proteins | sample 9134231 | NCBI WGS metagenome assembly JAEEGL01 (sample SAMN16246548, study PRJNA631951) | gut metagenome | biome: gut microbiome; feature: rumen; material: fiber-attached | host: Bos | place: Iran: Karaj | collected 2018-10 | reverse complement strand
GTATTACACAATTGAATTGTAAATATTTACATATATAAATAAATATTTATGGTTTAGATTAGTTTAAACCAAAGTTATTGAAATAAATATATATTTATTTATATATGTATTTATTTTTAATACAATCTGTGGTATAATAATTATATATATAGTACTTTATATGTAATTTTTATAGTTTTAGTTAAATAAATATTTATTTAATTATAAACATAAATATTTATGTATGGTTGTATGTATATATGTAAATAAATAACATTTTTAAGGATCAAAAATCGTCATTTTAACCCCCATTTAAAGGGTAAATTTTGCTGTTTTTGGCCAATTTTTAGGCAATCCCAAAATTTGACTTGTATTCAATTTTGAGGTGGGGGATTAATAACTTTTCGGATTTTTTGCGTTAATTGATTTGAGGGGAAAATTTAAGCACTTTTAAAGGTGTTTGTAAAAAATTTCAAAATCAATTTTTAAAATATCCTATAGTCTTAAAAAACATGGATTTTTGATGCTCCCCGGTTTTTTAGTTCAAAAAAGCCTTAAAAAACGTAAATATTTACATACATATGTATAAAAATATATAAAGTTATATTTAAGTATGTATATATTTATAAAAATATATATTGTTTTATTTAAATACATAAATAAGGAGGTTTAAAATGAATACACCATTCAAAAAGAGAGAGAGTCCGCTATCATTTAATACTACTGTAACTCAACAACAAGAACCAACACCAACAGTAGTACATCAAAAGACTCACAAGATTTCTAACGACAATGATAAGGTAAAATATACTGCTGTCATGGATAAAAACGTTAGAGTCCGCATTAAAATCGCTGCAGCGAGTAAAAACATTCAAATTTCTCAATTTATTGAGGAAGCTGTGTTGGAAAAATTAGAAAGAGAGGGATTCTAATGGCTATAATTTCAACTTTTTGTAAAAAAGGTGGCGTTGGAAAGAGTACTTTTATTGGTTTTCTAGCACATTACCTAGCAACACAAGGAAAAAAGGTACTTATTATAAGCACAGATGACCAAAATAGTATATTTAAAATCTTTGGTATTGAAGATGATGGTAGTGATAATTACCTTGAATTCCTTTTAGCTGGCAAAGCAGACCTAGGGGACATCTTAATTGACGCTAGAGAAAACCTTTATTTAATAAAATCTCTAAATACAGACAATATGTCACTTAAATTAACTCTTGAAAGATCACAAGAAAAGGTAATTCAAAAGATGTTAAGAGATTATAGTAGTTTCTTTGATTATATTTTCGTTGATTTCCCACCTTCTAGTAATAGATTGACTGAGGTTTTACTTGATTTAAGTGATGCAATTCTTATTGTTGTTGGTCTAGATAGTCTTGGACTTGATGGATTCTTTAATACTATTCAATATTTCGTCGATAAAGACATTGATTTAAACAATATTAAATACATTTTACCGAACGGATATAGCGTAAATCGTCGTGCTCCAAAAGTTTCTTTAGAAAAACTAAACAATCAAGCTAAAGATTTTACTCCAAATGCTAAAATTTTACCTGCATTAAACGAAAAATCAATAGTTAAGAACTTACAAGATAAAGGAATTAGCCCTTTTGATGACGTTGAATTAGAAAGATATGATGCAAAAGAACGAGATATGTTAAGAGAAACTCTTAAAAATCTATTCTCTAACATCAATATATAAAAAAAGAGGATTTAATATCCTCTTTTTTTAAATATTCAATAAATCTATGCTCTAACTGGTAAAATTAATTGTAATAAATTCTTATCTTTTTCGCTAGTTATTGTAAATGGTTTTACTTCGCCAGTAAAATTAATACTAATAACATCATCATCGAAGGTTCTTAAGGCCTCAATAAAGTATTTTGAACTAAATCCTATCTGGAAAGTTGATTGATTATCCATCTTAATTGGATTAATCTCCTCTCTAGCAGCTCCTGCTTCATTAGTTAAAGAAGAAAATTCAACAACATTTCCTTCAGCAATTGATAATTTAATAACTTTTGATGCTTCATTTGTGACAAATATAGATACACGTTCAATCAAATCAATCAAAGCTTGCTTGTTAAAAGTTAAAATATTCATATAATTCTTTGGAATTAAAGAGTCAACATTAGGGAATACACCCTCTATTAATCTAGATTGATACAATAAATTACCAATTTCAAACATTATCTTTGAAGATGAACAATAAATTTGGATATTTTCGTTAGTTTCACCAAGTATTTTGTATAAATCATCAAGATTCTTTCCAGGTATAACCATATTTACTGCAGGAAAGTCATGATCAAACTCTAATTTCTTTCTGGCCAATCTAAATCCATCAGATGAGATAACTTCAAGCGTATTTCCTTTTGTTTTAAAGGAAACACCAGTTAAAATAACTCTTGATTCATTAGTTGAAATAGCAAATGATGTCTTTGTAATAATTTGTTTTAAATTAATTGTATCTAAAGCAAAATTAATAGTAGATTTTTCAAAAGAAATCATTGGAAAACTTTCTAATTGTAAACAATTCAATGTAAAAACACTTTTCCCACCTAGAATTCTTATAGTATTATCTTCAAAACTAATAAAATCAACATACTCAGAGTCTATTTTCTTTATAATTTCAAGTAAAAACTTACCTTGTAGTAAAAAACTACCCTCTTCTACAACTTTAAAATCTTTAGTAATAGTAGCTTGAATAGAAATTTCATTATTACTAGCTGTTAGAATTAACTTATCTTTATAGACATTAAATAATATACCTGTTAAACCAGGCATTTGTATTTTATTTGATAATGCTTTACCAACATTATTAAGATCATCTGTTAAAGCATCTTTTTTAATTGTGAAATTCATATAATCTCCTTTTTAATTTTTATATTTAAATATTAATATTATTATTAGGCACTGTGGATAAGTGGATAACTTATTCTTCTAGCAATTTTTTATACAAATTATTATAATCAGTCTTAGAAAGATTATCTTTTTTAAGTAAAATTGTTATTTTATCAATGCCATGAGAAACAGTAGCATGATCTCTGTTACCTAAACTATCACCAATTGTCTGTAATGGAATGTTAAGATTAACTTTTAAGATATACATTAACATTTGTCTTGCAAAAACAATCTGTTGTTTTCTAGATGTTGAAAGAATATCGTTAGTACTAACTTTATAATAATCACATACTACATCTATAGCTTTAGTTATAATTTCTTTAGTTGAATCAATTTTATTTGCTTTAGATGGTAAAAGTTGCTCTAGAGCGATGTATAAATTATCTTTTGTAAAAGGACAATTCATACAAATACAATAATTCACGTAAGTTCTTAAAGCACCCTCTAAATCTCTAATATTCGATGGAAAATAATTTGCTAAAATATCTAAGACATCATTAGGAACATCATTTGGATCCTCTATTAATATAGAAAGCTTCTTTTTAAGGATATTAATTAACAAATTATGATCAGGTTGGTTAATACTAACCGAAATACCCCATGTAAATCTTGATTTAAGTCTAGCCATAACATTTTTTAAACTATTTGCTGGTCTATCAGATGTAAGAATGATTTGTTTGTTTTTATTAACTAATTCTTCAAAAATTTTAAAAAATTCTTCTTGTGTAGCTTGTTTTCCTTCTAAGAATTGAATATCATCAACTAATAAAAGATCAGCAGAGTTATATTTTTCATAAAAACTCATTATTTTATCACGACTATTTTTAGAAGTTGCTAAAAAGTAATCTTCAGCAAATTTTTGACTACTTGTATAAACAACATTAGTGTTAATATTGTTATCTAGCATGAAATTTCCAATCGAAGTCATTAAATGTGTCTTACCAACACCAACATCTCCAAATATATATAATGGATTGCACACCATAACGGGATTTTCAGCAACTTTCATAGAAGTTAAAAAAGCAAATCTATTACTTTCTCCAACAACGAAATTATCAAATCGATATATTGAAGAAAGGTTTCTACCAACATTTTTTGCATCAGGTTGCACGAATTTTGAACCGTTATTAATCTTTACTTCTTTTTCAATATCTTTTTTAGTTATAAATTTAAATCCTATTGGAGAATTTGTTAAATTATCTGTAAATTCTTTAATTTTTTTGGAATAGTATTGGTTTATTCTGAATTTTATTAATTCATTAGGTACTGAAACATAAACATAATTGTTTTCGAATTTATAAACCTCTTTTGCATTTGAAAAAATCTCATTAAATGAAGCTTCACCGCTTTCATCTTTTAGTTTTTCTAAAACTTTATTCCAAATTTCTTGATAATTAGTCATTAATGGTTCACCACCTATTCTAATATATATAATATCATAAAATCGACAATAAATAAAGTATTAAAAGCAAAAAGTAAATCATGAGTTATCAACATATAAACATGTTGATAAAATACTCAAAATTATAGGTATATATAAATATAGAAAGATGTACTAGTAATAAATGTGTTATTTTAAAAAAATCATTGCAAAAATGCTAAATTGTGATAAAATATTAATAATAAAGGAGAAAATAAGATGGGACAAGCAAAAAAAGAAAAAATCAGCTTAAAAAGTATTATTTTGTTTCCTGAGAACATTAAATATAGTTTAATTTTTTTAATTGTTTTTTTGGTTATTATTTTTGGTACTGGTGTATCAGCAATTAACTATTCTGTTAGCAGCAAACGATATAATTACTATTGTGAGATAGATGAAAATTTATATTATGATTATTTAGCTCCATATTTAAGAGTTGTTAATTCTTATAATTATAATGAAGATGATGACAAAATTCAAAAGAAAACAACTGTTTATGTACATTATGGAACAACTAGTTCATCTAAAAAATTTGTTAATTTATTTGGAAATTATATTATTGAGGACACTAAAGGTAATAATTATTATCATGGCGATACTTCTGCTTCAAAAAATGAAACTTATAGTTCAACTTTTAACGTTTGTAGTAATAAGATATTTGAAGGTGAAGTTAAAGCTGTTTATGGTAAAGTAAGATATGATCAAACAACTGATGGACTAAACAATCAAGTAATGATGTTTTCGGAAAAAATGTTAACTCTTAGTAAAAATGAATTAAAGATGGAAGATAGAGATGACTTCACTATGACTGTTCAAGATGGTGAGTTTGATCCTAAAAAACTATTTGGAACTCATTTGATTGATGAAACCAAAAAACAAGATAATCAAATTGGACCTAAATTAGTTATTTTGAGTAATTGTCCATATAAGTTTCATATAGATTACCAATTATTTGGTGTTACTGCAAAAGGTAAAGCATATAGTTTAGTAGGTTATTATAACTTATGTAAAAGATATGATAGTTCATATGGAAATAATTATTCAATAGTTGCAGAATTAAACAAAGATAGCAAGAATGGTATAACTTTTGAGTACTATATTGCTAAATGTAGAGTTGTTACTGAAGAATTTGGTGAAAAAATACTATATTGTAAGCAATCATTATAGTAAAATTGGCTGAAAAATAAAAAATACTTGACTTAGTATTTAAATTACGATATAATATATAAGCATGGTTTTATAGGAGGTACTTCAAATGAAAGCAATAGGTACATATCAACCAAATAAACGTAAACATAGTGTTACACATGGTTTTCGTGCTCGTATGGCTACAGCAAATGGAAGAAAAGTTTTAGCTCGTAGACGTGCAAAAGGAAGAAAACAATTAACTGCATAAACAAAGTATACTTAGACCACTCTTGTCAACTTTAAAATTGATTGAGTGGTCTTGTTTTTTGTTTATTGAACTATTATGAATCACAAATACACATTAAAAAAGAACCATGAGATTAGTAAATTAGTTTCTTTACACAAAAGTGTAGGAAACAAAAGTTATATCGTGTACTATGCTGAAGCAGATGATTTAAAAATTGCAATTTCTGTTTCAAAAAAATTAGGAAAAGCATTTTTTAGAAATAGACAGAAAAGAATTTTAAAAGAGATAATAAGAAATAATTTAATTGAATTTAAAAATTTACATTGTTTAATTGTTATTAAACAAAATAGTGTAAATTTAGAATATAGTCAAAAGCAAGACGAATTATTGCGTTTGATAAAAAAAATAAGGAGAAATTGATGAAAAAAGAAATAAGAAAATATTTAATGGCTTTTCTATTGGTATTAGTGTTGTCATTATTTACAGGTTGTGCTGCTAGTACATTTACTGGAAATGGTGCTGAAGGTGAAATATCTGGTTTATTTCCTATTGCTAGTGGAAAAGGGTTGTTTGGAAAAGGTGGTTTTTGGGATTGGCTTGTATACCCAATGGCTTATTTGATGAAATTAATTGGTATTATTTTTGGTAATAATTATGCTGTTATGATTTTGTTCGCAACTATCATTGTAAGATCGCTTGCATGGCCTATTTATGGTAAGACAAATGATATGAGTTTGAAAATGAGTTTAATGCAACCAGAACTTAATAAAATTAATGATAAATATGCTGGAAAAACTGATGATGAAAGCAAAAGAAGAATGCAAATGGAACAATTACAACTATATAAGAAATATAATATGAATTTCTTTGGTTGTTTAATGCCGTTTTTACAAATGCCTATTTTCTTAGCTTTCTATGAAACTTTAAGAAGAATTCCATATTCTTCTACTTCATTCTTAGCTAGTGTTAATAATACTTTAAGTAATAAAAAAGGAACATTTACTTTTGACCCATCTAAATTAATAATTGATGCCGATAATTTAAAAACAAAAGTATTAGGTGTTGATTTATTAGAGGGTATGGGAAATACATGGAATTCACAAAAGATTGGTTTAATTATTATTGCTATTTTAGTGTGTGTAACACAAATTGGTATCCAATTATTTACTCAATTTAGACAAAATAAAGTTAAGAAAGATCAATATAAAGATGTTCCTGAATATCGTAGACCTACTGAAACAGATCAACAAAAACAACAACAAACTATGATGAAGGTTATGATTTATGCTATGCCAGTTATGATGTTAGTATTTGTTTTAAGAAGTCCTGCTGCTTTAGGATGGTATTGGTTAGTTGGTAATATTTATACTGCATTACAAACATTTATTAGTTCAAAACTTAGTGAAAAGAAATTAATCAAACTTAAAGAAAAAATAGAAAAAGGAAAAAGTTTTATTTAAGAGGAATTTATTATGAAAAAAGTATATGAAGTTAAGTCTATAGATGAAGCAAAAAAACTAGCTATTAGTGATTTTAATTTACCAGAATCTGATATTACTTTCGAAGTTATTAAAGAAAACAAAGGTTTTTTAGGAATTGGTTCTAAAATTGAAGTTGAAGCATCATGTGTTGTTGATGGAATTGATGAAGGAAAGAAATATCTTCAAATGTTATTAGACTATAATGAAGTTGAAGGATTTATCGAAAAGAAAGTTAGAGATAATTCTGTTGAATATAATGTTGATGCTGGCGATTTTAATGGTTATTTAATTGGTAAAAACGCAAGAAATTTGATTGCTTTACAATTATTAGTTTCTACTATTGTAAACAAATACTATAGTGAAGATGAGAAAAAAGCTGTAAATGTTGATGTTGGCGGATATAAAAAATCAAGAGAAAGAAGTCTTGAGCATATGGCGGTTGATTGGGGAAAACAAGTTGCTCGTACTAAAAATCCAATGACTATTACTGATTTAAATGCTTATGAAAGAAAAATTATTCATAATAAACTTTCATCATGGAAAGATATTCAAACTCATTCTGAAGGAGAAGGTTCTTCTAGAGTTTTAATAATCGAACCAAAGAAATAAACGAATAAACGTATTTATATACGTTTATTTTTTTTAGGAAATAATATCTTAATAATTACAATTTGAAACAATAAGATAAATATGATATAATAGTTTCGGTGATATTATGAAATCAAGGATATATTTTAAACTCTTTAAATATATTATAAAAGCATTTAATATTATAATATTATCTTTATTAACTATTTTGGTTCTTTTTTTGGCCAATGGTTATATGGAAATGAATGCTGTGAATGTTAAATTTAACGAATTTAAAAATAGAGCAACACTTGTTGATACTATAAAAATCAATGGTCAAACAGTTAGATTGCATATTGTGCATAAAGAATACGATTTTGAATCGACTGAAAATTTCATTTTTGATCCATATGATATTACAAAAAAATATTATTTAGGTTCTATTGGTGATATTGTTGTTACTAATAGAAATCCTATGCGAAATCATGAAAGTGCCATTGTTAGAGATGTTGCTGGATACTTTAGTAATAGTTTTTTTGTAGGACATGGAACATGTAATTTAGATTATGATGGTAAAAGAATGATAGAGAGTGTTTTTAGTGATGATTATGATGGTGTTGTTGAAAGTGTTAATGATTGGATTAATTCTGAAGTAAGACACTCTAATGATGCTCAGATGTTTGTTGGTTTAAGAGCAAAAAGATTAAACAAAGAAAAAGCTAATGAATTAGTTAGTGAGTTAAAAAAATGTATTGGTTGCGCGTATAATCCTATTTTCTTGATAAGGGCTAAAGATAAGTATTATTGTACTGATTTAATTTCTAGATGTTATGAAAGAATTGGTATTAATATTAACTATGATGGTTTCTTTCCTACAGGATATGATTTTATTTTAAGTGATGAATTATACTTAATATTTATTTGTGAAAGAATTGATGATTACTTTAATATATATTATTTAGGAGGTGAATAATATGGATACCATTGTTGCTATTTCTACTGCTATTGGATCTGGAGCTATATCTATTATTCGTTTGAGTGGACAAGATGCGTTTGATATTGTAAATAAATCATTTAGAGGAAAAGATTTAAGTTCATTACCTACTAATACTATTGTTTATGGTAAATTATATGATAAAGATGAATATGTTGATGAAGTACTAGTAAGCGTGTTTAAAGAACACCATTCATATACAAGCGAAAATGTTGTTGAAATTAATTGTCATGGTTCTATGTTTGTTGCTAATAAAATTTTAGAAATGATGATTGATAATGGTGCAAGAATGGCTGAACCTGGTGAGTTTACTAAACGTGCTTTTCTTAATGGGAGAATTGATTTGACTAGAGCTGAAGCTGTTATGGATGTTATTAATTCACAAACAGAAGGCAGTCTAAAATGTGCTAATGTTGCTATGCGTGGTGATGTTTATAATTTGATTAAAAACTTTAGAGAAAAGTTGATTAAATGTATAGCAAAAATCGAAGTAAATATTGATTATCCTGAGTATGAAGATGAGTTTGTTGTAACTAATGAATATTTAAAACCTATTCTTCTTGAATTAAAAGATGAATTAGCTTCTATTCTTGATAAATCAAAAATGTCTACTATTATTAAAAATGGTATTAATACTGCAATAATTGGTAGTCCAAATGTTGGAAAATCTAGTCTTTTAAATGCTCTACTTGGTGAAGAAAAAGCCATTGTTACTAATATTGCGGGAACAACAAGAGATACTATTGAGGGTAAAGTAAATATTGGAGGAATTATTTTAAATTTAATTGATACAGCTGGTGTTAGAGAGACTGTTGATGAAGTTGAAAGAATTGGTGTATTAAAAACTAATAAAGTTTTAAATGAAGCCGAACTAATTATTTTAATACTAGATAATAATAGATTATTAAATGATGTTGATAAAGAATTACTAGAAAAGACAAAGAATAAAAATAGAATTATTTTAATGAATAAAATAGATCTTGAAAAGAAAAACGATTATAAAGGTGATGTCTTAGAAGTTTCTTTGTTGGACGAAAATTTCATACCTATCATCGAAAATAAGATTAAAGATGTATGTAATATTTCAAATATTAACAGTATTGATGCAACATATATTGGTAATGCAAGACAATTAAGTTATATTAAAAAAGCATTAAAAAGTATAGATGATGCTTTAAGTGGAATTAATGCTGGATATCCAGTTGATTTAATTAATATTGATATAACTAACTCTTGGAAGGATTTAGGTGAATTAATTGGTGAAGGTAATCCTGAAGAGTTAATTAACAATTTATTTACTAATTTTTGTTTAGGAAAATAGTGGATTCTTAGGAATCCATTCTTTTTTATTTGTGACTATTAATTTGTGATGTGCTACATAAATTATTTTTTTATTGCTAAAAAAGATTTTTTTTGATAAAATAATAAAGGTGAATTGTATGAAAAGAAAAATTATCATTATATCGTGGATAATTTATTTTCTTCTTCTTGCTGTTGATTTAATCTATGGTTTAATCAATTCTAATAGAGGAACTTTTATCACGTTTGCTTTATATTTGTTTTTATTTTTACCATTATTCTATTTTATGGTTAAAAATAATCATGGATTGAGTATTCTGATAATTATTTTATTTTGTTTATATGATTTTGTTTATACATTTATAAATCTTATATTTTGCATAAAGGATTTTGATATAAACAAATTAATTGAAGTTATTTATGTTCTTTGTTCTCTAATGTTTATTAGTTTATTAATTGTTAAAAGTTTTAAAATACTTAGAAATAAAGAATATACTTCATCAAAATTTTTGGTTATATTATTTGGTATAAAAATAATACTATATAATGTGTTATTCTTTATAGATGGAACATTTGAATTTACAACAATATTAGATTTGTTTAAAAGTGTTCTTTTATATATTCCAATTGGAGTTTATTTAAATTGGTTTGATAGTAAAGAAATAGAAATATTTAAAGGGTAGAAAGAAGAAAGTTATGAAAAGAAGAAAACTTATTACATTAATTTTTAGTATTCTTATTACTATAGGAATAACAATTTTATTCTGTGCTTATGATTTCAATGTTTGGTACAATCCTAACGAAGATGGTAAAAATTGTGAGCAATTACAATCTGATTATAAAGCGTATTTATTATCTAATGCTATTGATTATGCTTCATTAACTGAAACTGAAAAAACTGAAGCAAGAATTGATTTATACAGAAAAATGTATAATGAATATTATGCAGTAGATCCTGTATATAAAAAGGATGTTGTTGTTAATAACACAAGATTATTTACTATTGTTATATATCAAAACTTGATTACTCAACTTAAATCTGCAACTGAAATTATTAGAGATAATTATAGATACGAAGTATTTGTATATAACGTTGATTATGTTGCTTTAAAGAATTTATATGGTAATATGGCACTTCCAACCACTAGTCAAGTAGAGAATAGTGATGATCCAGTATTAATGCTTAACTTCTATCAAGATGATACTTTTAAAGAATCTGAAGCTTTAATTGTTAATGATACTTATAAAACAACTGTTTTACCTAATGAGGATCAAATTTGTGGATACAATTTAGCAAGAGTAAAGAATTTTAATATTTATGATTATAATTCTACTCCACAATTAAATAAAGATAATACTATTTATCATTGTGGTTCAATGATTTTCTATTCATATTCTGCATCTAATATTTATGGTGGGGATTTATCTAAGTTTGAAGAAATTTATGTTAAAGTAGATTGCGTTATTGGCTGTAAAGATAATAGTAATACTAACTATTATGTTTATAAAGATAGTTTATTAGAGGATAAAGTTGAAGGAATGACATTTGACACTTCTACTATTGATCATTCTTCTCCTCTTTATGAAAAAGGATTTAATTCTATTGATACTACAAGAAAGACATTTAATTTAATTAAGATTAAAGGTGTTAAAACATATGATCAATGGGTTGTTTCTAAATATGTTTGGTGGCAAACATTAATTTGTTTTGTCTTTACTGCTGCAGTTATGACAGGATTCTATTTTGCATTTTCTGGAACATTAGATAATGTTGGAAAAAATAAAATTAAAAAAGATAAAAAGAAATGAGATTAAAACATAGATAGTTCTATGATTAAAGATAAATATTAATAATATAAAGGAGAAATATTATGTCAAAACAATATGTTTATCATTTTGATGAAGCCTATGGTAAAGGTAAAGAATTACTAGGTGGAAAAGGTGCTGGTCTTGCTGAAATGACTCACATTGGAGTTCCAATTCCTCAAGGATTTACAATTTCTACTGAGGCTTGTACTCTTTATTATGATTCTAATAAAACATTACCTGAATCATTAAAAGAAGAAATTTTCAAAGCTGTTAAAGTTGTTGAAAAGAAAACAGGAAAAAATTTTGGAGGAGATAAGAATCCATTATTAGTATCAGTTCGTAGTGGTGCTAGAGTTTCTATGCCTGGTATGATGGATACAATTTTAAACTTAGGTTTAAATGATAAGACTGTTGCTGTTTTAGCAAAAGAAACTAATAATGAAAGATTTGCATTTGATAGTTATAGACGTTTCATTTTAATGTTCACTAATATAGCTAAAGGTCATCCAAGAACTGAAATGGATAAAATGCTTGATGATTTAAAAACTTCTAAAGGCTATAAATTAGATACTGAAGTTACTAGTGAAGAATTAAAAGAATTAGTTAAAAAATATAAAGAATATTATAAGAATACTTTTGGCGAAGAATTCCCAACTGATCCTTATGTTCAATTAATTGAAGCTGTTACAGCCGTATTTAGATCATGGGATAACCCTCGCGCTAATGTTTATCGTATGATGAATAATATCCCTTATTCATGGGGAACTGCTGTTAACGTTCAATCAATGGCATTTGGTAATAAAGGTGAAACTTCTGGTACTGGTGTTGCGTTCTCTCGTGATCCTGGAACTGGTGAAAAGGTTGTTAGTGCTGAATATTTACCTAACGCACAAGGTGAAGACGTTGTTGCTGGTATTCGTACACCATTAAAGATTAGCGAATTAGAAAAACGTATGCCTGAAGTTTACAAACAATTCATGGATACTATTAAAAAGATGGAAGCTCATTATAGAGATATGCAAGATATGGAATTTACTGTTGAAGATGGTAAATTATATTTCTTACAAACTCGTAATGGTAAGAGAACTCCTGCTGCTGCACTTAAGATTGCTTGCGATTTAGTTGATGAAGGTTTAATTGATGAACAAGAAGCTGTATTAAGAATTGATGCAATGTCATTTGACAAATTATTATTACCAGCATTTGATAAAGATGATTTAGCAAAAGCTACTCCAATCGCAACTGGTTTAGCTGCTGGTCCTGGTGCTGGAACTGGTAAACTTGCATTTACTGCCGAAGAAGCAGAAAGTCGTCATGCTAATGGCGAAAAAGTTGTTCTAGTACGTGCCGAAACTTCTCCTGAAGATATCGTAGGTATGGTTGCTGCTGAAGCTGTTCTTACAATGCGTGGTGGTATGACAAGTCATGCAGCCGTTGTTGCTCGTGGTATGGGTAAATGCTGTGTATGTGGTTGCTCAGAAGCTCTAATTGATGAAGATAAGAGAACTGTAACAATTAATGGTAAAGTTTATACTGATAAAGATGTATTCTCACTTGATGGTTCAACTGGTAAAGTATATTTAGGTGCAATTAAAACTGTTATGCCTGATTTAACAGCTGGATACTTTGGACGTTTAATGAAGTGGGTTGATGAAAATAGAACTCTTAAAGTACGTACTAATGCTGATACACCAAGAGATGCTAAACAAGCACGTGAATTTGGTGCCCAAGGAATTGGTCTATGTCGTACTGAACATATGTTCTTTGATAAAGATCGTATCTTCTCTATGAGAAAGATGATTTTAGCTGATACAAAAGAACAAAGAGAAGCCGCTCTTGCTGAACTAGAACCAATGCAACAAAAAGATTTTGAAGATTTATATGAAATCATGGATGGATTAAATGTAAATGTACGTTTACTTGACC
>JAEEGL012039007.1_pt1 | contig 13754 bp, 11 predicted proteins | sample 9134231 | NCBI WGS metagenome assembly JAEEGL01 (sample SAMN16246548, study PRJNA631951) | gut metagenome | biome: gut microbiome; feature: rumen; material: fiber-attached | host: Bos | place: Iran: Karaj | collected 2018-10 | reverse complement strand
TGATTACAGCGCTTTAAATGACGATGATGAGAAACTCTATATAGCAATGCAGATAGCAGGACGCGGTAATATCATAAACGGCCAGAAACAGACTACAAATACGGACATTGATGAGCTGGTAAACAACATGCTTCTGGAAGTGAAGAATGGCCTGAAGGTAGACTTTACCGGCGACTTTGATCTTCTGATGGCCTTGAAAAATCACATGGAAGCTTTGGATATAAGAATGAAGTATTATATTTCAATTGATAATCCTATTATTTCAGAAGTAAAGAAAAAGTATTCTCTGGCCTATGCCTTAGCTGCTTATGCCTGTAATTATCTGAGTGAGCATTATGGAAAAAGAATATTAGAAGATGAAGTAGGTTACATAGCCATCCTGTTTGAACTGGCATTGGAAAAAAAGAACAAGCCGGTAAGCAGGAAGAATGTTGTAATAGTATGTGCTTCCGGTAATTCTACTTCAAGATTCTTTGTCCATAAGTATAAGGAAGCGTTTGGAAACTATCTTGAAAATGTCTATGAATGTTCAGCTAAGGAAATAAATGATTTTGACTTTGTTGGAAAGAAAATAGATTACTGCTTCACTACTTTGAATGCAGACTTTGTGTTACCGGTACCGTGCTATAAGATATCTGTATTGCCAACAGAAGGGGAGATAAAGAAGTTCCAGAAGATATTTGACATGGACAATCTCAGCTACCTGTTGCAGTACTATGATGAACAGCTGTTTATTCCTCATCTGAAAGCTGATAACAAGGAAAATGCTCTGGTACAGATGTGTGAATTCATCTCTTCAAAGACAGAAGTGCCTGAAGGGTTCCTTGATATGGTATTAAACAGAGAAAAGCACGGGCTGACCAGTTTTGGCAACCTGGCAGCTACTCCTCATCCCGACAGAACATGTACGGAAAGAAACGTCGTGTGTGTTGGTATACTTGATGAACCGATAAACTGGGGTGGCAATGATGTTCAGGTGATTATACTGATGTCGTTATCAACTGATGAGCAACAGGATTCACGACTGTTCATTGAAACCCTGACGGAATTCATCAGTGATGAAGATACGGTAAGAGATCTGATAAATAACAGAACGTTTGATAATTTATTAAGACTGTTAATGGAGAAACATGGGCATCAGCAATGATGCTCATTTTTTTCCGTTGGATCTTGGAAAATGGTTGGTTTCAGTTATCTGAAGCCATCTTTTATTATTAAGGTGCAAGGTTAACCAAGTACATAGTAAAAACCGTTTCAGTACGGTAGGAGGTAATCAGATGGCAGAAAACTATGAAGAAGTAATTATGGGGCTGATCCTTAATGCAGGAAATGCAAAGAGCCTGGCAATTGACGCTTACCGTAAAGCAAGAAACGGTGAATTTGAAGAAGCAGATAATTTGCTGAAGGAAGCTGATGAGGCTATGACAGAAGCTCATCGCTTACAGACAACCATGATTCAGGATGAGATCAACGGTCATCCGACACCAATGACACTGTTGGCTGTTCATGCACAGGATCATACCATGACAGCAATGACAGTCGTTGATCTCGTAAAGGAACTTATTATCACATTAAGGGAGGGTAAATAATATGAAGAAAATCGTACTTGTATGTGCTCAGGGCATGTCAACCGGCATGTTAATGAACAAGATGAGAGCAGCAGCTGAAAAACAGGGATACGAATGCTCAATTGAAGCATATGCTGTTTCAGCCGCCAGAACCAAGGCAGCTGATGCTGATGTCATTCTGGTTGGACCACAGGTCAGATATGAACTTGACAATGTCAAGAACATGTTCCCTGATAAGCCGGTAGCAGTAATCAACATGGTTGATTATGGCCGTCTGAATGGCGAAGGTGTCTTAAACAACGCCAAAAAGTTAATGAATGATTAGTAAATAGAGAGGAAAACAAAATGAGTACTTTAGATAAAATTACAGAAAAGATCATGAAGTTCGCTCAGCTGCGTTATGTAAAGATTATCATGAACGCTTTCATGAGCGTTGCCGCATTCTCAATCGGCGCATCACTGTTTTCACTGTTAAGATCAATTCCAATTCCATTCTGGCAGACTTTCTTAACAAATACAGGATTAACAAATATCTTAAATATTCCAATCACTATGGTATCAAATCTGTATGCCATCATGATTGTCATCTGTGTCGGCTATGAATTAGCATTATCTTATGATGCCAAGCCATTACCGGCTGCCATGATTGCTTTCGGATCATTCATGATTCTGACTCCATTTGAAGCAAGTGTTGCCATTAAGAATGGTGAAGAAGTTGTCAGAGGTGTAGCTCAGAACGTAATCGGTGTTGGCCCATTAGGATCTCAGGGTATCTTCCTGGCAATGTTTGCCGGTTTACTGGCTGCAAGAATGTATGTGTTCTTAATTAAGAAGAACATCAAGCTGAAAATGCCTGAATCCTTACCACCTGCAGTTGCTGGTATGTTTGAAACCATGATCCCAGCCGGTCTGGTATTCATAGTATTCATCATTATCAGACTATTATTTGCTCAGACATCATTTGGCACAGCTCAGAACTTCATCTATGGTGTATTACAGGCTCCGTTAGTAGGTGTCGGTGCAACTCCAATTGGTGCTGCAATCTATCTGATGGCCGGCAAGTTCCTGTGGATGTTCGGTATTCACGGTGACTTACTTGCCTATGCCGCTCTGGGTTCAGTCAGAAGCGCTGCTACTCAGGCAAACATGGCTGCATTCGCCGCAGGAGAAGCTGTTCCATATCTGGAATGGACATTGCTCACACCTTGTACTAATGTTCATATTCTGGCACTGACTATACTGCTTCTGATCTCCAAGAGCGAACAGTTCAAGAACCTTGGCAAGTTATCAATTGCTACAAGCCTGTTCAATATTACTGAACCAATCATGTTCGGTCTGCCAATTATCTTAAACCCAATCATGGCTGTACCATTCGTCTTACTGCCAGGCATCAACATCTTCCTTACTTCAATTCTGATGAAAGGTGGACTGATTGCCGCTTCAACAGGTGCTGCTCTTGCCAGCAACATCCCAACACCGATCTATCTGTGGATGACAACAAATTCCATCAGTGGTCTGATCTGGGGTGTGATTATGATTGTCCTGGATGCTGCAGTATTCTATCCATTCTTCAAGATTGCTGAAAAGCAGGCATTAAAGCAGGAAGTTGAAGAAGCATAATTATTAAAGATATGATGCCGGGTAATACTGGCATCATTCACTATATGGAGGAACATCAAATGATAAATAAAGATTTCTTATGGGGCGGGGCAATAAGTGCGCATCAGTGTGAAGGAGCATATGATGAAGATGGCAAGAAACCGGCAACAGCTGACACAATGCTTGGAGGCGATCTCAGAAGTCATTGGGCAAGCTTTGGGAATCCAATTGATCCCGATAAATACTATCCGACACATCGAGCAATTGATTTCTATCACCGTTATAAAGAAGATATAGCCTTATTCAAGGAGATGGGATTCAATGCATTAAGACTGAGCATTGCCTGGTCAAGGATATTTCCAAATGGTGGTCTTAATAATGAAAAGCCGAATGAGCAGGGACTGCAGTTCTATGATGACCTGTTTGATGAGCTTTTGAGAAACGGTATTGAACCGATCGTGACGATAACTCATTATGAAACACCACTGGCCTTGTATGAAAAATATGGCGGATGGACAAATCGTGAGATGATCGGATTGTTTGAGAAATACTGCCGTGTAATCTTTGAAAGATATAAACATAAAGTTAAGAAGTGGATCAATTTCAATGAGATCAATTCTATGATGTTTATTGGATGTCTGGGACCGGCGATCAAGATCGGCAGAAACGATCCTGATTTTGCAAAAGTTACTTATCAGGCAGCTCATTACATGATGACGGCCGGTGCGATCGCAACAAAACTGTGTCATGAAATTGTTCCGGAGTCAGTAATGGGAGCCATGCTGGGAGGCCATAAGATCTATGCTTATAGCTGTAATCCTGAAGATCAGTTACTGGCAATGAAGGAAAACGAAAAGCAGTATTATTTCATGGATACCATGCTGAATGGAGAGTATCCTCACTTTGCCGAAAGATTATGGAAGGAATATGATTTACACCTGGATATCACAGAAGGAGATATTAAACTTTTAAAGGAAAACACCTGTGACTACCTTTCATTCAGTTATTACCAGTCGATGACGGTATCGGCAGATAATACCAAGGAACAGACTGCCGGCAACATGTCCAGAGCTGCTTCCAATCCTTATCTGAAAGCCTCTGAATGGGGCTGGCAGATGGATCCTACCGGCTTAAGGATTTTCATGAATGAACTGTATGACAGATATCATAAACCTCTTCTGATAGCGGAAAATGGCCTGGGGGCAAAGGATCAGTTTGTTAACGGAACGGTTGATGATGATTACCGCATTGATTATTTAAGAGATCATATTAAGGCATTTAAGGAAGCCCTGGATGATGGTGTGGAATTAATGGGATACCTTCCATGGGGATGCATAGATCTGATCAGCTGTTCTACAGGACAGATATCAAAGAGATATGGATTTATTTATGTGGATCTTGACGATGAAGGAAATGGTTCATTAGACAGATATAAAAAGAAATCATTCAACTGGTACAAAAATGTAATAGCCAGTAACGGGGAAGATTTAGACTAGAAGTAACAAAGCAGCATGTGCAATTTACCTGCTGCTTTATTGTTCGAAAACTCCAAAAAACATTTAAAAACAAATTTGTGCTTAATTCTATGCCATTTTTATATGCTTGTCTGTGATTTCTATAAAGTAATGTACCTTTTTGCCGAAAAAAGGAGAACCTTTTCAGTTCTCCGTTACTAAATTTTCTGTTGATCAGCTTATCAGCGTCTGATGGCCTGCATCATCAGGCTTTCCTCTTCTGGCTCAATTGAGACAAATTCAAAGTAGATGGTACCGCTGTTTTCATCACCGAAAACATCGAATGCCACGTACTTGGCCTTTTCTTCATTGAACCAGCAGAATGATCTCTGTGAGCCGACTTTCTGCGGATCGAAATGTATGTATCCCTGTTCCTCCAGTTCTGGAATATAGGAGTCAAGATACTTTTCAGCTTTTTCCACACTTTCAAATGGCTGATAGAGTCCTATGTGCAGACCTTTGAACTGAAGAAGCTCATGATAATATCTGGTATGGTCTCTGGCAGAGATCTCTTCAGTTAATTCTGTTTCAGGCATGTCATGTTCCTTAAGACTATTGATGACCTGTTCAAGAGTAAGACTCTTTTCATTACTGAATTCCACGCCGACGATTCCGTCTTCTTCCTCATTAAATCTGTATTCGAACGAAATGAATTCGTCTGGTGATTTACACTTGCCGTTGATTTGACCAGGAGCATATGAATCGATAAATCCATTTTCAAGCAGCTTGTCTTCATAAGCACTCAGATAAGCCTTGGCTGCTTCAAAATCCTTATATTTCAATTCAAATCTCATATACAGGTTATAGTCAAAGAAATATGCCCAGCCCTCAGTCTGTGAGGCTGCAGTATCCACTGCTTTCCATTCACTGAATACATCGGTTTCATCCAGAGGTGCAAAACCGTTCTTCTGAACAACATCGCTGATGGCTGCCAGTCCTGTATATTCAGGATCGTCGTGGTACAGTGTACCTTCTACTTTCAGACCGTTGTCATAGTTAACAAATAACTGTGAATATGCACGATATTCATCTCTTAACAGATGACGCCATACCTTGGCACTGCTGCCATCGGCCAGTGTACCATCAACTTCTTCAAAGCCCTTGCTGCGGAGAAGTTCCTTATAATTATTTACATCTTCTTCACTCCAGTGAGAGTCAGTAAGATAAATGCCTCTGAACTGGTCATATGCCTTGTCATCAAAGATCATGGCATAGCTGGATACTTCCGGGAATGGCAATGCTTCTTCACCATATTCTCTCATGAAGACATTCTCGATCATGGCAATATCCATTTTTGTCCAGGCATTTCTGATGTGTGGATAAACAGGAGTTTTCAGCCATTCTTCTATGCGGGCATCACTCTTGGCGCTGCCGAAAGTCAGGGTCAGGTCAAGATCCGGATAATCAATGCGGGCTACGACATCTTCAGGAATAACTGCCGCAAAGTGAACACTGTTTGGATCTGCTTCGTCCAGCGTTACGCGTACTTCTTCCATCAGGGTAACAGCTCTGCTGTTGTATCCTCCTAATGAGCCCAGTGTCTTCTTTACTCTGGCATCGTTTGTGGTGAATTCCAGAGGTTTGTTAACATCGTTATAGAAAAGCTCCCACATGTTGCCGTCAGTCATGGTGATCCAGCTGTTTGGCAGCATATCTCCCAGATAATCTATTACATTATCAGTTGAGACAAAGTCGACATCCTGAATCTTCTCATCATCATAAACATCTGAGGTAAAGGTTTCATTCTTGAGAGTCATGAATACATAACTCAGGATACCGCCATACTGTGGATAATTGATATAAGCCTGCTCAGGAGAAACTACATGAATTTCAGCCTTCTCACCACCGCTTACTACATAATTACCTTTTTCCAGCTTCCTGACGAAGTTGTCCATGGCCTTTTCAGATAATTCAGCCGGTGTCAGATCCGGCTCAGGTTCCTTATCGCCATTGTCTGTGCAGGCGAAACAGCTCACACAGATCAGAACCGCCATGAGTACTTTTAATAAATTCTTCAGCATCTTCATAATTGTTTCCTTTCAATCAGTTACAAGAACACCTTATATCGATTAGTATTAGTCCTGATTAAATAATCTTTTTGTATTTTAACACAATTTGAAAGACATATGTATATTATTGCCAGAACAGAAAGACAGTACACTGTATCAGTGTCATGTCCTGACATGGTGTATGAATTAGATAATTTGTCATGATCGGTTGATTGTATTACAATTGAAAGAAAAAAGGAGTTACTTTTTATGCCAGATAATAAGAAAAAGAAGACGGTAGGGCTTTTGGAAAAGCTCGGCTTTATGAGTTTTTCTACATCTACCAACATCGTATTTAACTTTAAGAGTACATACTATAAATTTTTCCTGACTTCCATTCTGCTGATCGATCCGGTAGCCGCCAGTAACATGGCACTTATCGGAACAGCCTGGGATATCATAAACGACCCGTTAATTGGTGTCTGGGCCAACAATGTCCGCTTCAAGTCAGGCGAAAGGGTAAGACCATGGTTACTATGGATCGCGGTTCCTTATGCTGTGGGAATGGTGCTTCTGTTTACGGACTTTGGTGTATCTGAGCGCTGGGACATCATCCTGGGACTTACTGTATTCTTCTTCTATGAAATAGCCAATACCTTCAGAGGCATACCGTATAACGGCATGGGAGCTCTGGCTTCTTCAGATGACTATGACCGTAAGTCAATTAATGCGTTCAGATCATTAGGTGGCTGTCTTGGTTCAGGTATCGGTGCAGTTGCCGTACCGATGATCGTTAAGATGTTTGGCGGACTTAAGGATCACAAGGTCATTAATTCTTCCGACTCCCCGGCCATTTTCAAATCAGCTCTCTTCATGGGCGTACTGATCATCATCGGCTGTCTCGTTCATTATTTTACTACCAGAGAAAGAGTAAGACAGGTTGAGGAAAACGAAGAGAAGATCGGCATCGTTGATACCTATAAGATGTTGTTTAAATGTAAATCCTGGGTCAGAAACATGTTCTATGTCATGTCTTACGGCATTTCTACATGTCTATTGACTTCATCAATAACCTATTACTGTGCCTATGTGCTCAATGACAGTTCATTGGCCACACCTATAATGGCGGTATATCTGGTATTCTCCATTGTCTTCTCAATACTGGCACCGAAGATCGATACCCTGCTGGGCAGAAAGAGAACCATGATCGCGGCTGCCATCGTTCAGATCGTCGGAAAGATTCCATTCGTTCTGAATCCATATAATGTGGTAAATGCCTTCATAAATGCGGCAGCTGCCGGAATCGGTCTGACTGTTACCTTTGTCGAATTCAATACCAACCGTAACTCCATTTCCGATATTGTTGAAGTGCAGAACGGAAGGCGTCTGGATACGATGGTATCAACCGGTGATAACCTGGCAAGCAAGATTGCGGAAGCAGCTGTTGATAAGCTCTTCCTGATGGCATTGGCCATTGCAGGATTCTCAGCTCAGCTGGCTGATCAGGGTGTAATGCAGAATATGGCAACCCAGAAAACCATAAATGCCTTATTAGGCTGGATACCTGCCATTGTAGCGGTAGTCATGATGCTGTTTGCCATGGGCATTGATACGGAAAAAGAATATAAAGAAGCCGTAGCGAAGAGAGACAGGGGGTAAGACAGATGAATCCTCATGCTTACCTGCAGAATGAAAAACAGATCGAAGCCATTGAATCAATCAGAAGAGTTGATGAAAAAGGCTATCTGTATCACATGGTCTGTAATTATGACTACTATGATCTGCCTGAGGCCTTTAAGGCGGTAATAAGTGCCGGATGTTCAACCTTTGTGGTTAAGAATCTGGAAGGGGAAGTACTGTTCTGCCGCAATTACGATTACTCTCATTTTCATAACAATGACCGTAAGAATCCCCGTACCGGTCTGAACATGATCATTGAAGGCAATAATCCCAAGGCCAGATACAAGTCCTTAGGGGTAGCCGATACCTATTGGGCTGACTTCAAGAATGGTTCTGCCATTAATGGCATGCTCGATGACGGCAAGAGCGATCTTTCCGCCTTTGTACTGTCACCGTTTCTGACCATGGATGGCATGAATGAAAAGGGCCTGGCTATCAGTATTCTTGCCCTGAGTGTTAAAAGTGACTATAAGGAAATAGACTTTAATGAATATGAAAAGATCATGGATCCAAATAAAAGAAACATGTTCCTCGAAAACAGTGGCGAACTTCCAGATCCTTACTGGATCTATGCCTCAAACGGTTCCGTGGTTGTGAATAAGGCTGACCGTAAGGCCTGGGTGGCTTCCCAACCGCTTATCAAGACAGAAGATCCTTCAAAACCGACTCTTCTGCATCCTGTTCTCATGAGAATGATGCTGGATAACTGCGGAAGTGTTGAAGAAGCATTGGCCATGGCTTCAGGCTTTAATGTCATAGGAGCGATGCCAGGAGCTGACTATCATGTCATGGTAGCCGATACCAGCGGTAAGAGCCGGTTAATTGAATGGATAGATAATAAGATGGTGACTACTGACATCAATCATGCCACCAATCATTACGTCGCAAAGGAAGATCCTTTCTATAAGGTCGCCTGCGGCAGAGATGAATGTCTGAAAGCCGGGGTTTACCGGGGCAGAAACGGCATGAGAGAAGATTATGCCGAAAGACTGCTAGGTCTGGTCGTTCAGGATCCTGAAAACGGCATGGATCAGGGGAAGACCCAGTACAGCTGTATTTATAATCTGAATAGAAAGACCCTGAAGATCTTCTCCTTTGGTGACATGAGCAGGTCATGGGAATATGAACTTCAATAACCGGAAACAGGGGTAGCTTATGATATACGTGATCATTGCGCTGATCGTTCTTCTGGCATTCATGATTTTCAATGCCGTGAAAATGAAGCCGGAAGATACAGGCAGATATGAAAAGAAAACAGAATATGATTTTGACAGGGACCTTGCTCTGAAGAGATTTCAGGACATGTTAAGAAAGAAGACCATCTGGCCAAGAGACTCTGAACCAGATTATGAAGAATTCCGCTCTTTCCTGCCGATGCTTAAGAAGGACTATCCGGAAGTCTTCAGGGCTCTGGAAGTCAACATCATAAATGACTATGGCATCCTGTTAAAGTGGAAGGGTAACTCTGATAAGAAACCGGTAGTATTGATGGCTCACTATGATGTGGTTGCGGTTGATGAAGCCGGATGGGATCATGAACCATTTGGTGCCGAAGTAGTTGACGGGTCCATTTATGCCCGTGGTACTTCTGATACCAAATGCATCATTGCCGGTTTACTGGAAGCGGTTGATTACCAGCTGGCTCACGGTTACGTACCGGAAAGAGACATCTACTTCTCCTTTACCAATAATGAGGAAACCGGAGGTCCTACGACCCCGGCTATTGTCAGATGGTTTGAAGAGAATAAGATAGTACCGTGGTTTGTACTTGATGAAGGCGGAGCCATCATCAATGATGCCCCTTTAGGCGTTAAGGATGAATTTGCGATGATCGGTGTTTCGGAAAAGGGTGTCGTCAACATTACCCTTAAGGCTAAGGGAATTGGCGGACATTCCTCTACTCCTTCAGTGAAGACCGATTCAACCCAGAAACTGATCAGAGCTATTAATAAGCTGAATGCTGATCCATTCCGGAAGCACCTGCATCCGGTAACTGAAAAGCTGTTGGGAATCTATGGCTCCCATTCCAGTTTCCTTTACCGTTTCATTTTCGGTAACATGTGGCTGTTCAGGCCGATAGTAATGAAGGTACTTGAAAGCAATAAGGAAACCGCAGCCATGATTTCCACAACTGCTGCATTGACCCAGCTGAAAGGAGCACCGGCTGTAAATATCATACCTCCGGTTGCTGAAGCAGGTTACAGTGTAAGGATCGCCCCGGGAGATACGATAGACAGCTGTCTTGCTCACTTCCGTCAGGTGATCAATGATCCTGACGTGGAATTAAGCCATGAGGGAGGCGTTGAAGCATCTCCGGTTTCACCGATCGATAACAGTGCATACAGGCTTATCGAAAAGGTTGTCTATGAAAGCTATTCAGAAGTATACTGTTGCCCATACATTCAGAATGGGGCAACTGATTCCCGCAATTTCCATAGAATATATCCAAATGTCTACCGCTTTGCCATGTTCAGAATGAGCGGTGCAGAAAGACAGGCGATTCATGGGAACAATGAGAGCATCAGGGTATCTTCCTACTATGAAGGCATATCAGCTTACATTAACCTTTTAACGGAACTTAATAACGCAGAGGAATAGAAAGGGTACATTTATGATAGATTACAAGGATTATGTAGTATTAAATGGACTTAAGCAGAGGATACATGTAAAGGGAACTTCTCCTGACAATCCGATCCTGCTGTTTCTGCATGGCGGTCCCGGTGTAACCAACCGTCACTTTGTCATCGGCAGTAATTCTGATCTGTGCGATGCCTTTACCATCGTTGCCTGGGATCAGAGAGGAACCTGCGGCAGCTATGAAGGCTGTAGGAAAGAGACTCTTACCGTTTCCAACATGGTTGAGGATGCCAGTGAACTGGTCAATTATCTCTGCAGGAAATACAACAAGGACAAAATGTTCATCATCGGCGGCAGCTGGGGCAGCTGTCTGGGTACTTTGTTGGCAAAAAGACATCCTGAACACATTGCCGGATACATCGGCTTTGGTCAGATGGTTGACGGACCTTTAAATGAGGAACTGTCCTACAAGTTTGCCCGTGAGGAAGCTCTGAAACATGATGATAAGAAGGCAGTCAGTATCCTTGATGAACTCGGCATGCCGGTCAATGGCGTTTACAAGACCGGTTATGACGGCATGATGGCTCAGAGAAGAATAATGATGAAATATGGCGGCTATTCTCAGGACAAAGCCAAAAGATCATATTTCAGTTCAATGGTTGTCCCTGTACTGAAGAGCGGGGAATACACATTTAAGGAAATAATCGGTTTTGTGAAAGGGTATCAGTTCGTCCTAAGAGCGATGTGGGATGAAGTAGCGGGAATTAATCTTCTGAAGGAAACAGAAGGCAAGATCGACGTTCCATATTTCATTCTGGATGGCAGACTGGATAATAATACACCAGCTTCTCTGGTGCAGGATTATTATGAAAAGCTGGAAGCCCCACAGAAGGATCTGATCTGGTTTGAAACAGCCGGTCATAATCCTCTAGGAGATTGCCCTGAGGAATTCAAGAAAACAATCAGGGAAAAACTGCTTCCGATCGCTGAGAAAGCAGGTAACTGCAGGATATAATTTTCTTATTAACAAAAAGTTGCTGCCAATGAAATAAACTCAAGTATAACTTGAGTTTTTTATTGTAACTTCAATATGTGCTCGCTAAAATAAAGGTGTAATTACCAGTACCATATGTGTGTAAGGAGGAAACACACATGAAGGAAACATATTATCTGATCTATGAAAGACTTGTAGGTAAGGCAAATGAACAGGTATACTACCTGTTCCAGAATGGATATTGGGTACCTGATAAAGGACACGTCATATTGGATCATTTATATGGCTACGATCCATATGAACCTGAAGGATCTCCATATGCAATGTATAATTCAAGTGTCATGGATGAAATGGAAGAAATTGAAAGAGACCAGGCTGTCAGAATCTGTGGCAGGCAATTATATGATTATCTGATTAAAAAGTGGAAAGATGATTTCCATGAAGCAAAGCTTGAGTGGGATAAGAAACCGTTATGGCCAGCCAAGTGTGTGGGAACATCATATGAGTATGAAGGTTATTCATATGGCATTGAACCAACGGACTTAGGGTTAACAATGGATCCATATGATCAGGGCTTCATGGAACTGATTCAGGAAGACATCGAAAATGATCTGAAAAAGCATGGTGCGGATAATATTCAGTCCGGAGGATTACTGGACTAGAAGGAGAATTTCATGAGCTTAGGTGAGAATATAAGAAAATACCGGGAGAAGAATAAACTTACACAGGAAAAACTGGCAGATAAACTGGAAGTATCTTTTCAGGCTGTTTCTTCCTGGGAAAGAGACGAATACAGGCCGGATACAGATAATCTTATAAAACTGGCTGAAGTATTGGATGTGTCAGTGTCCTCGTTAGTAGAAGAGAGACACAGGCCTTTCAAGACAAAGGAAGTCATTTATAACTGGGAACACATGAAGACTTATGTTAAAACTACAGCCAAGCACCTGGGACTTAAAGAAACGCTTAAGGCCGTTGATTTTGCGACTGAAGCACATCAGGGGCAGACACGGAAGAAGTCTGATGTTCCATACATATATCATCCTCTGAACATGGCATGCCATGCCTTATCAATGGGCATTACTGATGACGCCATCATAGCTGGATGTCTGCTGCATGATGTTGTTGAAGACTGCAGTGTAAAGCTGGTAGATTTACCTTTCGGTGATGAAATAAAAGAAATAGTCAGACTGATGACTCATGAGAAAACAGACAACAGTAACAGAGAGTTGATTATGAAACCATATTACGAGGCTTTGTTAACAAATCCCAAGGCAGCGTTGGTCAAATGCATCGACAGGTGCAATAATCTTACAACCATGTCATGGGGGTTAAGCAGGGACAGAATATACAGAATGATCGCTGAGACAGAGGAATATTATCCGGCATTGCTGGATTCCATAAAGGCTGTTCCGGAATACAACAATGCAGCATGGTTATTGAAATACCAGATGGAAAGCATGCTGGATATCTACAAGAGATTATTGTAGAAATGGAGAACAAAGCATAAAAGCTGATAATAAAGGGAAGTAAATAAAAAAGAGTTCTCATGCATTGAGAACTCTTTGTTTATTATAACCATTTCTTATGCTTGAAGAACAACAGGCTAAGTATCGCTATCAGCAAACTGACAATGAAGACAATAGGGTAGGCATACACTGAATTGAGTTCAGGCATGTACTTGAAGTTCATGCCGTACCAGCCGGTTATCAGTGTCAGTGGACTAAATATCGTTGTGACTACCGTAAGGATGGTCATGATGTGATTCTGCTTGTCAGTAAGGTTGGCGTCAAAGTCAGCACGTATCTGCGAGGTGTAGTCAACAAGAGCGTTT
>JAEEGL011331127.1_pt1 | contig 13754 bp, 8 predicted proteins | sample 9134231 | NCBI WGS metagenome assembly JAEEGL01 (sample SAMN16246548, study PRJNA631951) | gut metagenome | biome: gut microbiome; feature: rumen; material: fiber-attached | host: Bos | place: Iran: Karaj | collected 2018-10 | reverse complement strand
TAGTGGCACCTATACCGATGTTTGCTGGGGTGCCCCATTTGCTTCTACCACTAGTAAGTTGAATTACGACTATGATGTAAATGGCTTTGATGGCAAAGACGCTCCTACGCCCCATCAGTTGTATAAGGCTATTGGTCCTACAGAACAGACGATTAACATGATTATGTTCCACATGATGAGCGATGTAACCATCAATCTCACCACAACTACCGGTGATGATAAGGTTGATCTTACAAACGCCAAGATGCAACTTAGTAACGTTTATTCTACTGGTAAGGTTCTGATGGGTAACGGCTTGGTTGTGCCAACAGGTACTGCTGGTATTATCACCAACGAAACTGGAACTGACACCTACCAAACGCCTTGGACTTATGGTTTTATTCCACAATCGTTAGAGAATGTGGTACTTACCATCACCACCGCTGATAACAACCAGTATTTTGTGACTATGACCCAAGTGGCGGTTTCTACGTTTACACCAAACATTATTGCCAATCCATATAGTCAGAATAGTAAAGGCAAATACATTATCGATTGTTGGTTGCCCAACTTTAAGTACACTTATACCTTTAAGTTAACTAAGTCGGGCATTACCCAGATATCAGCATCACTGGCTGGTTGGGAGAGTGTAACTTCCGAAGAAGAGACGGTTAAAATTAAGTAATTGCAATGAGACTGAAACATTATTTATATATAGTTAGCTTAGTAGCCTTGTCAGCTTGTAATAGCGAGGAACTGAACACATCGGATACTACCTATGGCGAGATTCGTCTGTCGGCTGCTACGATAGGTGGCAATACCGCTGTAACCACCCGTACCGTCACTCCTGGTTCGCCTAAGGCATTCACAGAAGGTACAGCTATTGCCTTGCAAGTAAGCGGCACGTGGACGAAAGAATCATCATCCGAAACGGTTGTGAAGACCCCAACAGCTACCGCAGCAGCATCAACTACAAACGCAAACAGCCTGACGTTGAATCCAGCCCTCTATTGGGACGACTTTGGCACCGCCGACCCTAACAATAAAGATACAGGTCGCGAAGCTGGATTAACTATCTATGGTGCTGCGATGGATGGCGTAACTACGGCGCCAACGGTTGGTGATTGGACTTCCCTTACTTGGGATTTAGGTGACGACCAGACTAGTGGTATTAGTGCCAAGGATTTGTTGTTGTCAAACAATGTGTCTGGAACTAACACCTATAAGTTTTCTGATAGCAGCAAACAGCTGGAGTTCAAGCATGTGTTAAGTAAGATAACCGTGAATATACTGGCTGGCGAAGGTTTTGATGGTAAGTTTACCAATGCCCCCGAGGTTGTGCTGACTAGCAACGAGGCTAACAGTACTACCAACGCAGAGTGGGCTTATACCTCAGGTACATTTGATGTTACCACAGGCAAACTGGATGAGTCATCGCTTATTCGTAAAGCAGTTACCATGGCTCAGGTTGCCACAGCAGCTACAAATTATACCGTAACCAAAGAGGCATTGGTAATGCCTGGTAGCACTTTTGCCAGCGATGCTGCCACCATTATGCGAATTAACGCCGATGACAACATCTATTATATCACAGCAGCGAAAATTCGCACGGCCATCAAATCAACTCACGAAAACGATGGTGCTTATGAAACTGAGGCAGGCAAAAACTATATCTTTAAAGTGAGAGTAAACAAAACAGGAGTAGAAGTTACTGCCACCGTAAAGGATTGGGATACCGTTGATTCGGAGGAAGAAACACCTGCCATTAGCTTCACCGCTGATGTAACAAGTAGCACAAACACTACCACTGGTAGCAGCTTGAGTAGTGGCGATACGTTTAGATTGTGGAAGACTAGTGCGTTTACTGAGACCGCTTTGGCCGCCGCCAATACCACACTTGTAACTTACGATGGGAACAGCACCTATACATACAATCCAACATTATATTGGCAGAGCGCAAAGGACGATTCGTATTTCCGTGCTTTGGCTACCATGACTACTATGGGAAGCGGCACGTCAGCTACCACTACAATAGCTGCTACAGAATCTACAACTGTCAATCAGGGCACCGACTTGCTTTGGGGTACAACCGCTGCCCATACCGGCAAAGAAGCTAATGGCACAGAACACGTTTACGCCGAAAGCGCCATTATCAACCCACGTACAGGCGCTGTGCCTTTGATTTTTAAGCACGCGATGAGTAATGTGGTTGTGGAATTGTCAACAAGCAATGATGCATCTGCTGTAGACTACAGTAATGCCACTATTTCCATAAGTAATCTTTATACTAATGGTACCATTAATATTGCCAGCGGAACAGTATCGGTGCCAGATGGCAGCGAAAAGTCTACAGTTACTGTGTCGGGCGAAACCATCATGGTACCTCAGACTATTGGCGATACGTCAAAAATGACTATTACTCTTAAAGATGGCACTACTTATTCCTTGCTTCTCAATACTTGTACGTGTAAGGTTAATGGGGTAGACACGCCAATCACGACTTGGGCGGGTGGTAGCAAGTACACCTATAAAATCTACTTGGAAAAGGAGGCTATGAAGTTTAGTGTTACTATTACTGGTTGGGATCCGGTTGAAGGTAGTGGTAAAGCAACGCTTGATTGGGATTAATGCAATGAAGATAGAAAAGTATTTATATATGGTCACAGCGGCCTTGGCGATGGCGATAGCCCTGACTTTGGGGGCTTGCACGGAGGCTGAGGTTGAAAACGGCGGTACCCAGCAGAGCCAGGAACCAGTATTGTTTACGGTAGGTAATATAGGATCTGCTGTTACTCGTGCATCGATTGGGTATTTGCCAGCAGACAGTAGATTCGTCTGCTCGATGTTTTTCCATGCAGGTGCCAAGGATACGGATAACTCTCCATTCTATTCCGTCGATAATAAGCTTGCAAGCGATGTTAACATGACAACTACGTGGCTCAAGATAAACGATGCTACAGGTAATGCGGTATATCGCCAGAGTTCATTCAGCGAAACTGGTATAACACTGGATGATTTCGGCTTTGATAAGGCTGCCAAGATTTTTTATTGGCAGAACCGCCTGAATCATATATTTCTGGCGCTGACGGATAATAACAAACTGAAGACTCAAGATGGTACTGATGATACAACGGCCGGAACGCTGAAACTCTTTCCCGATGTGCAGACTGTAGATGCCAATGGAAACTATATGCTTGAATATGATTTAACTACCGGTAGTAAGATGACTGATCAGCCCGATCCAATTCTGGCTATTACCACCATGAAGCCCGAAGGCGCCAGTCCCGAGGCTAACCGTGTAGAATTGCTTTTTAAGCACCAGTTTGCTCAGGTTCAAGTAAACCTGAAGAATTCGCAGGATGCCACCTCGGTTGTTATTGGCAATTCTGAGATTATTTCGGTTGAGCTGTTGGGTGTTGCCGAAAAAGCTTATGTACCATATTGTATTAATGCTGATGGTACGCTGCCAACCGTAGTGGCCGAAGATATTAATATTGATGAAGCGAAGTATAACGACACCAAGAAATCAAATCCTTATGGTTCTTCGTTCAGTCTTTTTGTAAGTGATAATACTACCTCGGGTTATCTTAAAACTTTCGAGGGTATTGCTTTTGGTACTATACAACGTATTCGTATAACTTGGAAAGAGCCCAATTACGATGTCACACATACGACTATACTGAATAGCGTTCTCGAGCAGCAACTGGAGAGCGGCAAGAAATATATCTACAATATTGAGTTACGTCGTAGTTCGATAGCCCAGGTAACACCCAAGATAGTTGATTGGGATACGGATGGTACTTACGAAGCCGATGGTACAATAGTGAATAAAGATGATGAAAAGTAATAGATTAAGGATAACACAACTGCTACTGTTGTTTGGTTTTACGTTGCTTGCTTCGAGCTGCCGCGAAACCATCGGAAAGTTATTTTCGGACGAGATGGAGGCTGGCGACGAAGTTAACTTTACTGCTATTGTGCAGGAGCGTACAGCCGCAACCCGTACTACCGAAACTCAGGTGGCCAGCGTGGCCTATGAGTTTGCTATTGGTATGTATAAGAAGGTTGATACAAGTGTAACGCAAGTGGGCGATGATGGAATTTATACCGTGGGTGAGGATGGTGGCATCTTAGAGGTTAAAGCTAATACAACACCCTTGTATTGGCCCGATAACACTACGGCTTATGGATTTAAGGCTGTGGCAGGTACTGATCAGATTGAAGCCGACCAGAGTACCAAGGCCAATTTGCTGAAGCAAGATAGGTTAGAGGGTGGCACTTCGGTATATCTTACAAATAAAGGATGGAAATCAGCTACAGGCAGTACAATTATACCACTCAAAGTATCGCACACCCGCTCGCTGATTACTATTATCTTGAAGGCAGGCGAGGGTGTTAGTCGCAAGGCTTTGGATTATAAGGTGGCCGAGAACGACTTGAGTGCTAATATTTATTCGTACACCACCGATACCAACGGCAATCTTGTAACGTTGGAGATAAATCCGTTGGCAGCCACAACTACGGTTGATTATACAGCTGATGATGATGGTGGAGCCGAAACTGGCGTTAGTTCTACCCGTTACGATGCGATTGTGGAGCCTTACAAATACGCTACCAATTCGTCTAATCTCATCACAAAAATCAGTCTGTCGGGACAGAAGTATTCGTTCTACGCTCAAAACGATAAGAATTTTACTACCAGCGGGGAACGCTACAATCTTGCAGCTGGTCAGCATCTTACCATCACCGTTACTTTGGGCCGTGATGGACGAAAGACGCTGATGACAGCCAAACTTGAGGATTGGACAGAAGAAGTTACCACCACCATTTGCGACGACAATGGTAATGCCGGCGATCCTATTAAGATTAGTAATCGTGATGAATTGATTGACTTCCTTTCTGATAAAAATAAGAATAAGGCTGGAAACGTAGCCCTGGTTACAGCTTCATTTGATCTTGAGGAAACTTCATCGGACAAAGGCGGTGATTGGACGGCTTATAATAAATACGATCTTAATTGCACCCTGAATTTGGGTCATAATACGCTAACAGGTAATCACCGTTTCCTCAGCAAAATTGCCAATGCAGGTAGTTTGCTTAATGGCACCATCCAGATTGGCGGTACTGTTGATGCTGCGATAGCTACCGAGAATAACGGAACGATTAATGATGTGCAGATAACCGCTACCACAGGTGCTACTGATGCCTATGCTACTGTGGCTGGTGTAGTGATTGATAATAATACCGGTACTATATCTAAGTGTAGTTCGGCGCTGAAGGTGGTTGGTACCGATGCCACATACGTAGGTGGTATAGCTGCCACATCTACCACATCGACCAGCAAAGCCTCGGTTATTGATGGTTGTACGGTTACCAATCGTGTTTCAAGTAGTGGTTCTACAGCCGTAGGTGGTATTGTAGGTCGCGCCAACGGCTATGTTACAAACAATACCTTTGAGTATGGTATTACCTTGTTGCAAGGTAGCAACCATCAGAATATTGTTGGCGAAAAGAATACCGACCACACCTCTACGTTTACCGGTAATGCATGGCCCACCACAGCCACCAATCTGGAGATGACTAATGCTTATTTAAATCCATATAATGGTATTATCAGTACTACCGATGAGCTGAAAGAGTCGGTAAAATCTACTTATAATCAGGCTAGTAAACGTTATCGCATGTCGGAGAATATTGATGTAGAAACTACTATAGAAACTCCCGTGGCTTATGAATTGAATGGAAATAACAAGCAGATTTCTACTACAGCTATGATATTTAAAGACGTCACCGGTAAAGTGCACGATCTTAAGATTCTGCTTAATGGTAGTTTGACGGTTACTCAGCAAACCGGTGGTACCGATGCGATAGCAGCATTGGCCGAAGAAGTTCATGGTACGGATGCCGTGATTAGCAACGTATCGGTAGATATGGCTGATAATACGTACGAAATAAAGGCTTCTAACCCAGCTGGCTTGGTTGTTTGGTTATGGGGAGGTGCCACAGTTAGCAACTGCCAAGTTAAGGCAAACATCGTATCGCAGGCACCCGCATCAATGACCGAAGGTTATAAACTGGCTGGCGGCATTGTATCTACCGTAACAAAGGGTACTGTTACCCAGTGTGTATTCTGTTCGGGTAGTACGCTCTCAAGTGCAACAAATGCCTCTGTGGCTTATTATGGCGGTATCGTGGGCGGCATAGTGTGGAAGCATTCGGACAAAGATGAAGTAGAGCTTACCTTGACCGACTGCACCAGTTATGTTAGTGTGGGTACCGATAATGCAAAGTACGGCAGCGTGTTAGGTTATTCGCTTAATAAGGGCTCCGAAAAGAATTACACCTCGAGAGATTGTCAGGGTAACTGGTGGCCAGCCGATAGTCGTGCTGTTGGTACCTGTATTGGTAGAGACGAAACAGTAATAGGTAAGCGAAGCTCGATGTCAAAACAGTAAATAATAAAAAGATGGATAACAAGAATAAATATATCAGTTTGGCGATGGGAGCTCTGCTTATGTGGAGCTGTAACGCGCACGATGATGTTCAGACGGCTGCCGATGATGAGGCTCTGCTTATTCGAGTAGGTGGCGTAACAACTGCCGATATGACGGTTACAGCTACAACCCGTGCCGATGCAACTGCTGCACCCAGTTGGTTAAACAAGGGATTGAAAGAACCGGGCATGAACATGGTATACGATTTGGGTACCACTGAGCAGTATGCCCTTTTAACATATGATGGTAGTAGCTATAGTATGAATATATATGATACCGAAGGCAAACCCACAATACCAGCCAAGTGGCTGGGTAACGGTGCACATGTGTTCCGTGGTGCTTATGTGCCAAAGGGGTTGCGAGTTGCTAATACAACTAAGACCTACACCGACCTCGAGCAGTACACATCGTTGCCCCCAAAGAAGGAAATATATGCTACTATCCAGCAGATTACCATCCCCACTCAGCACCGTCTGGCTCGTGTGGTGGCTTATGTGCTGATTGATAACTCTATTAAGAATTTTAACGGCGATAAAACCAAGTTAAAGGGCTATGATGCCGACGCTACGCATGCCGACAACACCAAACTGCGTTTTTGCAATGTAGATGTGTTGGAGTCTGTTGATACAGATGGTCATCCGATATGGAAAACGGAGGATAAAGTAATTCCGCATTTTATTAAAGAAGAGAATATTACCATCTATCAGGAAACAGGCACCAATAATTACGTATTCCCTACAGATGGTACTGATTATGATTCGGCTAAAGAAAATAGCAGCAAATATACAGCTATCTCTTATGGCGCATCGCCTTGCTACGATATTATTGTGCGCCCCACCTACACCGTTACTACCAACAAGGCTATGGTGATGGGCGATGAGTTGGATGCCAACAATACCGATGCTAATAAAAACAAGATTGATTTTGAACTGACGCTCGAAAACGGTCTGGAGTATGAGAAGACGTTTACGTTCGACCTGAATGCCAACGACGAAACGGTGGTGTATCTGCGTGTTAGTCCCGAGAAAATCGACTATAACAGCACAGGTTCGCGCTTATGGAAAACCCAGAGTTATGACGATAAATATTATGGTGTAGACAATTCCGATCACGAACTGTCAATGGCAGGTAGCAGCTGGCAACGCGCATATACTATCGCCACAACCAATCCTGCTATAACCGATGGTAGCGCCTATACTTATCAGTATATAACCGAATCTGATTATCTCACCAAGTTGTCTCAGGCTTATGCCGGTGGCACTTACGATGGTTGCTATTTTATACTAAAGAGTGATTTAACTATCGATTTGAGCACATTTGCCGATATCGTGTTTACAGGTCATCTGGATGCTCTCGACCACACCATCACGCTTACCAATACCAACGCTACAGATACACGAAAATACCTGTTTAAAGGCTTGGGGACAGGTTGGAATTCTGAGGTGCTGAATACCAAGATTGTTGGCGGCACGCTGTTTAATGCCGATGCCGAGATTACCGGACATATAAGTAACTGCTGGAATGATGGCACGCGTATTGCCGATGTAACACCAAATCTTAGCGACGTAAAGTAATATGTATATGAAGATAAGAAACACTATATATGTGATAACAGCCGCTATCATGGCGGCATGTACGGCCGATGATATCGACTGGCAGCTTACCCCCGAGCAACAGGACTTGATAGGGCAGGGGGTAAACTTTAGCGCTACCATGACCGATAAGTTTGTTACCCGTACCACCTATCATCATGATGGCTCGTTTAACGAGGGCGACCAGATGCGCATTTTCCGTCAGTATGCTACCGACGAATCGGGTACCACGTTTAATGCCGCTACAGAGATTTTCCGTACCTATTATTACAAAATGAACTATGCCGCCGGTACCATATCGCTTAATAACGATTGGTTGCCTGCTTACGAAGATTTGGGTAAACTTAAATCCGACGCCCCTGGCTCTACATCTGCTCAAACCTCGGCCGACTCGTTGACTTGGGAGAATGGACGCACGGTGCGTTTCCGTGCCTGGGGGCGTAGTAATCTGTCGGGTTGTATGGTATCTGGCGATACAGCTGCTGCCCGAAAGAGCTTTTATCCCGATTATACTGTGAGCGATTGGGTAACCGTATCAGGTCCTACTGAGAATATCCCCCTAACCATGCGCCATATTACCTGCCGTATAGCACTTGTATGCAAGGGTGGTAACGAGTTTGGTTCGGCACAGGTGTGCTTGGAAGATGCTGATTACGATAATACTACCGATGCTGATAAGGTAAGAGCAGTTTATAACAAGATGTGTATGCCTGCAGGTGTTGATGATGCCACATTCCAGCTTACGGCTATGACCAAGCAGTTGTATGGTGGTAGCGCCACCGACTTGTATGATATCGAGAAATATACAACCACCGATGGTATAGTAAAGATTGGTACCCAGAAATCTGAGTATATTGCCAATAATGTACAACACCCGATGTTTAAGAATAATAATGGCAATCAGTACCTGATGTCAATCCCATTTGATATGAGTTCGGATAATGCCGGCGAGGCGTTGGTACTGCCTGCATGCACGCGCTTTAAGGTTAAACTGTACTATGTAAAGAATGGTACCGAAGCACAAACACATACCTTTAAGTTAGGCGAGATTACTGATAGCCTTGGTAACCAAGTGTTTAAAAACGGACTTACGCTTAAGGCTGGCTATAGCTACTCGTTTAGTGTGGGCTATCAGTACAATAAGTTTACGGTTACAACCACCAACGACTTTTCGTGGACCGATGCCGACTTAGACTCAGGTACAACTAACCCCGAAAACCAAACACAGAGCAAGTTGGATTTCAAATGGTGGGCCGATTCGTTGGGTACGGCTGCCACCCGCGCTATTGCAGGTAAAAGCTATGCCCCCTCGTTTAAACTCATTAATCAGCAGCAGTTCATCTCGTTTATCCATCTGGTGAACGGCACGGCTACCACCTATATTGACGGACTTGAGCGCGGTGATGTACAAATAAAAGAAAACGGCGATACCGTGAAAGTAGATGGCTTCCCGTCTTATTATTGGAAAAAGGGCGATGTACAGATGACTCGTGCCGAGGCTGAGGAACTGGGCTATATATTCTATCCCCATTTCTATCCCTCTACCGCTACACAGAAAGCTTATGTAATTGAGGATTACGTAAAGGGCCCTGAGCAGTTTTACGATGCCGAATTTAATAAGCATTACTTAGTTGAACTTGGCGATGATCTCGATTTGTACGATTGGGTGTTGCCCAGTATAGGTGCTGATAGTAACTATCCATTCCGTGGACGTTTTAATGGCAATGGTAATACGCTGTATAATCTCAACATGGCTAGTGGCTATCTGTTTGATTATGTGGTTGATGGTGTCATCACCAATCTTAAGATAGAGAGCAATCACAATACTTGTTTGCTTAATACAGCCACTAGTAGTGGCACTTCAGGCTGGGGCTGTTATATTGCCGGCATCTCTATGCTGTGCCCCAGTAGCGGCAGTTCAATCGCAGCCTCGTTAAAAGGTACCAGCTATGTGGTAGGTTGTATTCATGTAGGTACAGCTGGTGGCGCACTTGTGGGCTCTATTAATTCGGATTATGCGCTTACTATGCTGGGGTGCATGCAGGCTGCTACCGGTCTTTCAAAGAGTACCGGCGCCCTGTTAGGTGGCGTAACCGAGGACGGTAGTGTTAAGTGGGGTACATTTAAGTATAACTACTACGATATCAGTTTGTCAACTGCTGCTGTAGCCATTTCTAATAAAAGCGATGCTTACGATTACGACGACTATATTCGTGGTGCTAAGTCGCATGTACTTAAGGCTAAGCACGATTACATGATAAATGCCGATGCTGATAAAACAAAACTTACAGCAGGTATGCTTTCCGAGATTTATGGTTTGGCGCCATGGTATGCAATGAACCAGGGAATTGCTGCCTACAATGCAACAAAAATAGGCCAATCATATCCTTGCACGATGAAATACGAAATGACGGGCGATGGCTATACCAATCGCTATCCAACGTTAAACTAAAACATCCCGATAGTCATGAAGATGAATAAGATATACACTCCTTTTATAGCCCTGCTGTTAGTGGCTTGTCAGGCTGATGATGTGCAACTCGCCTCGCAGCAGAGCAGTAGCACTCTCTCTATTACCACATCGGTGCAGCAGTTCGAGGGGGGCGCCAATACCCGTGCTGATAACGATGCAACACTTGGCGACGCCAATTTTGTGGCTGGCGAAAAAATCAAGATAAAGATTGTTTGTCCGGTGTCAGATCGTATCGAGTTAGGCGAGGATACCTATAGCGGCAGTTTCGATGGCTTTTATCTGCTAAAGTGGCAGGCCGATACATTGGCTACGCTTACCACCGACGATGGCTATGATATCAATGGCGATTATTCAGCCTCTAACTCTCCCGATATCTACAGTCGTTACTTGGCTCAGCCTACGCCATATGTGTTTACGGCACAGTCGTGGAGCGAAGAGCAGGTGTTTATCGCTGGTTCTACTACCGAAAAGCGTGTTGAGCAGTATAGTAACGTGTTCCATGCCAACCAGAGTCTGCTGGCCAATTACCGTGCCAGCGATTTGATTTGGGCGCAGACCGTCATGCAAACGGGCTCGTACAACGTGCACCTGAGTTTTAAGCATGTGATGGCTGTATTGCTTATAACCATCGATGGTACCATAACTGATGATGCCGTACTAACAGTTACCAATATGCCTGACATCGACCAGGCCGAGGTGATTGTAGGCGATTATTTTGCCAGCAAGAGTCAAGTTAATGCTTCAGGTTCGGGCTATGATTGCAGTTATAAAACTAAGAGTAGCATTACCAATGAGGCCGATAACGGTAAGGCATTAGGTATTGCCGTTGTGAACGATAATGCTCAAACCGTTAAGCGCGTGGCTTTTGCCGATATCAATCAATCGGCTACTTATACCGCTTATCGTGTAGCAGGCACCAACACGTTCCGCCTGATTGTGCCACCTTGTACCATCAACAATGCCACCATCTGGCTGCGTACCGGCGATAATCTCCAGAATCGTTCCAGCATGCCGCTTAACTCTGGTAGTTCGTTCACCCCAGAAGCTGGCACCCGCTATCACTTAACAATGACAATATAATATGTTGCGTATAGATATGAAACTACATAAGTTGTTATCTCTTACCGTTGCGTTATCGCTCCTTGTGGCATGCGATACCAACGATGAGGCTTTGGTGCCCGATGAGGCGCTCCAAATCAATGGCATTACGGCTACCTTGAGTAGCACTCAGGCTGCTACACGCGCTGAATCTACACTCGGCGTGGGACGTACAGCGTTTGCCGATGGCAATGTAATCGTGTTTACCACCATTAAGCGTACCAAATATCCTCTCGATAACTTTACCTATAGTAATATTCAGTATAGTTACAATGGTAGTGGATGGGCACGTAGCAGTAATGGTACCACAAACGATCCAGAGAAAATATACTGGAGTGATGTTACTTCGGCACATACCTTTACAGGTTTCTGTCTGCCGAGTAGCAGTTACTATTGGCAAACAGTAACTACTGATAATATTGTTACCTATAAAGGCGAGTTAGGATATGGTGTGGACGATAAGGGTACTATCGATTTCTCTACAGATAACGAATCGATTATTGACGAAGACCTGCTGGTTAGCCATAGTAAGAATGTAAAGCCCGAAACCGGTGGAGCCTCGGCTCAGGTCGATTTCAAACATGCATTAAGCAATGTGTGTGTGGTTGTTAATGTAACAGGATTTGCTACTAATTCGCTCGATAAAAAAGTAGATGTTACGGATATGGTTATCTTGAATCAGCCTTGCGTGTTTACATGGGGAGCCGACACCACAACACTCTCTACATTCAATGTTACTGATACTAGCAATAATAAAATAAAGAATATCAAACTGTTACGTAAATCGGTATCGGGCGAAAATGAAGACAAAACCTTTGTTTTCTACGGTCTTACCACACCTCAAAATGCCGACTATCGTAAGATTAATGGTAATAGCGATAAGCTGTCGTTCAAGTTTACGGTAACATACCCTAATGCCATAGATAACACCCAAACAGATACTCATACCTATCAAGGTACAGTAAGTGATGAAGTACTCTTTAACTCAGGTAAGTGTACCACCATTAATGTATCGCTTAACCATAAGAACGAGAAGATGCTTGTTGACGTCAACTACACCGACTGGAACTATGTATCAACGCCAGACTTAGGCGAGTTGCGTAAAAAATCTACGTATATGACCTTGACAAAGGATGATGTAAAAATTCATAGTACAGACGGTGTGACAATAGATAATGCCACTTGGTTGTATACAAATGGCAACGAGGTATACGATGTTTATGGAAACGATGGTAATACTGCTGCCACAGCTTATCGCATTACCTCGGCTGCACAGATGTTGGCGTTTGCTCAAGAGGTAAACAATGCCTATACATTTAAGGATAAGTATGTGCGCTTAGATGCAGATATCACTATGCAAAAGAGTGCAACGGCTACCGGTTATTCTTGGATAGGCATCGGCGATGCTAACAATGCTTTCCAAGGCACCTTCTTGGGAGGCGATCGTTATATCAATAGATTGTATGGCAGTCCGCTGTTTGTTAATCTGGGGGCCTATGCCTGTGTTGAGCAGTTGTACATTACCGCCATCGGCGAGGTTTCTACGGGCGCCCTGGCAGGTACCAATGCCGGTATCATCGGTGGTTGTAAGGTTATCGACGATGTGACGCTTTCAGGCACCACCGCCGGCGCCCTAGTGGGTACCAATAGCAGTACGGGTACTATCCATGCCTGCTACTATACCGGCGAAGGTAATCTGATAGGTACCGATAGCGGCACTACTAAAGGCTGCTACCAAGCCAACCAGCTAACATCGCTTACCAACTCAGCCCTTAGTACATTGGTTACCACGTTTAATACCAATCTTACCACGTGGTATAGCGATACATCCAATTCTGGCAAGTTTAAATCCAAGTTCCAATTCACTTACACCATCGGTAATTACCCCACGGTGCAAGTAGCACCTTAAAAATACAATCAGCCGAGGGGTAGGGTACCTCGGCTGATTTCTTTGTTCTTCAGACACCCATGCAGCTGGTGGTGCCTAGGGCTGTTACAATCGCTGTGGCGATACTCGCTATCATCTGTACGATGAACTTCAGTGTTTCCTTCTTACTCATAGCTCACCTCCTTCTTTAATCGCCGTACGACTCATCTTCATCACCACCGCCTCCGGTG
>JAEEGL011233340.1_pt1 | contig 13754 bp, 9 predicted proteins | sample 9134231 | NCBI WGS metagenome assembly JAEEGL01 (sample SAMN16246548, study PRJNA631951) | gut metagenome | biome: gut microbiome; feature: rumen; material: fiber-attached | host: Bos | place: Iran: Karaj | collected 2018-10 | reverse complement strand
TTGAATCATACCATCAATTCCTCTACCACCAAAGCCACCAGGAAGAATTATACCTGATACATCTTTAAATATATCATCTACATTATTTTCTGTTATATCTTCACTTGCAACCCATTTAATTCTAACCTTAGCTCCAAGCTTATAGCCTGCATGATTTAATGCCTCAACTACAGATAAATATGCATCATGTAGCTCTACATATTTACCTACTAAGGCTATATTAACTTCAGTTTTTAAATTCTTAATATTATTTACTAAATTCTTCCATTCAGTAATATCATATTTATCGGTTTTTATATCAAGCTCTCTACATACAATTTCGCTAAAATTAGCTTCTTCAAGCATTAATGGAACCTCATATAAATTATCTGCCGTTAAATTTTCTATAACACAATCAGGTTTTACATTACAGAATAATGAAACCTTTTTAAATATATTTTCATCTGTTATTTTTTCATCTGTTCTTAAAACTATAATATCAGGTGAAATACCCATACCCATTAATTCATTTACAGAATGCTGGGTAGGCTTTGTTTTATGTTCCTTTGAGGCTTTTAAATAAGGAAGTAGACAAACGTGAATATATAAGGTATTTTCCTTGCCCTTTTGTCTTCTTATTTGTCTTATAGCCTCTAAATATGGCTGAGATTCTATATCTCCTGTTGTGCCACCAATTTCAACAATAATAACATCAGGACTTAATTTCTTTTCTGTTTTATAAATATAATCAATAATTTCATTTGTTACATGTGGAATATATTGAACAGTAAATCCTAAATAATCGCCATTTCTTTCCTTTGAAATAACTCTAGAAAATACCTTACCTGTTGTAAGGTTTGAATATTTAGTTAAATTTTCATCGATAAATCTTTCATAATGACCTAAATCAAGGTCAGTTTCGGCACCATCTTCCGTTACGAAAACCTCACCATGCTGGTATGGTGACATTGTGCCTGGATCTACATTTATATATGGATCAAGCTTTTGTGATGCAACCTTTAATCCTCTAGATTTTAATAATCTTCCAAGTGAGGCAGCTGTAATACCCTTACCTAATCCTGATACAACTCCTCCTGTAACAAATATATATTTACACATATCCTACTCCTATTTATAATATTCATCTATTATTTCTTTAGCCACAACAACCTTAGGCTTTCTTAAATTCATAGCTCTTTTTTCTAAATATTTATGAGCCTCATCCTCAGTTAGTTTCTTATGGCTAATTAATAATACCTTTGCGGTATTAATTAATTTTATTTCTTCTAGCCTTTCAGCAAGCCCTTTAGGCTTTATATAATCATTTTCCTTTTTTATTATTGTTGATTGAATCAATCTTAATGATTGTAAAAATATTTCTGTTGAAGTTGGTTTTGTTAAAGTTAATATACCATATTGATATGTTTTATAATAAACCTCAATTTCTAATTCCGATTTAACAAACATTAACACACCTAAGCCATATTTGATCGCACTATCGATAGCAAAATCGATACCAAAATCATCTATTACTGGGGCATTTATAATAACTATATCAAACTCATTTTCAAATAATATTAATTTTGCTTTTTCAATTTTATCTATAATTACCAAATCATATGATTTTAAAGCCAAGGCTTTAGAAATACCGCTAGAAAAATTTTCACTGGACGATACTAAAAGTACCTTAAAAATTCTATCTAGCATAAATCACCTATTTTAAATAATTATCTATTATTTCCTTTGGTACAAATTTCTTAACAAAATCTGATTTTGAAGCAATTTTTTTAGCTTCAATTAAGCTTTCTGGTAGCTTTTCAAGCTTATCAAGTAAAGCTTTATCAGCCTTATTTAAATCAGCATCTACAGACTCTCTTAAATTATATTTATTTAAGATTCCATCCATTGCAGCATAAATTAATAAAGAAAATGCTAAATATGGATTAATTAAAGGATCTGCAGATCTTAATTCAGCTCTAATAAAATTATCCTTAGCTGAAGGTACTCTAATAAGCTCACTTCTATTTTCTTTACTCCAAGAAATATATTTTGGAGCCATTAGCTTACCTAATCTTTGATATGATTCCTCACTAATATTTAAAAATGCTGTAATTTCTTTTATATGCTTTAAAATACCTTCAATAGCATAATTCATATTAGCTTTATCTACACTAAAATTAATATGATAGCCATTACCTGGTTTATCCATTATTGGTTTTGGATTAAATGTGGCAGAAAGACCATTTCTTAAGGCAATCATCTTAACTACATTTTTAAATGTTGTTGCGTTATCGGCTGCCTCAAGCGCATTAGAATATCTAAATGATATTTCATTTTGACCAGGGCCTTCCTCATGATGACTCTTTTCTGGCATAATACCCATTTCTTCTAATGTTAAGCAAATATCTCTTCTAATATTTTCTCCCTTATCATCTGGAGCTATATCCATATAGCCTGCGTTATCATAAGGAATATTTATAGATTTACCATCCTCATTAGCTCTAAATAAATAGAATTCAATTTCAGAACCAAAATTAAATTCAACATTATTTTCTTTAGCATAATTAATCGCATTTATTAACATTTTTCTTGTATCACAAACAAAATCAGTGCCATCTGGATATTTTATATCACAAAACATTCTAACAACTTTACCCTCACGTGGTCTCCAAGGTAGTATTGTTATAGTATTTGGATTTGGAAATAAGAATAAATCTGATTTATATCCATTATTAAATCCTTCAATAGCCATCGCATCTATAGATATTCCATATTCAAATGCTTTCTTTAATTCATGAGGCATAATTGATACATTTTTTTGTTTACCATAAATGTCAACAAAAGCTAACCTAATGAATTTAACATCATCTTCTTTAATATATTCTAATATTGTATTTTCATCGTACATATAATCACCTAATTCCCAACGTACATTGTTTTAACCTTTTTATCATGATTTGGTGTAACAACACTAAATTCATGATTGATAATTTCATTAAAATCTAAATTAAATATTTTTGAGTATTCTTTTAAATAATCTTTAATTTCTTCTAAGTCAGACGCATTTGCTAAATTAACATCAACCTGTTCTGGAAATTTAATATCCTCACATTTACTTCTTAAAAATAGCTTTCCACCATACATACCAGTTGAAGGAAAATTACCAACTATTTTATCTAAGTTATTTAGGCCTAAAACTATAATTATTCCACCAGCCTGATATTCTCCTAAAAAGCTTCCGGCATTTTCACCAACAACAATTACTGGATATTTATCCATATAGGCCTTCATATGAATACCACAACGATATCCAACTGAGCCTTTAACATATATTTTTCCACCTCTCATTGAATATCCACAGGCATCACCACTATTACCATGAACAACAATTAATCCATCATTCATAGTATCACCTAAGGCATCTGATGAATTACCAAACACTTCTATTTTTGAACCATTTAAATAAGCGCCTAAAGCATTTCCTGGAATGCCTTTAATTTTAAAGCTTAAATCATTAGTTCCACATCCTATATATCTATGGCCTAAGGTGTTATCAATAATAAATTCTTTATCCTTTGAATCTCTAATAATTTGATTCAACTCTTTAAAATCTAAATTTCTAGCATCAATTTCCATAATTCTATTCTCCTGCATGACTAATGCCTAAAATTTCTAATTCCTTTTCATTTAGACCAACACCTCTAAGCATCAATCTATTACCCTTTAATGCTTCAATAGAATTAATACCCATACCGCCCATAATTTCTTTAATTTCATTATTCCAAGCAGTAAGTAAATTAACTAATCTACTTGCACCCTCTTCAGGATTTAATCTCTTTACTAAATCAGGATTTTGAGTTGCGATACCCCAATTACATTTACCTGTATGACATGCTCTACATAAATGGCATCCTAAAGCAATTAAAGCTGCAGTACCAATATAGCAAGCATCAGCACCTAAAGCTATCGCTTTAACGATATCAGCACTATTTCTAATAGAGCCTGATACTACTAAAGAAATATTATTTCTAATACCTTCATCTCTTAATCTTTGATCAACAGAAGCCAAGGCAAGCTCAATTGGAATACCTACATTATCTCTAATTCTTGTAGGTGCCGCACCAGTTCCACCTCTATAACCATCTATTACAATAATATCAGCACCACTTCTTGCAATACCTGAGGCAATAGCTGCGATATTATGTACAGCCGCAACCTTTACAATAATTGGCTTTTGATATTCTGTTGCTTCCTTCAATGAATCAACAAGCTGTCTTAAATCCTCTATTGAATAAATATCGTGGTGAGGGGCAGGTGATATCGCATCGCTTCCTTCTGGTACCATACGTGTTTTTGAGACATCACCAACCATCTTAGCTCCAGGTAAATGTCCTCCGATACCAGGCTTAGCTCCTTGTCCCATTTTTATTTCAATGGCAACACCAGCCTCTAAATAATCCTTATAAACACCAAATCTTCCTGATGCTACTTGGACTATTGTATTATTTTTATATTTATATAATGATTCATGAAGTCCACCTTCACCAGTATTATATAAAACTCCTAGTCTTTCAGCTGCTGAGGCTAAAGCCTTATGAGCATTAAGTGATATTGAGCCATAGCTCATAGCTGAAAACATAATAGGCATTGAAAGCTCAAGCTGGGGAGATACCTTAGTAATAATATTACCGTACTCATCTCTTTTAATAACTGATGTCTTTTTACCTAAGAATGTCTTAGTTTCCATAGGCTCTCTAATCGGATCAATAGGTGGATTTGTAACCTGTGATGCATTTATTAAAATCTTATCGAAATATACAGGCCCCTTATTAGGATTACCCATTGAAGATAATAATACTCCACCAGTTTCAGATTGTTTAAATATTTCTTTTACAATATTAAAGCTCCAATTCTTATTATCTGTAATAGACATTTCATTTTTAACAATCTTTAATGCTCTTTGGGGACAGCAAGCTACACATCTATTACAATTAACGCATTTAGATGAATCTTCAATCATTACGCCTTTTTCTTCATCATATTTATGTACGCCAAAGGCGCACTGAAATGAACAGGCCTTACAATTATTACATTTATTTTTATCTCTTATTACATCAAATTCTGGATAATAATATAAATTAGACATTTTCTTCACCAACCTTTATGATAATTGGTTCTCCACCTTTTGGATAATATATATTATTAATGTTAGGACACATACTTCTTAAAGCACATTCCTCACTAGCAATATAAACTATATTATCCCTATCTCCCATAACTAAGCTTCTAAGCTTTAATCTATCATTTAAAGCCATAAGTCCACCATCAAAGCCTAAAATTATTGAAAATGGACCAGTAACTAAAAGTGATGAATAAGTATTTCTTAAAAATTTTAATCTATTCTTTTTAATTTCATCCTTCTCATTTTCAATATCTACCCAAAATGGTGCTGCAATAACCTCAGCAAGCTCAGTTAATGTTAATCCTTCTCTTCTAAGCAAATAATCAGCAATATATGTAATTACTTCTGTATCAGTTTGTAAATTACATTTATAGCCATACATTTCTATAAATCTTCTATTAGCATCATATGATGAAATTTCACCATTATGAACTATCGTATAATCTAGCATTGCAAATGGATGAGATCCAGCCCACCAGCCTGGAGTATTTGTAGGATATCTTCCATGTGCTGTCCACATATAGCCTTCATATTCATCAAGCCTATAAAATTCTCCAACCTCTTCTGGATAGCCTACTGCCTTGAATACACCCATATTCTTTCCTGAAGAAAATACATAGGCTCCATCAATAGTGTCATTAATTTTTGTAACATTACGCATTACATATTCATTTTCAGTCAATTGGCTTTCAACTAATTGATTATATTCAGGCTTTAAAAAATATCTCCAAATTAATGGTTCATCCATAATAGCTTTTATTTTTTTAACAGGCATCTTTGAATAGCTTGTTATATCAAATACAGTATTTAAAAATTCTTCACATGTATTCTTAGATTCAACTGAATCATAAAATACATGGAATGCATAATAATCCTTATATTCAGGATATATGCCATAGCCAGCAAAGCCACCGCCTAAGCCATTTGATCTATCGTGCATAGTCTTCATAGCCTCTACTATTGATTTTCCATTCATCAGCTTACCATCTTTAGCAATAACAGCCGCAATCGCACAGCCAGAAACATTTCTAAATTGACCCTCTTTAATATTCATAAGGCATACCTCCTAAAAAAAATAAGGGCATTCATCCTATAATAAAATAGATGAACACCCTTGTTCTACGTAATATGATATAACTAATAGTGTCATTAGTCAAGAAATAATCAAACAAAATTTTAATATCATTGTTCAAAATTAAATAAAATTCTAAATTTTTAATCTTTTTTAAATAAAAATCAATTTTGCTGTTGACAATTATTTTCTTTGGTATTAGAATTAGAGCTGTGAAGGCAAGGATGCCAGAGACAAAGTTAGTCTCGTTAGGTCCTTGCCCTTTTTTTATTTATAAGGGAGGATAATTATGGAACAGTTAACAGATTATTTTGGTTCATTAGTTTTCGATGACAAGGAAATGAAATCCAAGTTATCAAGTGATGTTTATAAATCACTTAAGCAAACTATTGAAGAAGGAAAGGAATTAGACATTAGTGTTGCCAATAGCGTTGCCCAAGCTATGAAGGAATGGGCAATTTCTAAAGGCGCTACTCACTACACTCACTGGTTCCAGCCAATGACTGGTATCACAGCTGAAAAGCATGATGGTTTTATTTCACCAGATGCAAGTGGTAGAGTAATTATGGAATTTAAGGGTAAAGAGCTAGTTAAGGGTGAACCAGATGCATCTTCTTTCCCATCAGGTGGCTTAAGAGCTACTTGTGAGGCAAGAGGATATACAGCATGGGATCCAACAAGCTATGCCTTTATTAAAGATAAGGTATTATGTATTCCTACAGCATTCTGCTCATATAGTGGTGAAGCACTAGATAAGAAAACTCCACTTCTTCGTTCAATGCAGGCAATTAATAAGCAAGCATTAAGAGTATTAAAGTTATTTGGAAATGCTGATGTTACATCAGTAAAAACTACAGTTGGTCCAGAACAGGAGTATTTCTTAATTGATAAGGATGCTTATTTAAAGAGACCAGATTTAATTTATACAGGTAGAACTCTATTTGGTGCAATGCCTCCAAAAGGTCAAGAGCTTGAGGATCATTATTTTGGTGTAATTAAACCTAGAGTACAAGAATTCATGAATGACTTAAATAAAGAATTATGGAAGCTTGGCATTTTAGGAAAAACTGAACACAATGAAGTAGCCCCTGCACAACATGAGCTAGCTCCAATATTTTCTACAACTAATATCGCAGCTGATAATAACCAGTTAACAATGGAAATTATGCAGAAGGTTGCTAAAAGACATGATTTAGTTTGTTTATTACACGAAAAGCCATTTAAGGGTGTAAATGGTTCTGGTAAGCATAATAACTGGTCCATTTCAACTAATACAGGTATCAACCTACTTGAGCCAGGTGATACTCCTGCTGAAAATGCTCAATTCTTATTATTCTTAGTAGCTGTTATTAAAGCAGTTGATGAATATCAAGATTTACTAAGAATTTCAGTAGCAAGTGCCGGTAATGACTTTAGACTTGGTGCAAACGAGGCACCTCCAGCAATCATCTCAATGTTTATTGGTGATGAATTACAAGATGTCCTAAATTCAATTGAAACAGGTAAGCCACTAAATAAGAAAGGTAAAACATTCTTAAAGATTGGTGCTGATGTATTACCACAGCTACCTAAGGATACAACAGATAGAAACAGAACTTCTCCTTTCGCATTTACTGGTAATAAATTCGAATTTAGAGCTGTTGGTTCTTCTGAATCTATTTCATGTGCAAACATTATGCTAAACACAGCAGTTGCTGAAGAATTAAAACAATTTGCAGATATTTTAGAAAAATCTAAAGATTTTGATAATGATCTACACAAGCTAATCAAAGATACAATTACAAATCATAAGAGAATTATATTTAACGGTAATGGTTATGATGATAAGTGGATTGAAGAGGCTGCAAAGAGAGGTTTATTAAATTTAAAATCTACTCCAGAGGCACTTCCATATTATCTACATGATAAGAATGTAAAATTATTTACATCACATAACATTTATACAACAAATGAAATTAATGCTAGATTTGAAATTGCTGAGGAACATTATACAAAAATTGTTAATATTGAAGCCTTAACAGCACTAGATATGGTTAATAAATATTATTTACCAGCAATTTCTAAATTCTCTAATTTCTTAATTGATGTAATTAAAAATAAAAAGGAACTTGGTATAGTTGCAGGATATGAATCAGATACATTAAATAAGGTTAGTGCTGCTTCTAATGAAATCTATAAATTAAAGGTTGAATTAGAAAAGCTACTTGCTAAAAAGAATGAAATTGCTGATGTAGTTGAACTTTCAATGTATCTAAAGACTAACGTTTTAGCTAAGATGGAAGAAATTAGAGATGCTGTTGATAAGATTGAACCAATTGTTTCAAAAGAATATTGGCCATTCATATCATATGGCGATATCTTATATAGTGTTAAGTAAAAATTTAATAATTAAGGGGAGAGAGTATTTATGATTTTTGAAGTTGGTGTTTGGGATTCCCAAATATGGAAATTAATTGCCATTGCGCTTATTTTCTTTATGCAAGCTGGCTTTGCCATGGCAGAGGCAGGCTTTACAAGAGCTAAGAATACAGGAAATATCACAATGAAGAATTTGATGGATTTCTGTTTAGGAACAGTAACATTCATCTTAATTGGTGGTCCAATCCTTTGTGCAGAAAATGCGATTGCTGGCGGCTTCTTAGGCGAAGCAAGTCAGGTTTGGAAGGATATGTTTGGACCTAATGCAACTGCCTATAACTGGACAGATTTCATATTTAATTTAGTTTTCTGTGCTACTACTGCTACTATTGTTTCAGGAGCTATGGCAGAAAGAACTAATTTTAAAGCATATTGTATTTATTCACTTATTATTTCAGCTATCGTATACCCAGTAGAAGCTTATTGGAACTGGGGTGTTGGAAATAATGGCTGGCTACAACAATTAGCTGATAAATGGGGCTTAATTGATGGTACAGCTCAAGGCTTTATTGATTTATCTGGTTCTTGTTCTATTCATATGGTTGGTGGACTAACAGCACTTATTGGTGCTTGGATGGTTGGACCAAGAATTGGCAAATATACTAAAGATGAAAATGGTAAGGTTGTTAAAATCAATGCTATTCAAGGCCATAACATTTTAATTGGTGCGCTTGGTGTATTTATTCTATGGTTTGGTTGGTATGGCTTTAACCCAGCTGCTTGTACAACATGGGATGGCTATGAAGGTATGGGTCAAGTATTTATGACTACTACTATTGCTGCAGCCTTAGCTACTGTTACAGTAATGATTATTACTTGGATTAAAAATGGTAAGCCAGATGTTTCAATGACATTAAATGGTTCACTTGCTGGTCTTGTAGCTATTACAGCTGGCTGTTCAAGAGTTGATTTAGTTGGTTCTATATTTATTGGTATTATTTCAGGATTTGTTTTAGTATTTGGTGTTGAATTCTTCGATAAGGTTTGTCATATCGATGATCCAGTTGGTGCTTGTTCTGTACACTTCTTAAATGGTGTTTGGGGAACAATTGCTTGTGGACTATTCTCAACTACTACTGGTTTATTCTATGGTCATGGATTTGCACAGCTAGGAATTCAATTAATAGGTGTTGTTGCTGTATGTGCTTGGACTGCAGCTTGGGCATTTGGTATGTTTGGTGTTATGAAGGTTATTAAGAGAAAAGATGGTAAAACTCCATTCTTAAGAGCCACACCTGAAGAAGAAATTAAAGGTCTAGATATTTCAGAACATGGTTTAATTTCTTCTTATCCAGATTTTGTTGCTCAAGTTGAATCAATTGATTACCGGGGTGCAATTGAGGTAACTGGAGAAACACCAATTAGTGAGGCGGTAACAGTTACTCATTTGAATGAAAATGATGCTGTTGTACCAAAGGCAGCTAAGGGTGAATATAAATTTACCAAGGTTGAAATTGTTTGTAAGGAAAGAATGCTTGATTCATTAAAGAATGCCATGATGAATTTAGGTATTACTGGTATGACAGTATCTCATGTTATGGGATGCGGTCAGCAAAAAGGTAAGCCTGAATATTACCGTGGTGTACAGGTTGAGGCAACTCTTCTTCCAAAGATTCAAGTAGATATGGTAATTTCAAAGGTTCCAGTAAGAAGCGTAATTGAAGCTGCTAAGAAAACCTTATATACAGGTCATATAGGTGATGGTAAGATTTTCGTATATGATGTATTAAATGTAATTAAGGTTAGAACTGGTGAAGAAGGCTACGACGCATTACAGGATGAAGAATAAAAATAATAATCTATAAATCGATGTGCCCACTGAAGGGCACATTAGATTTATTTATTCAAGAGGTATTTATGTGTTCAATTATAGGTTATTTAAACTTAAATAATATAGATTTAATGGAAAAGGATTTTGCTACCTCTATTTCTAGAGGCCCAGATATGTATAGACTAGAAAAATATAAAGCGGCTGTTTTAGCATTTAGAAGATTGTCTATAATGGGCTTAAATGAGGCAGGTATGCAACCATTTCATTATAAAAATTATCATCTAGTTATGAATGGTGAGGTTTATGGCTTTAGAAAGATTAAAGAGGATTTAATTAATAAAGGCTATGAATTTAAAAGTGATTCAGATTGTGAAATAATTCTTCCACTTTATGATTTATATAAGGAAGATATGTTTAAAATGCTAGATGCTGAATTTGCCTGCATAATTTATGATGATATTAAAAATGAATTTATTGCAGCAAGAGATCCAATTGGTATTAGACCACTTTATTATGGATATGATGATGAAAATAAAATTATTTTTGCATCAGAACCTAAATGTATTAAATCTATTGTTAAAAAAATATTCCCATTCCCACCAGGACATTATTATAAGGATAATAAATTTGTTTCATATTTAGATATTACTAAGGTAGATAAATATGTTGATGGAAATATAGATGATATTTGTAAAAATATTCATGATTTATTAATTGAGGGAATTGATAAAAGATTAGATGCAGATGCTCCAGTAGGATTTTTACTTTCAGGTGGTCTAGATTCTTCTTTAGTTTGTGCAATTGCCTCTAATATATTAAAAAAGCCAATAGAAACTTATTCTATTGGTATGAGTGAGGATGCGATAGATTTAAAATATGCTAAGCAGGTTAGCGATTATATTAAATCTAATCACCACGAAATAATAATTACAAAAGATGATGTAATTGATGCCTTAGAGGAGGTAATTGAAATCCTTGCAACATATGATATTACAACTATTAGAGCTTCTATTGGTATGTATCTACTTTGTAAGGCAATTCATAAAACTTCTAATATTAAGGTTCTTCTAACTGGTGAAATATCAGATGAGCTATTTGGTTATAAGTATACTGATTTTGCCCCAAATGCTAAAGAGTTCCAAGATGAATCAATTAAAAGAGTAAAAGAGCTTCATATGTATGATGTTTTAAGAGCTGATAGATGCATCTCTTCTAATTCACTTGAAGCTAGAGTTCCATTTGGTGATTTAAAATTTGTTAACTATGTAATGAGTATTAATCCTGAAATTAAAATGAATAAATATAATATGGGTAAATATCTATTGAGATATGCATTTAAAGAGGATAAAATATTACCGGACGCAATTTTAATGCGTGAAAAAGCGGCCTTTTCAGACGCTGTTGGTCATTCAATGGTTGATTATCTAAAGGAGTATGCAAATAACTTCTATAGCGACGAAAAATATGAAGAATTGATTAAAAAATATGATCATTCAAAGCCGTTTACTAAAGAATCATTACTTTATAGAGAAATATTTGAAAAATATTATCCAGATCAAAGTCATATGGTTGTTGATTTTTGGATGCCTAATAAAAATTGGGAAAACTGTGATGTTAATGATCCTTCAGCACGTGTATTAAAAAATTATGGTAATAGTGGGAGATAATTTATGTTTGATTCTATTCATGAGGAATGCGGTGTATTTGGTATCTATGAACCAGAAAAATGTGATGTAGCTAAATATACCTACTTAGGACTTTATGCTTTGCAGCATAGAGGACAGGAAGGCTGTGGAATTGCAGTATGTGAGGATGGTGTTATCAATTTCCAAAAGGGCCTAGGTCTTGTTGGTGATGTTTTTGATAAGACTAAATTAGCAAGTCTAAAAAAAGCTAATATGGCAATAGGTCATGTTAGATATTCTACTACTGGTAGTAATAATCTAAATAATGTTCAGCCTCTTGTTGTAAGACATATAAAAGGTAATCTTGCCATAGCACATAATGGTAATTTAACAAATGCTAAAGAATTAAGAAGCAAATTCGAGCTTAATGGTGCAATATTTCATGGTACATCTGATACTGAAGATATTGCCTATACAATTGTAAGAGAAAGATTAAATTCAGCTTCTATTGAAGAAGCTATTGAAAAATCAATGTATCAAATTAAAGGTGCTTATTCTTGTATAGCAATGTCAGCTCAAAAGCTAATAGCATTTAGAGATCCTAATGGCTTTAGACCATTATGCTTAGGTAAAACTAAATCAGGTGGCTATGTTATAGCTTCAGAATCTTGCGCAATAGATTCAATTGGTGCTACCTTTGAAAGAGATATTAAGCCAGGTGAAATATTAACAATATCAAAAGAAGGTATTAAATCTAAGATCATTTCTAATACCACATCTTCTTTATGTGTATTTGAATTTATATATTTTGCAAGATGCGATTCAGTTATTGAAAATGCATCAGTTCATAAGGCTAGATTAAATGCTGGTAAAATACTTGCTCAAGAATCTGGAGTTGATGCTGATGTTGTAATTGGCGTACCTGATTCTGGTCTTGATGCAGCCCTAGGTTATTCATTAGAATCTAAAATTCCTTATGGTATAGGTTTCGTTAAAAATAAATATATTGGTAGAAGCTTTATTAAGCCTACTGCTGAGGAACGTACTCAAGCAGTAAAAATCAAATTAAATGTTATAAAAGAAACCGTTGAAAACAAAAGAGTTATATTAATTGATGATTCTATTGTTAGAGGTACTACTATTACTAATATAATTAAATTATTAAAGAAAAATGGAGCTAAAGAAGTCCATTTAAGAATCTCTTCTCCTGCCTTCTTACATCCATGCTATTTCGGAACAGATATTGATTCAGAAGAAAATCTAATTGCTAATCAATATAAAGATGTTAAAGAAATAGCTAAGGTTGTCGGAGCTGATTCATTAGCTTATTTATCAATTGAAGGAACTCACAAAATTGCCGAAGGAGCTAAATGTAAATTCTGCGATGGATGCTTCTCTGGTATTTACCCTATAGATGTTCCTAAAGATTATTCTAAAAATAAATTTGAAGAAAAGATTACTAATTAAAAAAAGCCACATTCATTTTATAATATGTACCCCAAGTCAAGGACACTTTGAAAAAAGGTGTGATATTTAGTTGTACATATTCATTCCCCTAGGGGAATTGCGAACTTAATAATTAAACTGAAGCTAATTGTGAAGACTCATAATTAGCTTCTTTTTTATGTAATAAAGGATTTCCACCTTCTAGTAGATATATTCTATATTCAACTGGACTACGTTTACCTAAATCCCATTGATATCTAT
>JAEEGL010245032.1_pt1 | contig 13754 bp, 9 predicted proteins | sample 9134231 | NCBI WGS metagenome assembly JAEEGL01 (sample SAMN16246548, study PRJNA631951) | gut metagenome | biome: gut microbiome; feature: rumen; material: fiber-attached | host: Bos | place: Iran: Karaj | collected 2018-10 | reverse complement strand
GGCATCACGCCGGGTAAGTTCCGTGAACAGGGGTCCTCATAGATCCAGCTTCTGAAAGAATGCATCCGTGATCTGTATATACCGGTCTTTATCGACCAGAAAACGAAGTCCATGGCCTGCTCCCGGGAAAGTATGAAGTTCCACGATCTGCGGGGCAGCCTCTTCAATCTCCCGGCTCATACTGCAGGGGACAAGCCGGTCATCTTCGCCGTGAATCACCAGGATAGGACACCTGGAATGTTTCACGGCTTCTCTTGCGTCCGCACTGGGATCAGACAGGTCAAAATGCCCATAGATCCTGGCAGCCCTGCGCAGAAACGGCATAGAAATCTTAGGATCGATATTCATGCCGGCGCTGACCTTGCTGATGATCGCTTCCGGCGTCACAAACGGACAATCCGCAACGATTCCCCTGACGTTGTCCGGAAGATCCAGACCAGCTGCCATCAGTACAGTTCCTGCACCCATCGAGATCCCGCCAAGAATGATCTTTTGATCTGGCCCAAAACGATCAATGGCATAGTGGATCCAGTCCAGTACATCATAGCGCTCTTCTACTCCGAAGGTGATGGTATGACCTTCACTTTTTCCGTGTGCCCTTTCATCGATCATCAGGAGATTAAATCCTGCATCCAGATAGATCCAGGTTCCGCCGGAAAAATCACGTGCGGCTGTTCCGCGGTATCCATGAAAACAGATCGCCAGCGGCGCACCGTCCTTTTGTCCATAGTACTTGCCGAAAAGTTTCAGCCCGTCATGGGAAGTGATCATTACCGGCTCATAGGGAAGCTCATGCACTTTGCTGATCATCCGGACGGTCTCTTTCCGGAAAGGATCCATCTGCGGCGTCTTCAGAAGATTGAAATCATTGTTCTGTGTTTTGCTCGGACTGTGAAAAGCTGTCCGATAGAGCATGTAGGTCGTTAAAAGCATATCTTTCTGTTTCTGGCAGTTACCGGCCAGGTTTCGGTAATTTGTCCGTCTTTGGCAACCAGAATCTCCGGATAGAGCGCACTGGTGGGACAGATATGGGTCGGAATGATATATAAAACGGTGCCGATGGCCGGTACCGGAATCTCTTCCGGCAGCCGAAAGACCCAGTGTTCTTCGTTCTGCATGACGGTCTTCGCCTCCGGCAGACCTGCGATCGTTCCGCGTTCCGGCATGGGATCCGTTGCGATGGCTTTCACGCCGCAGTCACAGGTAAATGTATAGGGAGCAGGATGCGAAACCACACGAGAGGCTACGACAGCCGCCGGCGTGCAGGCAAGATCCGGGAAATTGGTATCGTATCCGAAGTCATGGATAAAGGAAGTACCCGGAGACAGATACCAGTCGGTATGGACTGCATGGCAGGGGAAAGATGGTGTTCCGCCTGCGATGATCACAGGAAGCAGGAGGCCTTCTTTTCGAAGATCATCGATCACCGTCTGGATCCGTCTGTCTGTTTCGACAACTCGCTGATCTCGCTCTATATAATCACTTTCATGACGGTGTCCGTCATAACAGTGAAGCCCTTCCAGCGAAATGCCCGGAAGAGACTTAATCAGCCGAGCCAGTTCCTTCAGGCTTTCGATGGAAGCTCCTGTCCGCTTCAGGCCAAGATCCACATCGATCAACATGCGAAGGACATAGCCTTCCGGAATCGTCTGGTTCTCCTTTTCTTTTTCGATGAAGGCCGAGAGCTGACAAAGCTGATCCCAGTCATCCTGTATGGCGTAAAACCGGATCTTCGGATAGGCCAGAGAAAGACGGATCAGCCTCATCCGGTTGGGTCCGACGAGCGGATAAGCCAGTACGATATCGCTGGCACCGGCCATCGCACACATTTCTGCTTCAGCGATCGTCGCTGTCTTGAATTTGTGGATCCCGTAAGAGATCAGAAGCTTAGTCATATCCAAGGACTTATGCGTCTTGATATGAGGCCAGAGCCGCTCTTCTCCAACGCCTTTTCCGCCCGCCATCTCAATGATCCGCTCAGTATTTTTCCGGATCAGATCTTCATAATAGATCAGACAGGGAGTCAGCAGCTGGTCTTCATCCTGAATCCGATAGATATTCTCCATTTGAATCTTCCTTTAATTCAATTTTAGCCTAATTTGGTGTTCTTCTCGTAGGCGGCAATCACCGCTTCCATCACCGTTGCACGAAAACCGCCGTTTTCCAGTGCGCGAACACCTTCGATCGTGGTGCCGCCCGGTGAACAGACCATATCCTTGAGTTCTCCCGGGTGTTTGCCGCTTTCCAGGATCAATGCGGCGCTGCCCAGGACCATCTGTGCAGCCAGCTGGATCGCTTCTTTTCTGGGAACCCCGCAGAGTACCCCGCCATCGGCCAGTGCTTCGACAAACAGATCGACGAAGGCCGGACCGCAGCCGGAAATGGATCCGCCGGCATCGAGCTGTTTTTCACTCAGTCTGACCAACCGTCCTGCAGGCGCCAGCATCGTCATGACCTGATCTACTTCCTGAAGTCTCACCTGATCATCCGGACTAACAATCACAACGCCTTCTCCAATGGATGCCGGCGTATTGGGCATGATGCGGATCACCGGATATTCTCCGCCGGCCAGTTCTTTAATGCGGGCAATCGTCAGACCGGCCGCCATCGAAACGATCAGAAATCGATTTTGTCTTTCTGCCAAGATCTTTTGGATCCCGGAAAGCATTTCTTTCATATATTGAGGCTTGACTGCAAGAAAGATCACGTCCGATTCTTCGGCGATGACTTCATTGGAAACCGCTTCTCCTCCGATCTTCTGTGCCAGTTCCTCCGCCTTTTTGGGGGCTGCATCGGAAACCAGAATCTGTCCTATCTCTGACCTGGCAACTGCACTGGAAAGTGCACTGCCCATAACACCCGAACCGATAAATCCGATCTTCATCTTACTTTTTCTCCTTTTCTGTCGCCAGAACTGCCATATATTCATGTCCCGGCAGCCGCACGATCGTCTCTCCGCTTGCAGCATTATTGACCAACACTCTCGTCATGTTCCAGGCATCCAGCACTTCTACCTTATAAACACGATCCTCCGGCAGGTTAATGGTTACCCGTGCATGACAGTCGGTTCCATAATAATACAGGAAAACCCTTTGATCATCTGTCGCTCCGATAAAGTCTGCTTCTGCATCCAGATGACGAGTCAGATCCACCGGATCCATGGACAACGCTGCTCGAACCAGTCCGGCAAATCCGGCCGGCATGTGAGCAAGCGCCGCCTCAAGCTCCTCTTTCTTCAGTGTAAAAAGCTGAGCAAGGCCAGCTGCACAAGGTGAGAGCGGGTCTTTGATCTCTTCCATGATGCTGCGAAGAAAAGCGATGCGTCTGGGGCTGTTTCCTTTCAGTTTTCCGCCTTTTGCCCACCAGAGAACAGCTTCGTCCAGGTTTTCCTCTGCCGGATCCAGGAAAACTTCTCCATGCGTACAGTAGCCGCCGGTCGCCGTCACTTTCCAGAAACGGTTGACCATTTCCGCTGCAGAGATAGAACCCCATGTTTCCGGAAGATTTCCTTCATAGACACATTCATCATACAGCACCGGCTTGCCGTATTTTCTCTGCAGTTCCGGTACCATCGTCATCGTACGAAGCTGGCAGCTGCAGTGCGTGATCTTCTCATGGGAGAAATCGTACAGCGGGAAGCAGTTGTGGTTGGACATCAGATGATGATACGGATCATTTTCAGCGATCTTCTCTTCGAATCCCAACCAGTCCTCTGCTGTTTTTGCCCGGCATAGATCATATTCATTGGCCAGAGACCACCAGATATTCGGATAAGCAGAAAAGCGTCTCGTCATGTAGTCCAGATAGACGAGATTATCTTCATAAGACAGCGTAGAAAAACCCCATCGGTCATACGGATGGAACAGGATCAGATCTACCTGGATTCCCATCTTGTCAAGACGTACGATCTTTTCTTCAAAAGCATCCCAGAAATCAAAATCCGGATGATGAACGTCCCAGACGTTTTCCATCTTCGAAAGATCCGCAAAAGGAGGAAGATACTGATACTGATAGGTTTTTCCTGGTAATACACAGAACGGGAAATGGGCCGGGTCATTATGGTTGTAATTATAATGTTTCGGGAAGACGCACATCCGAACCTTATTGAAGGGTGCTTCCTGAAGAGAACGGAAGGTTTCCTCCGTCAGCTCGTCTGACTGATGCGCCAGCGCATAGACCGTCGTTCCAAAACCGTGGAACCAGGTTCCGTCTTCAAAGCGAAGATGTGTGCCCGCTGCTCGTACCAGGCCGTGCTGCAATGCCCGTGCTTTCTGCACTTCGAAGGTTCCTTTGTCTTCGACAGCTCCATGAACTTCATAGGAATAAGTTCCTTCTTTCATGGGCAGAAAACGGATTTTATAGGTATCATCTCCGGCATAGAAGCCCTTGACACAAATCTGTTCTTCTCCCTGGGAAAAGACTGCTTCAAGATCCACTTCAACAAAGGATCCTTCCGGCTCCTGTCCTTTCCATTTCAGTTCCAGCATCTCATATTGATAAAACATCGGAGTCCTCCTAAAGAAATAAGTATCTCTTTGAATCATACCAGATATGAGAGAAGAATGCCAGTCTATTTCACAATTCCTGATTGCATAGTTAATATACTTCTGTTAGAATAGGTAAAAAGTAAACTAATTTTCAGGAGGAATGTATGGCTAAACTATATGCAAGCAAAAGTCCGGATATCACTGAACGGGAGATCCGAAACGGTGAACGCACCCGAGCGATCGCAGCGCAGGGAATGGTTCTGTTGAAAAACGGCGGATCCCTGCCCTTCAGGAATGTCAAAACGCTGGCTGCTTTTGGTTCCGGAGTACGCCGTACCATCAAAGGCGGTACCGGTTCCGGTGATGTCAATACAAGAACGGTTGTCAATGTCCAGCAAGGTCTGGAAGATGCCGGCTTTACAATCGTATCGAATGCCTGGCTCGATCTTCATGACAAGAACTGTCAGGAAGCCTACGATGCCTATTATTCCAGAATGAAAAAACGCTTCAAGGAAGAAGGCATGAAGGCACTCATGGAAGTGCTCGGCAATCCCTATAAAGATCCCGAAGTTCCTGAGATCACAGAAGAAGATCTGAAAGAGAAAGCAGATGCTGCGCTTTATGTCATTGCGCGTACCTCCGGTGAAGGTGCTGACCGTCATCCGGTTCCCGGCGATTATGAACTGACTGAAAATGAGAAGCAAAATCTCGAAGCCCTTGCCAAAGTGTATGATAAAATCGTTGTCGTTCTGAATGTCGGCGGTGTCATCGATACCAAGTTCCTCCGCGCGTGTCCCGCTGTCGATTCGATCCTGATCATGAGCCAGGCCGGCAACTTCTCCGGTTATTCCCTGGCAGATGCCTTAACGGGCAAAACGGCTCCTTCCGGTCATCTGACGACTACCTGGGCTGAGAATTATACAGACTATGCCTCCGCCCTCACCTTCAGCCATATGAACGGCGATACGGATGACGAATACTATACCGATGGTATTTATGTAGGTTATCGTTATTTCGATACCTTCAATATCGCCCCTGCCTATCCTTTCGGCTTTGGTCTTGCCTATACCACGTTTGATATCCGCACCGATGAAGTGAAGGTGGATGGTTCTGACATCTCCGTCAAAGTCACGGTCAAAAACACCGGCTCTGAATATGCCGGACGAGAAGTCGTTCAGGTATACTACTCTGCTCCTAATGGCAACGGTCCGGATAAACCCTATCAGGAACTGGCTGGATTTGCCAAGACGAAGGAACTGGCTCCCGGTGAGGAAGAACAGCTGACCATCACTTTCAGCGCCTGCTCCATGGCTTCCTACTGCGAGAAACATGCCCGTTACTGCCTGTCTGAGGGCAAGTATTATATCCGCGTCGGCACCAACTCCCGTAATACCCATATTCAGGCTGCTGTCGAGCTTCCCGAGAAGAAAGTCGTCTCGATCCATCAGAACAAGGTTCAGCCGGATGTGGAACTGGATCTCATCCACCCCGAGTGTGCTCCCTACTCCTACGAAGGGGAAGAAGCAGAAAAGGCTGCTGCTCCTGTCATTATGCTTGATCCGGATTCAATCGTGACCGAAACCATCACCTACAGCGGTGCTCCGGAAGAAATGACGACTGATAAAGACTATGTCATCACACTGGACGATGTCATCGACGGCAAAGCGGACCTTAAAGAACTTGTGGCACAGCTGACGATCGAAGAGATGGCTGAACTGACAGTTGGTACAGCCAGAGGCGATGGATTCGGCGCTACGTCTACCATCGGTGCTGCCTCCAATGCGGTTCCCGGTGCTGCAGGTGATACCACTTCCATCCTGATCGAGAGCCGACATGTTCCGAATCTGGTGCTGGCTGACGGACCGGCTGGTCTTCGTCTGTCCACTCATTTCATGGCAGATGCAGAAGGCAACCCGATTCCCGGTTCCGCAGAATCCGGTTTTGATGATCTGATCAATATGATCAATGGCGGTACCAAACCGGCTTTCCCGGAAGATGCAGTCGATTATTATCAGTATTGTACGGCTATCCCGATCGCAACTCTTCTGGCTCAGACCTGGGATATGCAGGCGATCGAAGATGCCGGCGACATCGTGGGAAGTGAAATGGAAGAGTTCGGCGCGCATCTGTGGCTGGCTCCCGGTATGAATATTCACCGCAACCCACTCTGCGGCCGCAACTTCGAATATTATTCTGAAGATCCGCTGGTAGCAGGCTGTTGTGCAGCGGCTGATACCCGCGGCGTTCAGAAGCATCCCGGATGCGGAACGACCATCAAACATTTCTGTCTGAACAACTCCGAAGACAACCGGAACTTCATCAACGCACACTGCTCTGAGCGTGCACTTCGCGAGATCTATCTGAAAGGTTTTGAGATTGCTGTCAGAACCGCTCAGCCGCTTTCCCTGATGAGCTCCTACAACCTCGTCAACGGCGAACATGCCGCCAACAAGTACGATACGCTGACTGCGCTGCTTCGCGACGAGTGGGGATTTAACGGCTTTGTCATGACCGACTGGGGTACCACCGGCGGAATGACCATCGGTGGCGAAAATGTCAAGAAATATCCAACTTCCGATGCTGCCGGATGTATCAAAGCCGGCAACGATCTGACCGAACCCGGCAATCAGATGGACGTGGATACTATTATCCGCTCTGTTGGTGCCAAGGAAGGCGATGAAGGCGTCCGTTATCCCATCACCAAGGCAGAACTTCAGCTTTGCGCATACCGCATACTGAGAGCTGCAATGAAGATCGTTGTAGACAAGAGAGCAAGTAAGTAATCATTCAAATTTCTATCCAATTAAGGAGCCCATTGGCGCCTCCGGAGCTCAGACACGCTTGCGCGAACTCGCCCGGAGACACCTATGGGCTCCTTTTTCAATTTGAATGATAACTTCCCTTATCGATTATTTATTACCCTCTTCTTTGAATTTCTTCATCAACTCTTCTCTGGTGACTTTCAGAGTAAAGTGAACTTTTCCGACTTCCAGTCCAGTCTGGCCGAAGAAGAACTTCAGGAAGAAGGAACCTACGAAAGCCGGCTGGTCGAACTCAAAGGTTTGCCACTCGGTATCAGCACCCGTAAGGGTAACGGATTTAGCCAGTGTCTTATCCGCGAAGATACTCATCGACATCTGGGCTTGGGGCTCAAATCCCTCCTTCGCCCTGAGGGTGAATTCGATCTTGTACAGTCCCTGCTGTCTTGGCTGAACGTTGAAGACCGTCTGTTCTCCTTTTTCCGCCTTGATCAGGCTGGTATCCAGATCATATTCCCGTGTGAGGAACCGTGCAACGATCATATTGCGCAGTGCAATATCCTCGTCAGAAAGAGATGCTTCCAATTCCTTGTCAAGCTCGCTCTGACCTTTGGTACTGAACATGTAAGAAATGCTCCGGATCGCAAAGCGGCAGATATTCTCGGCACTTCGGCAAAGCTCCGCACGGGTCAGTTTTCCATCAGCGAAGGCTTCCGGAATATTGTCATGGCTCGTATTATCCATGGCGTTGGAATTGACCATATTCAGATCATTCTGAGCACGAACCTGGGAAGCAACGTTCGCAAGTGTTCCTTCTTCTTCCGGTGCATCATTTCCTTTTGCCCACCAGTCAGTCATCACGATGCCGTCAAATCCCCACTCACCGCGAAGGATCGTAGTCAGAAGATCATAGTTGGACGCGGTAAAGATTCCGTTCACCGGACCGTACGTGGACATCACAGCTCTCGCTCCGCCTTCTCTGACAGCGATCTCAAATCCTTTCAGATAGATCTCACGAAGGGCCCGCTCTGATACGACTGCGTCCACGAAGCTGCGCCTGAATTCCTGCGTATTGCAGCAGAAATGTTTGATCACACCTGTTGTCCCGTAGGTATCCATGCCTTTGATCTGTTCGGCTGCCATCTTACCGGACAGGAACGGATCTTCGGAAAAGTATTCGAAGTTTCGTCCATTCAGAGGATTACGGTGAATATTCATACCGGGACCAAGCAGACAGTCGATCCGATTTCTTCTCAGTTCCAGACCTTCCCATGTATAGAGTTCATGAATCAGCGAAAGGTCAAATGTACTGGCCAGACAGGTGCCGTTGGGCATCGCAAACGCGTGGGTTCCGCAGTCCATACGGATTCCGCTCGGTCCATCCGCACAGCCCATAGGAGGAATGCCAAGATTCGTCAGCTCTTCCGAAAGTCCGCCAAAGGCGCCTGCTATACCGGCTGTAACCTTGGGTGAGCACATACCCTCACCGCGCATCATAGCCATCAGCGCTTCATCAGAAATCTGGGCCAGAAAATCTTCCATCGGGACACGGCCTTCTGCGACATCCTTCAGCTTGTAACCCTGGTCTCCGGTATAGGGTTTTGTCTGAGCAATGAGATCATCCAGACCCTCATCCCGCTTAATCCGCTGATCAAGAGTGATCTGAGGGATATTTTCATATCCGACAGTGAAACCTTCCTCTGTTTTTTCAGGAACGAAACGCTGCATTTCACGAACCGGAGCCATCGCTTCCGAGAGCTGTTCGATCATCCGGATCTCAGAAAGTTCAAAGGATCCGCAGCAAAGAGCTTCGCGAACATTTTTGCCGCTGTATACATAGTAAGTTCCCTCTTCCAGCACATATGCATGCGGATAGGATGTTTTTCCGGCATCGTCGTAGGATGCATAAGTGTACGGAAGGATCCGGAAAGATAACTCTTCCGTTTCTCCCGGAACAAGCTCCTTAGTCTTTCCAAAAGCAGCCAGCGCTCTTGCCGGTTTTCCAAGTACTCCCTGTGGAGCTTCCATATAGACCTGTACGACCTCTTTGCCGGACAGATCACCGGTATTCGTGACTTTCACCGAAAGATCGATCACGGCTTCCTGCTCTTGGAAAGATGTCACTTCCTGTGAGAACGTCGTATAACTAAGTCCATATCCGAAGGGAAAGAGTACCCGATCCTTTGCAAATGTTTCAAAGTAACGATAGCCTACATAGATATCTTCCTGCCAGAAGTTGCGATCCTTGTCTCCGAAATTCTTCGTAGAAGGATAGTCCGTAATATCGATTGCGATCGTATCCGGCAGACGGCCGGAGGGATTCTCCTTGCCGATAAGCACATCGACAATACCGTCTCCGCCTTCCTGACCGCCCTGCCAGGCAAGCAGAACGGCAGCCGGATCATATTCCTGAACCCACTTCATATCGATGATGTTGCCGGTATTAAGCACGACGATCGTACGGGGAAAAGCCTTCGTCACGACAGCAAGAAGTGCCTTTTCATCTTCTGTAAGCAGATAGCTTCCCGGCTCTGCACTGTTGTCATGATCCTCACCGGCTGTACGCCCCAGGATCAGGATCGCTGCTTCCGACTCCCTGGCTGCTTCATCAATAAGTGCCGGATCCGGAACCATTTCCACCTGGAACCATGGCTCAGTAGCCCAGCCATGACCGGCATCAAAAGGATGATCTTTGACAAATTCTTCATAGGCTTTTCGAACTTTCTCATTGAGCACAAGGCAGTCCGCATGAAGCAGGCCTTCCCAGATTCCTGTGATATAATCGACGTTCACGGATCCGCCTGAACCGGTTCCGCTCTTAAAGTAATTCATCTGCGTACGTCCGAAGACAGCTACTTTTGTTCCCGCCGCAAGCGGAAGCGCTTTGCGGTCATTTTTCAGAAGAATGATACCCTCAGCCTGCGCTTTTCTCGCACAAGCTGCATATTTCTTAGGATCCCAGATGTTTGCCATAGTACTTCTTCCCCTTTATGTTATTTCTTGATCTTACACCTATTGGTTACCGAAACAAAAACCACCAGCATAGCACTGCTTCTATGATCAGCAGCAGCGGAACGGTGAGATAGAACTTCGGTTTACGGATCTTATGCCGAAAAACCAGCATGCCTAAGAGTGCGCCGACAGGACTTACAACAGCCAGCAGTAAAAGTGTTCTTTCCGGCACCCTCCAGGCTTTCGCAACAGCCTTGGCCTTATCGACGCCGTAAAAGACGAATACCATCAGGCTTAGTGCCGCATAAACGATCAGAATGATCTGCCATTTTTCCATAGGCTTTATGCTCCTTTTTGCGTTCTTCCTTCATTCTATAGCCATGCCGGCATAAAAGCAAGCGATATTCTTCATTTGCCTTTTTTGTCGAATCCATGTATAATGAATCTGCCATAACAGAAAGGAGACCTTTCATTTTTCTATGAAAATTATTGAATTTTCCGATTCGTTTATTCCGATCATGGATGGCGTCGGCAATGTCGTCTACCAATATGCTATGAACCTGCCTGCCAAAGGCCATGAATGCTATGTTGTAGCCCCCATGACAGACACCGGTTTTCGCGGCGGCTATCCTTTTGAGCTCGTTGACTATATGGGCATGCAGCTTTCCTCCATGAAAAGCTATACCGTTGGCGTTCCAAACCTGGATGCTCACTGCCAGGCGCGTCTGAAAATGATCAATGCCGACATTGTTCATGTCCACAGTCCCTTCGTGGCCGGCCAGGCAGGCCTTCTCTATGCCAACAATCATAATCTGCCCATCGTCGGCACTTTCCATTCGAAATACTATGATGACTTTCTGCAGCTGACAGGAATTGAACTGCTCGCGGAAGTCGGCACCAAATATGTCGTTGACTTCTTTAACCGCTGTACCGAGGTCTGGGCTGTCAGTGAATCCTCTGCCGGTACACTCGCTGACTACGGCTACAAAGGCCAGATCAAAGTCATGCCGAATGGAACGGATATCCATCCGCTTACCAAAGCCGGTATCCAGACTGCTGCGGAACGTTTTCCTGTTCCGGATGAAATTCCGATCCTTCTTTATGTGGGTCAGATCAACTGGAAGAAGAATCTTCGCTGCACACTGGAAGCATGCGGACTTCTTGCTAAAAATCATCCGGACATGGATTTTCGTCTGATGATGGCAGGTCAGGGCCCGCACGAAGAAGAAATCAGAAAGCTGGGCGATGAACTGGGTATCGCAGACAAAGTGATCTTTACCGGTCACCTGACCGATCATGATGTACTCAACGCTCTCTACGCCCGAGCCAGTCTCTTCCTCTTCCCTTCTCTTTATGATACCTCCGGTCTCGTCACCCGTGAGGCGGCAGCTGTCGGAACGCCCTCCATCGTTGTCAAGGGATCCAGCGCCAGCGAAGGGATGACGCACGGCGTCAACGGTTTCCTCTGTGAAAACACACCGGAAGATCTTGCTTCGACCATCCGGGATGCCCTGTCCGATCCGGAACGCCTGAAAGCGATCGGTCAGAAGGCCAAGGATACGATCCCCATTCCGTGGTCTCGTCTTGTTGATGATGTCGCTCACGGCTATGAAGACCTGCTGCGGCGATATCACCTGTAATACTGCTTTCATGATGGACTGTGGTTTTTGGAAATCACGCATCTTAGTCCCACTTTTCAACGGAAAAGCCTGAAAAGTGGGACGAAAAAAACAAATACTGAAAAACAATACCCTTTTCAAGCTGAAACAAAGCTCGAAAAGGGTATTAAAATTCATATTTGAAAAATCAAAGTCCTTTTCCCTGCGGCTGGTGAAGGCAGCGTGGGCGCTGAGAAGCGATTACTTTCTGTTGTCCAGTTCTTCTCTCAGATCATGAACGGCTTTCTTGGTCAGCGGATAACCGAACTGCAGGAGCAGGAACATACACAGATACATGACAAAAGGAACCAGGGTTGCGATCCGGTAGATGCCTTCATTGACCGCTTCTGTCTGAATCATGGTGCCTTCCGTTGTCACATAGCCGATAGCGGCCAGTGCCATGGATGCACCGATACCGGCCAGTGTCTGTCCGAGCTTGCGGAAGAAGCTGAAGCTGGCATAGGTCGTACCTTCGCTGCGGCGGTGAGTTACTTTCTCATAGTGATCAATGACATCGGTCACCATCGCCCAGACTTCGAGGGTAAAGAAGGAAAGACCGAATCCAAGGATCAGATTGACTGCCAGGAATAGGTACGGGCTTCTGGTCTTCATAAAGAACAGAATCAGGAAAGCAGCAGCCGCAAAAATGCTGCCGAAGGAACAGACTTCCTTCTTTCCGAACTTCTGAACGAACTTGCCCATAAACGGCATCAGCACCAGCATGGGAATGTAGTTGAAGACCGTGACCAGGGCGAACAGACCGGGAGTCTGGAAGTAATTCTTGAACAGGTAATTGAAGATGGTCTGCGTGTACATACTGCCGGCGATCAGCAGCATGGAAGCAAGACACAGCGTCATGAACGGGCGATTCTTCAGCAGTGTTCCGAACGTCTTCAGCACATTCTCCTTCTCCTGATGCTCCGGAGCGGGAATATATTCGCGGGTCATCTTAAAGAAGCCGAAGAATACGATCAGCGAGAATCCGGCAAGCAGGATGACACCGGTCTGAAGTTTACCGGCATCCAGATATTTTGCACCGGTATCGACGGCCGTCGAATAGACGAAAAGCGGCAGAAGGATCTGACCGGGCGCTGAACCGAAGCCGGCACCGAGGGAGCGAATGACCGACAGATTGGAACGTTCTTTCAGGTCTGTCGTCATGGCCGAGGCCATGGAACCGTAAGGAATGTTGACAGCCGTATACAGCATGCCGTACAGGATGTAGGTCACATAGGCATAGATCAGATACTGGTTTTCAGACAGTCCCGGGATCTTGAAGAATGCCAGGACAAAAGCGATCGCAAGCGGTACCGAGAACCACATGACATAAGGGCGGAAACGGCCCCATTTCGTGGGCTTTCTCGAGTCGATCAGAGCCCCGCAGAGCGGATCGTTGATGGCATCCCAGATTCTGGCGATCAGCATCAGCACCGTGATCTTTGCAAGGGAAATGTGCAGGATGTCCGTATAGAACATCTGTAGGAACGAACCGATCGTACCGAAGGTGATAACACCTCCCATGTCACCGAGCGCATAGCCGATGACATTCATCTTTGTCAGCTTGCCTGACTTCTTTTCCATAACCTGCTCCTCCTAAGCTACATTTTTGATATCTTCTCGAAAACAGCCTGATAAGGGCTGTTTTTTCTTACAAATACCGGGATCTTTCCCATTGGTGCTTCGACCACCACTTCACCGCCGTTAAAGGTCTTTCCGCTCCACAGATGGATCCAGTTATCTTCCGGCAGATAGACGCTGCGGGATGTGGCCCCTTCTTCGATCACCGGCGCGATCAGAAGATCACGTCCCAGGAGATACTCAAATTTTTCTCTATAAGCCTTTGGTTCGTCATAGTGATAGAACAAAGGCCTCATCACCGGGACGCCCTTTACTGCATT
>JAEEGL017329663.1_pt1 | contig 13755 bp, 17 predicted proteins | sample 9134231 | NCBI WGS metagenome assembly JAEEGL01 (sample SAMN16246548, study PRJNA631951) | gut metagenome | biome: gut microbiome; feature: rumen; material: fiber-attached | host: Bos | place: Iran: Karaj | collected 2018-10 | reverse complement strand
CTAGCTCCTCCCCTTCCGGCAGCGCTCCAAATTTCGCGCTCCGGCAGAAGGCGTACCCTCCGATGCCGGCGGCTCCGGCAATCATCGCTCCGAGCAGCATGCGCCGCTTCCATTTTTTCTGCATGCTTTCCTCTGTCTGTCAATCAGTCCATGCAGGGTTCTGCCACGTTGCAATGTGTTCCAGTGATTAGTTTAGACGTTCGTAGTCTGCCGCGTCCACAGGTTCTTCCCATTCAGTTGAGGCTTCTTCTCCGGGCACCTCCAGGGCGAGATGCTGGAAGGCGGTGTCCGGCGCTGCGCCGTGCCAGTGCTTCACGTTGGCGGGGATATGCACCACATCTCCGGGGCGCATTTCAAAAGCCTCTTCACCCCATATCTGGCAGTAGCCTCGTCCGGCAGTGGCAATGAGCACTTGCCCGCCGCCCTTGGCAGCCTTGTGGATATGCCAGTTGTTGCGGCAGCCCGGCTCAAAGCTGACAGCGAACAGCGGAACCTGACTGGTCGAAATGGCCGTGAGATAGCTTTTTCCCACGAAATACTTGGCATATGCCGTATTGAGCTTGCCGGCAGGGAACGGGCCGTCAGCGTTCAGTTCGTCAATGGTGACATGCTCCTTGCCATGATAATCCAGAATTGTTTCTCGCATACTATCCTCTTTGCGCCATCTGCAAGCGCAGAGCGTGCACGCCGAGGTTATTCCCCGGCGGCGCATGCCAAATCTATTTCACAGTCGCTATGCCCAAGCCATGCAGCCATGCGTCCACATCGTTTCCTACTCCATCCACACGGTTGCCGAATGCGGAAAAGCCCTTGAGCACCTTGGCCCTGGGGCAGAGCTTCTTGATGTCGTCCACGCTGCGTCCAAGTCGGCTGCCGCCGTGGGTGCAGAAGGGAATTATGGTCTTGCCGCTGAAATCGTAGTTATCCAGCAGAGTGAACAATGCCATGGGCATGGTGCCCCACCAGTTTGGATAGCCAAGGAAGACCGTTCCGTATTCGCCCAGATTGGGAAGTTCCGTTGCGAGTGCAGGACGGGCGTTTGTCTGCTGCTCCTTTTTGGCTAACTTGGTCAGGGTGTCATAATCCTGCGTGTAGGCGTTCACGGTTTTCAGTTCCACCATGTCGCCGCCCACGCGGTCATGAATCATAGAGGCGAGCTTGCGGGTGTTGCCTGAATGGGAGAAAAACAGCACCAGCGTCTTGCTACCGGCGGCATGGACGGGGAATGGCAGGTACGATAGCGCGCACAGCGCCCCTCCGCAGACTGTGTATTTCAAAACCTGACGGCGTGAAAGCAGCATCTTTCTTCTCCATAGTGTTGCAGGTCAAACAGTTACCAGTTCGTACTGGCGCGATCCCATGCCGATTGCTTCGGCATATTCCACCTGGTGGTAGCCGCGCGTGTTGGGATGCTCCGCCTGGAATTTGTCATAGCCCGCGCTGTGGCATTCATGTTCTCCAATGGCCCGCAAGCTGGGCGCAGCGGACACGAGGTCGAAGCAGGCCGTGTCCAGGGCCACGGGGTCGGTCGATGCCAGGATGCCGATGTCCGGCACAAGCACGGGGTCGGACCAGCCCGCGCAGTCGCATTGCGGCGTAACGTTCATCAGGAAATTAATGAACAAAAGCCGCCCCTCCTTTCCCTTGAGTGCTCCGAAGGCGTATTCCACCATGCGTTCGGAGAATTCCTCGTATTCATTTGGAAGGTCGATGCCGATTGCCCCCTGCTTGCAGACGCTCAGGCACTCGTAGCAGCCGAAGCAGCGCTCCTTGTCAATGACGCAGCGTCGTCCCTTCTCCACTTTGACGAGGGAGAGCGCCTGTTGCGGGCAGATTTTTACGCACTGGCCGCAGCCGATGCAGTTGTCCATGATCATAATGTTGCGTCCGTGCTGGTCGATCTTGCCTTCATGCGGGGCGCAGCCCATGGCGAGGTTTTTGAGTGCCCCGCCGAATCCGCCGAAGGCGTGGCCCTTGAAGTGCGAGATGACCACCATGGCATTGGCCGAAAGGATGCCGTCGGCAATTTTCACGGATTGAAAGTGCTTGAGGTTCACGGGAACCTCACGCCATGCGTGGCTGTTGACGCCATCCGCGATGACCACCGGCGCATTGACCACATAGGGCGTGAAGCCGTGCAGATAGGCGGTTTCCAAATGATCCACGCCGTTGTGCCGAAAGGCCTTGTAAAGCGTGCAGGTATCCGTAAGGTAGGGGTTCGCCCCGGCGGAGCGAACCTGGTCCACCACCTCGCGAACAAAAGTCGGGTGTATGTAGGTATCGTTGCCGCGCTCGCCGAAATGCACTTTGATAGCCACCAGCTGGTCTTCCTTGCTTACTTCCAGAGGTTTGACCTTGGCTTCAAGCTCGGCGGCCTTGCAGATGCGACGAATTTTGGCAAGCTTGTTGTCAGCGGGATTCTTGACCATGAGCTTGGCGAAATAAACGGTTGAGGACATAAAAACTCCCTTTTGTTTCGCGCGGTGACGAGACACGATGCGCTATTTTTCGTCTCCGTAGACATCTTTTGCCATTCCGAAAGCGGCCCATGCCTTAGGCCAGCCTGCGTAGAAGCCGAGCTGCGTGATGATTTCCACCATCTCGTCCTTGGTGACGCCGTTTTTCTTGGCCGAGGCTATGTGAAATTTCAATGAGCTATCCAGTACGCCGCTTGCCACTAGGGCGGACACGGTAACGATGCTGCGGTCGTGCAAGGAGAGTTTGTCATTGCGCGACCAGACTTCGCCGAAAAGGATGTCGTCATTATATCGCGCGAAATCAGGAGCGAAGTCGCCCAGTCGGTCACGGCCGGATGTCTGCACGATTTTCTGCGCCTGGCGTTTTTGTCCTTCTTGCTCCATACCGTTCACCTCTGTGGGAAAAAGATTGGCCGTAAACAGCAGCACGGCGGCAAGGCCCGCTATCAGAAAGGATTTTATCTGCATGGCGTCCTCCTACTTCAGGGCTTTATAATCGGCGTCCCTAACGGGCTCCAGCCATTCCGTGCGCACGCCTTCCCCGTGCTTCATGAGGGCGACATGCTGGAAGCTCGTGCCGGGCGCGGCACCGTGCCAGTGCTTCACGCCCGCCGGGATGGTCGCCGTCTGTCCAGGCAGAAGTATCTGGGGTGCTTCGCCCCAGAGCTGGTAATAGCCACGCCCGGCCTCGGCAATGAGCACTTGGCAGGTGTTGTGATGGATGTGCCAGAAGGTGTGCGCCCCGTGGGCAAAGGTCACATTATGCACCGGAAAGCTTTTGTCGGCGGAAAGTTCCGCCAGGTAGCTCTGCCCGGTGAAGTATTTGGCGTAGGCGTCATTGGACATGCCGATGGGTTGCACCGCGCCGCCGGTTGCTTGCAATTCTCTGATGATGGCTTCAGCCTCCTGCGGACTCACCTCGGCGGCCCAGGCGACGGAAACGATACACAGCACACCCGCCGTCAACAGCGAGCAGGCAAGCAGATTGAAATGTTTCATGCTATGCTCCTTTGGATTGGACGTTACAGATTTCCTATCAAATCGTCTGCCTTCCCAACGCCCATATTGCACCGTTCATTGTATTCTCAAAAACTTTTGTCCCGTATGAAATAACGGTCTTTTGCACAATCATGGAAGGCCAAGGGCCGAAAGATGCTTTCAGAACTTTGAGAAGTGCCATTGCCGTTGGCGTTACCGTTTCTCCAGAACCAGAGAACCCCTGTATAGCGACGCCCTCCAGCATCTTCAATACGGCAGGAGCAGGAGAAGGAATGACGCCATGCGCGCAACAGATTATTCCATCGCCAAGGGGCAGAGGACTGCACACAAATGATTCTGGATGAAGAATACCAAAAATTCTACATACAAGACAGACGTCAAGAATGCTGTCCAACGCGCCAACTTCATGAAACGTCACATCTTCCATTTTTGTACCGTGAACGGCGGCTTCCGCTTCCGCCAAAACGGTAAAGGCCTGACAGGAATACGCCTTAGCCATGTCCGGCATGGCTGAGTTCTCAATAATTTTCAGGATGTCTTTCAATGTCCTGTGCGCATGTTCATGCGGAAGCGTGATGCGGCAACCGACACCCGCAACATGATGCACCATACGCGGTTCCAGCGTAAGACAGCCCTCCAGGCCGGGGATGGGCAACTCTGCAATCAGGGCATGAAGTTCCTTATCCGTCAGCCCGGCCAGTGCCGCCAATCCCCCCAGCATAATATCCCCGGACAAGCCGGAACTGGCCCGCACTGTCAGGATAACATCATTTGCAGCTGGTTCCTTTGTATGAGCGGTCATCCCGAGGTGAGCAGCCTCTCCTTGACCGGAGCATTGGAGCTGTTCCTGAATATTGAAGGAATCACTTTCATTCCTTTCCAAATCTGTAGGCACAGAGCGGCCTCCATTTATCCAAAATGATGGATTATTCTTGCTGCAGCGCAGGCGGCTCCGTATCCGTTGCCGATATTCATCACGCCAACGCCGGGTGCGCAGCTTGCGAGCATGCTGGCAAGCGCAGCCTCCCCGTCTTTCGCGACGCCGTAGCCCACCGGCGATGGAACTGCAAAAAGCGGTTTGCCAGTCAGGCCGCCAAGAACAGAGACAAGCGCGGCGTCCAAGCCCGCCACGGCAATAACAACATCCGCCTTATCGATATCTTCCAATTTCGCGAGCAATCGCCATAGTCCTGCTACCCCACAGTCTTCATACACACGGGTTTCGATGCCGAGATATTCCAAAGTACGCGCTGCTTCCCAAGTGATTGGCCCGTCAGCCGTTCCTGCGGAAACCACTGCCACGCTTCGCCCTTTCTTCATGGGCAGACAGCAGGTGAAAGCAGTTCGAGACAGTTCATGATAGTCATACTGTGACTGTATATCCTTTGGCATGGAACAAAAGACCGAAGGAGCCAACCTAGTAAAAAGAATAGGAGACTGCGGGTTGCTCCCGCAATCTCTCAGAAGCGCGCACAGAGCTGTTCTGGTTTTTCCTTCGCAAAACACGGCTTCTGGAAGACCAATGCGCGCAACTCGTTCACGGTCAAAATTGATGCCGTGTTCTGCTGCGGTATGTTGTGTTTTCATGGCATCATGTTCTATAGTTTCCTGCCCAGTTCATACGCCTGCCTAGGGTACTCCGTGCCGTTGACTGCCCCGGCGGGCCAGACGCCGGGAGCGATGACACGGCCCGCGTCCGTCCAGCCAAGATAGTCCAGCAGAACCTCGTAATGCGTTTTTATGGGACCTGCCTCCCGCGGCGAGGTATTGGCATAGGTCATCAGCAGCACGGCTTTCTTGGCGACGTGAATGCTGCCGTTTATTGCGTAGAAACGATCAATGACGGCCTTGAGCTGGGAAGAAAAGCCGAAATAGTACATGGGCGTGGCGAAGGCCACCAGATCAGCGGGGATGATATGTTCCCGCACGAATTGAAAATCGTCCTGAAAGACGCACGGTCCGTCCATGCCACAGGAATTGCAGGCCGTGCAGGGGTGGACATTTTTGAAGGCCGCGTCAAAACGGGTCACCGTATGGCCGGCCTCCTCCGCCCCTTTGATGAACTGCGCGGCCAGTGCGGCGGAATTGCCGTTCTTCCTCGGACTCCCGGTCAGCACCAGAATTTTCATGGATTTCTTTGCCTCCGTCGCCTTTGCTTCGCCGTTGAAAGCTGCCGTTCCTTCAAGCCCCACGGCGGCAGTTGCAGCGAGTGCTGCGGCTATGAATTCACGTCTCTTCATTGGTCTGCATTCTCTCCAGTATTATTTAACCCGGAAATACTGCGCTTGGGGGGGGCTCCAAACAGGCGCTTGTATTCCCGAATGAATTGCGTGGAACTTTCGTAGCCTACGGCAAGGGCAACCCTCGTCACGTCATATCCCTCGGCCAACATAAGCCGCCGGGCCTCGTCAAGCCGCAGCCGCTTCTGGTACTGTAGAGGGCTTACCGAGGTGATTTCTTTGAAATATTTATAAAACGTTGAAGGCGCCATGTGGACGACTTCGGCAAGGCTCTCCACAGAAAACGGCCTAGCGTAATTCTCTTTCAGCCAGGCTATGGCCCGCGATACCCTGTTGCCGTGTGAACCGCGGGTGGTCAAGGAGCGAAGAACCGAACCAAAGGGGCTGTTCAGGAGGCGATAATAGATTTCACGCAGGACGAGGCCGTCCAGTGTCGGCGCAGGATGTTCCGCAAGTTCCACAAGACGGGCGAAAGCATCCAGCAGGTTCGGTTCAGCCGTCTGTATGGCAGCGCCCGAGAAATGCATTCCGTCATGCGGGAAAGGCGGCATTTTCGCAGCCAATTCCGCCGCAAGGCTAACGTCCATGCTGAGAGAGAGCGCAAGAAACGGCTCTTCGGGACTGGCTTCCACCACGCAACTGGATACCGGCATGTCTATGCCGCACAAAAAACAGACGCCGGGGCCGTAGTGAAGCTTCTCGCCTCCGATTTCGACGGCCTTCGCCCCTTGCGCGACAAGGATGGCAAGCGGTTCGTAAAAAAGCGGACGCATGCCCCCGCCACATGTCTGGCAGTGAAATCGCAGGCCGGGAACCGAAGAAACGGGATAGTTTCCCGAAGAAGGGCAGGCACGCATGATTGCGTCACGAATAAATGCCAGACAATCTTCTGCTTGAACTCTTTGCGCAGCCATGCTCACCTCGACTTGTTGCAATACTGATGTACGCCATAATGACATATTTTTAGTATCCTGTCCTGCCTAATAGAGGATTAGGCAGAAAATATAGAGGAATGGGCTATCTTACCCATAAGATAATGAGGTATTGTTGGACAAGCAGGGAAGACGCTTATCAGCAGCGAATTCCCGGCGGCAGGGGCAGAACAGCCATGTCATTTTGCGTTGCAGCCCCGAGAGGCCTTTGTGACTACCTATTCTTAACCACAGGGAGAACACCATGCTGGTTGAACTCGTCAACGGAAGTCCGCACAAGAACGGATCGACAAGCCTCGCCTTGGAGGAAGTGGCAAAGACCCTGCGTGAAGAGGGCATTGAAACCCACATGTTCTGGGTTGGCACCAAATCCATCAGCGGATGTCTCGGCTGCGGCAAGTGCGCGGAACTGGGCAAGTGCGTCATTGACGACAAGGTCAACGAATTCCGCGAACTGGCCTGGAAGGCGGACGGCTTTGTCTTCGGCTCGCCCGTTCACTACGCCGCCATGGCGGGCAATGTGAAGTGCTTCATGGACAGGCTGTTTTTCTCGGAATTTCAAGGCAATCAGAACCGGGCCTTCCGCCTGAAGCCCGTAGCGGGGGTGGCGGTAGCGCGGCGTTGCGGTTCGGCCACGGCCTTCTCCCAGCTCAACAAGTATTTCACCATTCAGGAGATGTTCGTGGTGTCCTCGCGCTACTGGAATGACGTGTTCGCCCTGACGCCCGAGGAAGTGCCGGAAGACAAGGAAGGTCTGTGCAACATGCGGGTCATCGCCCGCAACATGGCCTATTTTCTCCGCTGTCAGGAAGCCGCCCGAGCCACAGGCGTGCCGCTGCCCAAAGTGGAGACGCCGGTATTCACCAATTTTACGCGTTGAATATGGAGACACGAATGACCGACAATGACAAGGACGTTATCGTCCTCATTGGCGCCGGTTCCATCGGCCAGGCCATTGCCCGGCGCGTGGGCGCGGGGCGGCATGTTGTCATCGCCGACCTGCGCAGGGAAAACGCTGAGGCCGCCGCCGGTATTTTTGAAGACGCCGGTTTCACCGTAACCGCCGCAACGGTGGACATCGCCTCCCGTCAGTCCATCCTGGAGCTGGCCCGTCTGGCCGACAGCCTAGGGTCAGTGCACGGCGTTGTCAACGCGGCGGGAGTATCGCCCTCGCAGGCTCCGGTAGAAGCCATTCTCAAGGTAGATTTGTACGGGACGGCAGTGATTCTGGAGGAATTCGGCAAAATTATAGCCAAAGGCGGCTCCGGCATTGTCATCTCCTCGCAGTCCGGGCATCGGCTAGGGCCCTTATCCATTGAAGAAAACGACCTGCTGGCCACCACCCCCACGGAGGACCTGCTCCAGCTGCCGCTTTTGCAGAATGTCGCAAGCACGCTACGGGCCTATCAGCTTTCCAAGCGGTGCAATGTGCTTCGCGTAGCCGCCGAATGCGTCAACTGGGGGAGACGCGGGGCGCGGCTCAACGCCATAAGCCCCGGAATCATCATAACTCCTCTGGCCAATGACGAATTGCGTGGACCGCGCGGAGAAGGCTACAGAACAATGCTAGCGAACTGTCCGGCAAAACGCGCCGGAACGCCTGACGAAGTGGGCGACCTGGCGGCCTTCCTCATGAGCGACAAGGCGCAGTTTATCACGGGCAGCGACTTCCTCATGGATGGCGGGGCCACGGCTTCCTACTGGCATGGCGATTTGCAGTACCTTCGTCGCCAATCCGGAAATGACGACAACAAGGTGTAGTCATTCTCTCTGTCGCTGCCGATGTTATGTGCCGCTCCTTCCAAGCATGGCACAGCAGACACAAGCTGTGACGAATCGAGCTCGCAATAATCAAGAACGAGGTTGGGAAGAATGGAAGAAAAACGTATCGACATGCGTCTGGATACGGAAGAAAACAGGCGGCTCCAAGAAGAAGTCAAGCGCAGCACGCAGCTCTGCTTCCGGATAAACAATACCATGCCAATGACTGAAGAAAGCGACGCCTTGGTCGCCGAACTCTTCGATCAATTCGGCGAAGGCAGCACGGTGGCGCCGCCTATTCACGTCATTCGCGGGAACTCGGTGAAAATCGGCAGGAACGTCCATATAATGTACAACTTCGTGGCCATGTCCGCAGGCGGCATCACCATAGAGGACGACGTGATGATCGCGGCCAACGTGTCCCTCATCACGAACAACCACGATTTCCAGGACAGGGCGGTGCTGACCTGCAAGCCCGTCGTCATCAAGAGAAACGCATGGATCGGCGTCAACGCGACGATCCTGCCCGGCGTGACCATCGGCGAGAACGCCATCGTCGCCGCGGGGGCTGTCGTGACCAAGGACGTCCCCGCCAACGCACTTGTCGGCGGCGTTCCCGCAAAGTTCATCAAGAAGCTGTGAACCAAAGAAATGGGGCAGGCATCATGAAGAAACGCTCTATCCGTTCGCTTTCCGTTTCCGAAATCGGCATGGGATGCATGGGCTTTTCGCATGGCTACGGCGAAATACCGTCCGAGGCATACAGCATAGAAGCCATACGGAAAGCTTACGACTACGGATGCACATTTTACGATACCGCCGAGGCGTACAGCCCGAACCTGGCTGGAATCGGACATAACGAGCTCATTCTTGGCAAGGCTCTCAAAGACGTGAGGGAACACGTCGTCCTTGCCACAAAAATCACACTGAAAACGGATGAAGTCGCTGCGCATGGCCTTGACAGCGTCATTACCTCGCATCTCAAAGCCTCGCTTGAACGTCTGCAAACCGATTATGCGGACCTGTATTACCTTCATCGGCTCAACACCGACATCCCCATCGAAGATGTCGCCGGGGCCATGGGCCGCCTCATCTCAAAAGGCCTCATACGCGAATGGGGGATGTCGCAGGTCGCCGTCGAAACGATAGCCAAGGCCCAGGCCGTGACGCCCGTCGGAGCCATTCAGAACATCTACTCCATGGTCGAGCGCAGCTGCGAGGAGGACGTGATTCCTTACTGCCTTGACAATGGCATAAGCCTCGTTCCTTTCTCTCCCATCGCCAGTGGTTTCCTTTCCGGGAAGGTCACGGCAGATACGGACTTCTCTCATGCCGACGATGTCCGAAAGTTCGTGCCGCAGCTTTCTTCCGAGAACATCAGGGCGAACCAGCCGCTACTTGATCTGATCGCCAAATTCGCTTCCGAGAAACAAGCCACGATGGCGCAGATGTCCCTGGCTTGGATGCTTCGCAAATATCCTAACGTAATCCCCATCCCCGGCTCAAAGAATCAGGAACGCATCCTTGAGAACCTAGGCGCTTCGGCCGTGGAGCTCAACGACGCGGAATTTTCAAGCTTGGACGGCGCCCTCAACGCCATACCCGTCCACGGATTTCGCGGCCATGACGAGATCCTTGGCGGCGCGATGAAGGACTGGGGAAAGAGAAGAAAATTTTAAGGATACACTGATTTCTAAAAATTGTAAACAGGTGCCTGTTTCAAAGGAGACCGACGTGCAGTATCGCTCTCTGGGCCGTTCAGGTCTGACTATCAGTGAAATAGCCCTCGGCTGCGAGGGGCTGATCGGCAAATCGGAGGCCTTTGTCCATGAAGCCCTTGACATGATGGAAAGTCACGGGGCCAGCGGCATCGACCTGTACTCCCCCAATCCTGAAATGCGTTCGGCTCTCGGCCGCGCCCTGCGAGGACGACGGAAAAAGTTTGTGCTGGAGGCGCATCTCTGCACCATCTGGAAAGACGGCCAGTACAAGCGCACCCGCCGCATGGACGAGGTGCGCGCCGGCTTTGACGACCTGCTTGCCCGCCTGGGGACGTTCTACCTGGATATCGGCATGGTGCATTATGTGGATTCCATGGACGACTGGCGTGAAGTTGCCGATGGCGAGGTGCTGCGCTACGCCCTCGACCTCAAAAAAGCGGGAACAATCCGCGCAATCGGCCTTTCCAGCCATAATCCGAAGGTGGCTCTGGCCGCGGTAGAAAGCGGCGCCATAGACGTGCTGCTGTTCTCCGTCAATCCCTGCTACGACCTGCAGCCCGCCGATGAAGATGTGGAACAGCTCTGGAACCCTGAGAAATACAAGGGCAATCTCCTGAACATGGACCCGGAACGGCAGTCCCTCTATGAGACATGCCAAAGACTTGGCGTGGGCATCACAGTCATGAAAGCGTTTGGCGGCGGCGACCTGCTGCATGCGGACCGTTCCCTGGCCGGCGTGGCGCTTACCCCGTATCAGTGCATCAGCTATGCTCTGGACAGACCCGGCGTTGCCTCGGTCTTTACTGGCGCGCACAGTCTTGATGAGTTGCGGACGAATCTCCTCTATGCCGATGCCCCGGATAAAGAAAAGGACTATGCCGCCGCGTTGGCGACGTTTCCGCGGATGAGTTGGAAAGGACACTGCATGTATTGCGGGCATTGCGCCCCCTGTCCCTCCGGCATCGATGTGGCGACCGTGACCAAACTACTCAATTTGGGCCTGGTCCAGAATACTGTTCCGGAAACCGTGCGGGGACACTATGCGGCTCTGGAACATAAGGCCGGAGAATGCATGCAGTGCGGTTCCTGTGAACAGCGATGCCCTTTCGAGGTCGCGGCCATGCGCAACATGGAAAACGCGGCACAATTATTCGGAGCCTAATGCAAGGAGGTGCACAATGAATCGTCGTGAATTTCTGAAAGACACTGCCATGGTGGCCGGAGCTGTGGCTGCGTCCGGAATGCTGGGCGCCAATGCGGCGGTTGCCGCGGATGTCCCCGTTGTCTGGCACTGGAAGGACTGCACCCCGGAAAACCTGCTGAAAGCACTCGGCAAGATCCGAGAGCAACTTTCCGGCAAGATTGCGGTCAAGCTGCATTCCGGCGAGCCCCACGGGCCGAACATCCTCCCGCCCGCATGGGTCAAAAAACTCGTGACTGCCCTGCCCGATGCCACAGCCGTGGAGTGCAACGTTCTGTACAACAGCCCCCGCAAGACAACCGAAGGGCATCGTAAGGCCATAAAAACCAATGGATGGGGGATTCCCATCGACATCATGGACGCCGGCGGAGACACCCCTCTTCCTGTAGGCAGGGGCTTCCACCTCAAGGAAGTGGCGGTGGGAAAGAACCTCCTCAATTACGATTCGCTGCTCATCCTGACCCACTTCAAGGGACACGCCATGGGAGGTTTCGGCGGCAGCCTAAAGAACATCGCCATCGGCTGCGCGTCGGGCAGGCTCGGCAAGGCGCAGGTTCACGGCGTGGACAAGCCTGGCGCGGCAGAGAAATCCTACCTGGAATGGCCCATGAAGGAATGGTTCATGGAGGCCATGGCCGACAGCGGCAAGGCCATCACCGGCCATTTCAAGGGCCGCTACGCCTGCATCAATGTGCTGCGCCGCATGTCCGTGGACTGCGACTGCGCGGGAACGCGAGCTGCGGAACCCACAGCGCCGGATCTAGGCATTCTCGCGTCCACCGACATTCTCGCCATAGACCAGGCGTCCATCGACCTTGTGTACGCCCTGCCGGAAAAGGACAAGAAAGACCTAGTGGAACGCATTGAATCCCGCAAGGGACTGCGCCAGCTCTCTGCAATGGAGGAACTGGGCATGGGGAGCCGGAAGTACCGGCTTGTCGAGGTATAACCAAGTATCTTTACGAAGAACTAATAGAGGGGGGAGCCCCCCCTCACTTCCATGGCTGGGACTAAAAGGGGAGTCCTAGCCTAATACACAATAAACGGGGACGTCATCTACAGGGCTGCCCCGGCATCGCGGGCTGCCTTGAGTACGTCAGGCTGCTCGGCCAGGGGTGTGCCTCCTGTGCCTGTCGTCACCGTGCCGAGCCACGTCATGCCCGTGAACTCACACATCTTCGCCAGAATGCACTCCAACCCTTCACGCCCGTCGGAAACGGCTGGCTGGCCGCTTGTCATGACGAGCATGAGCTTTTTGCCAGCGAAAGCGCTCTGCTCTACCTTTGCGTTAAAGGGAAGGGAAAAGAATCGGTCCACAACGTTCTTCAACGGCCCGGCGAGGTTCCACCAGTACATGGGCGAGGCGAGGATCAGCACGTCGGCCGATTTCACGGCGTCGAGGACCTGCCCCATGTCGTCGCGCTGAACGCAGCCCTCGGCCTTAGGCTTCTTGCAACCCATGCAGCCCTTGCAGGGACGGATGTCCATGCCCGTCACGTCGATGCGGCGCGTCTCGTGCCCGGCGCTGCGGGCACCTTCGAGAACCTTTTCCAGCAGCGCGGCCGTATTGCCTTTCTTGTGCGGCCCGCCGAACAATGCGCAGATATTCATGCGAATCTCCGTGAAAAAATGTGTCCCGGGAAAAGAACGGCTCCGCCGCCACGCAGGACGTCGAACGCCGCAGAGAAAAGCGGCGGGCACGGCCGTCCGCAACGACGGACGACTATTCGATAGTCGTGGAAGACTTGAATGATGTCAACCGGCGTGCGAGAATAGCGTAAGGATGCCTTTCTATGGAAAAAAGCAAAGGCTCCTTCCCTGTCCCGGTTCGGTTACGGAGATAGGAGCCTGCGGCACTTTTCAATTCCCCGCCACAACGCCCTCCCCGCTCACGCCTCGCGGTTGAGCTTTGACTGACCCGGCTGCACGGTAGCAGTCGGAATCGGCTTTGCGGCACGCTTTTCGGCGTCAGTGGCACGCTTTTCGGCATCCTCGGCGCGTTTCACAGCTTCGGCGGCGCGCTGCTCGTAAGCCGCAATGACGCGCTTCTCGGCCTCTTCAGCGCGCGCTTTCGCCGCATCCGCATCCTTCCTCGCATCCGCGACGCTTTCTGCCGCCTGACGCCGAATTTCTGCAATGCTTTCAGCCGCCTGACGCTTTACCTTGTAAATCGGCAACTAAAAATTACCACCTATCGGCAACTAAAATTGATCGGCCCGAGATGTTATACCCCCCTGTTACCAGTAAGGATATACACTGAAGGGCTGGTCAAATTTCGTTGCGATTTTCGTCTGATCACTGCTCAATGTTACATGCTGAATTACACCAACAGCAATAAAGGATGTTTAGGATTCAACTGGTCAATCAAATCCTGATAAAGAAAATTGCCTTGCTGGTGTTTCAAAGGGGCCTTGGGCTTCATCG
>JAEEGL016165777.1_pt1 | contig 13755 bp, 16 predicted proteins | sample 9134231 | NCBI WGS metagenome assembly JAEEGL01 (sample SAMN16246548, study PRJNA631951) | gut metagenome | biome: gut microbiome; feature: rumen; material: fiber-attached | host: Bos | place: Iran: Karaj | collected 2018-10 | reverse complement strand
AAGAAAGCTGGAATTGTCAGAAAACTTAGAATTGTGTCTAAATTAGAAACAATTCGGTTGACATAATCAAAGCTGTCTGAAAATAAGGACAGCAGCAGATTAAGTTGTCAGACAGCTATGATCGTGATCCAGCTAATTGTCAGAAAATATCACAACATCATAATTATCTTTCTATTCTGAAAATGAGCAAAATAAACTTGAATTGTCAGACAATAAGATTACCAGGCGATCAAATTGTCAGAAAACAAGGCAGCCGGGCGCGCCCTTTGTCAGAATATTCAAATTGCGTTAATAATTAACACAACTAACCAAATATAAAAATTATTTAAGAATAAATATACAGTTGTATATAAAATATACCTTTGACGGTTAGAATATTCTGACAATTCAAGCAAAAACGGTAAAAAATCAGACACCACAACCCTGTTAAGTTTGATACAATAGACTTGGGAGATGTTGTACTTATCCCACAACTTAATATTATTAGCCGTTTTAGTCACAACTAAAACGAGGAAAGAAGAGGTTGCTACCATGGCAAACAAGACAGTTATCTATGACTTAGACTTAAGTGAAAAGCGTGTCAACATGCTATCCAATCCCGACCTTAAGGACGGTCTATTGACCTACCTTAATGGCATTAACGCTGTGTCAAGCGGTCGGTGGTCAATGGCTAAGGGATTCCGTAAAGCGTTTGAAAATATGTCAAAAGAGACACGCTTGAATGAGAATGGACAGCAAGTAAAGAGGTTTGAGACATCAAGCAAATTTTACAAGTTTGTAGGCATTAAGGACGCAAACGCAAGTCAGTTATTGAATGCTTGCTATCTTAACGACAGCTTTACAAACGACGGTCACACTCTTGAGGAGTACGGTTTTTCAATCGGCAAGGTCTACGCACTCCATGCACGTTTTAAGGATGGGCAGGACGCAGACGGTAAGCCTACCTATAACACGCAGGATATGCTTACATTTTTTGAATATGTATTGTCTAAGTTGTTATTAAAGGAAAGCATAACAGACATAGCTAAGTTATCAGATAAGGGCTTGCTAAATGCTATCAAGTCGTATGACGCAAGCCTTGAACCGCAGGAGCAGACGCAGGAGCAGACGCAGGAGCAGGAGCAGGAGCAGACGCAGGAGCAGACGCAGGAGCAGACGCAGGAGCAGGAGCAGACGCAGGAGCAGACGCAGGAGCAGACGCAGGAGCAGACGCAGGAGCAGGAGCAGACGCAGGAGCAGACGGACGTATCAACCACCGAAATAAGCCGTGACAATATGCTTACATTCGCAAGGGCTTATACGCACGATTATGACGTTGACTTGATATCCGACCTTATAGCCGACTTGATAGACGGCAGAGGCGATAATCCTGTTGTAACTCTGTGTAATATAGTTAAGCCGTTAATGGTTAAATATGGAGTAAAGCAGATAAGACAGTGATATCAGACAATTGGATATCTGTCGGAAGTAGTTAGAATTATCTGACTACTTCCTTTTTGCTGCTTTCTAATTGTCAGACAATTCAACGCCCGGATCAGCCTTTTGTCTGAAAATTCAATCAATTACACATGTTATCCTCAAATTGTCAGACAATTCACGAAAATTTGTCAAATTGTCAGACAATTTCTATATAAGCGCGCGGATCGGATCGTTTTAGTCAACTAAAAAGCAAATATTAACCCAGCCGGTACTAATAAGGCGGTCAACATTTGTATCACAGATTTTAGTCAACTAAAAAACGACCCGGTATGCGAAAAAATAAATCATCAATGTTTTTTTTTTGGAAAAGGAGAAAGAAATGGCACTTAAGAAAACGATTACCGATGAAGAGTTTATCGAAATAACAGCAGACATTATCAACGAAAAAATACCTGGTCTTACAGAGGATGATGTATTAACTATGAGTTTGTTTGCAGCCGCAATAGCAGCAACTATCTTTTCAGACGGTGAAGCTGTGTTATCTACTATGATAACAAATCAGTACATTGTAGGAGACTACAAGTACAACATAACAACAGGCGGTGAAGTAGGTGATAAATATCGTCTCACTGTACGTACAGATCGTTATGATGCTGTCATTTGCAAAACATTTCCCACAGAAGAACTGGCGCTGAAGTATGTCATCAAACACGTAGCCAACCATCAGAGAACAACAATTTAGTCAACTAAAAATGTTAATACACCTCGCTCCCAAGGGGTTAAGGGAAGAAAGGACAATATTATGTCAATAACAATGCACAATTCATCAAGAGAGCTTACAAAGGTTGAGAGGTACATGCTTACATTATCTCCGGAGATCAAGACAATTCAGGATATTACCGATAACACAGTGATCAAAGTGTCAGCTTTTGCTGAGTTTGATGATGTCGATGAGGTTACAGGCGAGATCTCACATCTCCTTGGTATCCTCGATGAGTCCGGAGATTCGTATGTTACTAAGTCAGCTACTTTCAAGAGATCGTTTAACGATATAGCAGATATATTCGCTGACGATAATGAATCTTTCAGCATCCGTAAGATCAGCGGTACTACCAAAGCAGGTCGCCCCTATGTGAACTGCGTACTCGCATAGTACCTCTTTCTTTCTCTGACCCCCTATGCGAAATTTTCATAGGGGGTCTTTTTTTCAGGAGGTGTTTATGAGCGATATAGATAATGATGGAATTGTAAATCTTTGTATAGCTTTAATAACAATGGCTAAACAGGAATATGAAGCTTACATTGAGTGCGGTCAATTTTTAGAAGCTCGAATAAGAGCTGATATGGATTCAAGAGGTCTTGTAGGTCATATACTTGCGTGGGTATGTGATGATAGCAAAGCCTTACTTAAAGACGTTATAAAAAGAACAGATTTTTAGTCAACTAAAAAAGGTGGTGATTACATGGCAAAGAAAAAAGAACCTAACCCCGGAACAGTTCCTTGGCTTAAGAATGAAATAAGGAAAGCCACACAAGAAATAAATAAAAGATTTTATGAAGCTAAACAGGGCGGTAAATTTAATAAGCAGCTTAATAAATGGGTAGCAAGGTTAAGATATTTTGGCTCTAAACCATCCATAGTAGGTAAAAACAGGGGAGAGGAAATAGGATTAGGCTTTAGAGGAAAAAAGAAAGTCGATCTTGAAAGGCAATTATCCGAACTTAACAGAGTAATAGAAAAGGATATATGGACACCAAAAGGTAGAAAGGAAGAAGATGAAAGACACGATCGAGCATACAAAGCGTTCTCTGATATGCATCCAAATTGGTCAAGAGATAAATATAATGACTTTGTTCAATTATTGGGAACAGCTCCGTCAGAGTTATTACAGGCTTTCGGATACGAAAGATCTTCCGGACATAGAGGTTCAAAAACAGCAAAAGTGAAAGTAGCTAATGAAAGTTTTGTTGAAGCCTATTCATACGCATATGATAAAAATGTAGATCTTTTAAGTGTTATGTTAGGCACTTATTCAGAGATACAGGGTATGGGTTACGGTCAAGAACAGGCTATTGACGCGCTTAAAACGAACATAGAAAAGGTTATCAACGGAGAGGTAAGGTACGAAAATGCAACCGTATTTTAATCAACTAAAAAACGCTAAGTTCGAGATAAGCAAAACACGCAATCACCACGGAAAAGGAACAACGTACTTCTGTGAAGATATTATGTGTTTCGATATAGAGGTTACTTCAGCATGGATAACAGAAGATGGTAAGATAGTTACATATGAGCCGGGGCATGATGCAGAGTATTGGAATAACTTAGCTCCGCTTTCACTGTGTTATCTATGGATGTTCTCTTTTAATGGTGAGGTGTATTACGGCAGAGAGCTTAGCGATTTTAAAACATTATTACGCCACCTACCGGAAAAAAATAAATATATTATCTTTGTTCATAACTTAAGTTATGAGTTTCACTTCTTAGATAATATATTTACTTGGGATAAAGTGTTTACAAGAACACCCCATAAGCCAATGAAATGTACTATAAAAGATTTTCCAAATATAGAGTTCAGATGCACATATATGCTCACAAGATTATCTCTTGATTCATGGGGAAAATCAATAGGCTATAATAAACTTACAGGTACAGTAGATTATAATGTTTTAAGAACACCTCTTACAGAACTTGAACAGAACATGATAGACTACGGTGAACGTGATGTTCTTGTTATGTATGAGGGTCTTAAAGTATATAAGAATAGATACGGACATATACGTAATATACCTCTTACGCAGACAGGTACTGTAAGACGAGTTGTTAAAGACAGACTTACAGCAGATGAAGCGTATATGAAAAGGATCAAAAAATTAGTGCCTGTAAATGCAAAAGAGTACAAAAGACTTCAAACAGTTTTCGCAGGTGGTTATTCGCACGCTAATTACATATATAGCGGTGAAACGATAAAAAGTAGTATATATGGTCTTATAAAACATAAAGACATAAATTCAAGCTATCCTACTGTTATGGTAGGCTATAAGTATCCTCAGACACCATGGGCATATATAGGAAAAACTATACCTGACGATAGTGAATTTGAAGATTGTGCATTTATAATGAGACTTGTTTTTAGTCAACTAAAAAGCACAACATTTAATACCTATATACAAGCGTCTAAGTGTAAAGCTACTAACGCAAGATTTGATAACGGAAGAATTATGGAAGCTGACACATTAGAGATATGGGTAACAGAATATGATTGGCTTACTATAAAGAATACATATGAGTGGGAGAGTGTTGAATCAGTAGCAACATATAAATCTTATAAGGACTATTTAAGTCCTATTTTAACATCATATATACTTGAGTTATATCATAATAAAACTACATTGAAAGGTGTTGATGGTTTTGAAGATATTTATATGCAGTCTAAACAGTATATAAATTCACTGTTTGGCATGGCTGTAACATCCATATATATGGGAGATATTACTTACGATCAAAAAAATAATAGTTGGGGTGTTGAAGATATTACGGAAGATACCTTAAATAACTATTTTGATAGTTTGAGATATTATAGAGATAAGAGATATTTTCTTTCATATAGTTGTGGTATATATGTTACGGCAATAGCAAGATACAGGTTATGGCAGTTAATAAGATACTGCGATGCAGACCTACTTTATACAGATACAGATTCTATCTTTTATATAGGTGAATATGATTTCACATGGTTTGATGATGATATAACTGACAGGCTTAAAAGAGCATGCGAAGCAACAGGTCTCGACTTTGAAAAAACAAGACCTAAGGATAGTAAAGGTAGAATACAACCTTTAGGAATATTAGGTAACGAACCTAATTGTATAGAGTTTAGAACATTAGGAGCTAAAAAATATTGTGAAAGGAGAGATGACGGTAAACTATATTTAACAGTATCTGGTATAAATAAAGGCGCTGTTGATTGTCTCGGAGATAATATCGACAATTTTGATGATGGCTTTATTTTCGATAAAGATCATCCGAGTGTACACAAATACATATTAACGTATGTTGACGATATGCCTGAAATTAAATATCCAGATGGGTATGTGTCTAAATACAGAAGAGGTATTAACATGCGACCTAACGGGTATGAGATACATATAACGGATGAGTACAGTGCTTTAATACATGCTAAGGATATTAGCATAGACGAATTACCAGAAGAATTTATAAACCATTTAAGAGGTCATTTTTAGTTGACTAAAAAGGAGATACTATGAAGAAAAAAAGAAAGGTTAAATTTGACATAACGAAAATCCTCTCAAAGAAGTGTAAATGGATGTTTATTATCGGTATGCGTTCTAACGGTAAATCTTTTGAGGTTAAGTATGATGCTATATCGAGAGCATACAAAGAGGGTAAGAAGTTTGTATATGTCAGAAGATGGGATACTGACATAAAGACAAAATCTGTTGTATCATATTTTGATGATATGAAAGAAGCGTCTAATGGATACAAAGCAATAGAAGATATTACAGGTGGTGAATGGGAAAGTATAGATGCTTATCAGGGTTATCTATACTTTGCTAAAAGAGATCCCGACACAGGTAAGATTATAAGAAGTAATGATAATATAGGAAGATATGTTGCTGTAAATATGTCAGAGCATTATAAATCACAGACATTTATTCACTACGGAACGCTTATATATGAAGAGGTTCTTACTAATAAAGTATATGTTACAGACGAACCTTATCATCTAATGAACCTTGTGTCTACTATCTTTCGTGACGAAGATGATGATGTTAGGATATATCTTGTAGCTAATACAATATCTCGTGTGTCGCCGTATATAAGTGAGTGGGGATTAAATAACGTTCCTAATCAAAAACCTAACAGCATTGATATATATCATCTTAAAAGAGAAGATGGTACTGTTGTAGACTTTGCTGTACAAAATACTGAGGTTATTGAAACAAAATCTAAACTGTTTTTCGGTAACTCTCAGAAACAGATACAAGGCGGTGAATGGGATACAAAAGATCTTCCTAAATTACAGAAACCTTTAGACTATTATGAACATGTATATGATATTCTAATAGATTATGATAACTTTAAATTTAGGTTAATGTTACTATGCGACAGTGAGAATGGAGGTCTGACTGTATACATATATCCCTATAGCGGCAAGAAAAAATTTAATAGGATAGTGACTAATAGGTATAGTACAGATCCTCTTATAACTCCATATATAGATCCTAAAATTAGTGCTGCTGAAAAACTAATTGTTGAATGTTTTAAGAAAGGAAAGGTAGCTTTTAGCGACAACCTAACAGGAGCTGATTTTAACGGTCTTACATCTAATTATAGAATGGGGGTATAATATGTATCATTTAAGTAACGGACTTTTCTATGAAGTTAAGTTTGAAAAGAACCGAATATTTGTAAGAGAGTTTGCGGATAGGTTTGATGGCATGTTCATATCTCCAACAGGAAACGACGTTTCGTTTGATAATTATAGTGAAGTAAGAGAGTATTTAAAAGATATGAACGGAGGAGTCGAAATATGATGTTAATAATAAAAATATTAGTAGTTATATTTTTCTTGATGATGGTAACAGCTGCTGTCGAACTATTCACAGATGAAAATGAACATAAACTATTTTTTGATATAATGTCTGTTATAATGAGCATCCTTGTTTTTATAGCTCTTGCGGTATTTGTAATGTATATTATGCTTAGTGAAGTTCAAAACGGATTATGGTTTTAGTCAACTAAAAGGAGAGGGTCTATACTAACCCTCTCCTTATTTTTAGTCAACTAAAATATAACACCGTTTCTAAGAGCTGTCTTTATTTCAGCCATCTCAGCAGCTGTAGCATTAGGTATACCCTGCAAATTCACATGCTCCACTTCTGTAAAGCCTGTCAAATCTCCAAGTCTTTTTGTTATATTAGAAGTGTAACCTTTAAACTTATTAAAGTCTTTAGCTAAACTCTGAACAGGTCTGTGTATAATAAAGTAAGGTACGAAGCTCGCCATCAAACTAAGCCCGCCGCTTATATCACCACTTCTACTTGTGTTTATTTTGGTTGAAGCTATATTAGCCGCAGAACTAATAGCCATACTATCTGACTGTATATCAGCGGCTGTCGCTGTTTTTTGAGCTGCGTTAATTTGTGCAGCTTTAGTAGCTCCTGCCAATGCAGCGCCGCCACCAACAGAAACTCCAACAGCACCTATTGCAAAACCGGCAGCAGCAGCTACTTTTTGTAAGAAATCTGTTGACCTTGCTGAAAGAGGTATGTTCATCTTACAGTTACCGTTAAATGTATACAGCACAGAAATACCGCATTTAATAAAAGCTATACAGTCGCCTGTAAGAGCGTCTACATGATATTTAACATGAACAGTTGTTTTCATAACATCCTCTGTTCTTAAGGTCTGCACGCCTATGAAAGGAAGATATATCTCTACTCTTGTATAAGGGCTGTAATCTAACGCACTACCCCAAAACTCTTGAAGTGTGACCGAACCGCAATCAACTTCTATATACTGACTTGTGAGCTTAGGTGATGTTACTTCCATATCAAGATTACCAATATATATATTATTAGGGTCAGCTGCTACTTGAGGAGAACAAGGTAATGCGTGTAAACTTACAATAGCATCCATAGGGTTTTCAATAGACTTCTGCCACATAGCATCTAAATCAAATATGCTTTTAGTCCATAGTTTAGAAAATATAGCTTCTAATGTCTGCTTAACAACTCTATGTGCTATTATAGAACCGCTCTCTAAAGCACCGCCCTGAGGTAAAGCAGGGAAATCAATGGGGTCGCTTGTATCATCATAATTGCCACCACCACCACCAGGCTCTGATGTGTCATCACTTCCAGCAGGGTCGTCTGGTATAGGTTCATCCGTAAAAGGGTCGCCTTCATAAGGATTTCCGTGCGAAGATAGGTATGTTGAAAAAGAGTCGAGTTCATCCCAACGAGCTGCTGTAAAACTACCAGCGAGACCATTTAAATCATTATAATCAGTGCCTGGACTTCTCGTAATATATCCTTGCTCCGGAAAACCATAGGTACACCTTAATTCAAGACCATGATTAGGAGAACCATCCAAGGGGTCTGCATCAGGATAATATCTTGTTATAAGAAACATATCTAATACAGCACTCTCAAGTATACCCCAACCACGAGCGTATCCTTGAGCATGGCTAAAATAACCATGAAAACCTGATACAACATTACCTACAACATTATCGTTCAAATCATACCAATTTACAGTTATATAAGCACGTGTTAAATCTTCTGAATAGAGTTCCCATCTAAACACAGCTTTTGTAGAATAACCGTTGGCGTACTTAAAAAGCTCGATTGGTTCTGAGTATGCTCCGGCACCATCAACTGTCCACTGATAGCTACCAAGATTTATATGTTTTACATCATGTATTAACGTCTTTCTTGTCCAACCACCACCAGGACCTCTTGTTTGATAGTCATAACCACCGCTAAACCATCCGCCGCCTGACTCCTTTATTCCTGTTACACAGTTCGGAAATTTTATATCTGCAAGATTAACACTCATATTACACCTCACTTTCTATCGTCAACTTCATCTTTTAGTTGACTAAAATCTTCATCACCCTCTCTATTAGGCGGTGTACTATAACCGTTAGTAACGAGAATATACTGTAAAGATTTCATAAAATCATTTTCGGGAAACTCTAATGTCTGTATTCTCTCGTAGTTGTAGACATGAAAATAAGGGTCGTCAAGATATAGATTATACAGTCGCTCCTGCCTGCTAATAACAGCCGTATTATTCTTTATCTCATTCTTCCATGTTTCAAGCACATCAGTTCTTGCATCAACTTCAAATCTATTATAACCTATACTCCTAACATCTTTTATAAAATATTGCCTACCACTAAAAGCAGAACCATCAATATAGTTAAAATTCCATAAATTAGATTCTGTCTGTATAACAAATGTTGGTTCAAAGATATCTGTATTCTCCTTCAAAACAACATCAAAAGAAGCTGTGGATAAATCAAAGCTCTTACCCACTTTATTTACAGGACTTAGGTTCTTTTTAAAAACCAAAGTATATGACATTTAACCACCCCCTTTTTAGTCAACTAAAATCAGTACACTATCCTAAGAAACTCATTTGCTATTTCATCAAAGACAAATTTATAGAAATTAAAAGCTTCCCATAAATCTTTATGTTCTCCGAGAAGTTTTGAAGCACTGTACACACCTATATTACCTCTTCTTGTAACAGTCTTATTCTCGCTTTCTGTTCCATTATGTGTGTCTGTGTGGGAACCATAAGTAGTCTGTTCCTGACTTGTATCATTAGCATGCTCCACAGTACCTGTATTCTTTTCGGTATCTGTGTAAGAAGCCTCTGTATGCTGATTATTATCTGTATCAGTTCTTGAACTTATAGTTTCATGAGTATCAGACGAATCCTCTCTACTACCTAAGTCGGTATCAGAATAATCCTTAGGAGCGTAAGTGTTAACATTGTCGGCACTCACTTTATTTTCTGTGGTATTCTGCTGACTACCTATTGTTGTATCAACTGATGTGTTAGTCTCAACACTATCGTAATTAAGTGTTCTGTTATCGTTCTCAGTACGAGCGCCATTGACTTTTGTATTCTCATCTCTTTTAGTAATAGTGCCGTAACCATAAGTGTTGCTTTTAGTATCAAGTCTCTGACCTGTAACATCAGTTTTATTACTACTTGCCGATGTCTGATGTGTTTCTCTTACATTATAGTTATCAAGAATACTATAATCAAGATCGCTAATAGTCTGAAGTCTCCATAACTCAGAATACCTTTTATCATTAGCAAGAAGCCATGAGTATACATCTATACCAAAAGCGTCTGCTGTTCTATCCAAACTATCTTCCTGCGAATTGAACGGAATAAAGCTCCTATAAGTTTTCATGAAAAGCCTGTCGAAATAGTGAGAGTTTTCTCTGTACACTTTCCAGAAATCAGCAGAATAATTTGAGAGCATATTCTGATTTTCATCCTTACAATAATTATATATATCTTCTACACTATACATCTCGCTCATCTTCAGAACCCCCTTCCTCGTTTTTTAGTTGACTAAACTGATTCTGCTGCATAGTGAACTCACGCTCTTCCTGCTCTATGCGCTCATAATCAATCTCTTCAGCTATATGAACAGACCAATTAGTTCCAAAAAGATCATTAACTTTCTCGGCTGCAAGCTCTCTCTGATGTAACATATCTGAAACGTTGAATTCAAGCATAGAAGTGTTACCCTCAACCTCAGCACTATTTACGTTAGACCTCTTTTCAAAATTAGACCTAACACCTATATCTGAATAGAATGCTCTTATCAATTTATTACGAGTCTCTACTATTTCAGAGATGTTCTGTGAGGTTTTACGATCAGAACCTGCATAATCAACACCGAGACCGCCTATATCAGTTACAACACCATACTTGCCTATAAATCTCTTATTCTGATAAGCACGTATGCTCTCAAACTGTTTCTGAGTACGTGCGATAGGAACACCACCATTATCACGAGCATCAACGAGCATATCAACAAGAGTGACTTCTGCGTGAGCAAGTAATGTTGCATAGTGATGTACGTGCATATATGTAGGAGTACGTATTGATGTATTATTGATGATAATGGCATCTTTACCTATTGTACGGGTACCTGCGTATATAGGACATCTAATCGTAACCTGTTTCCATTCATCATAGTATTTTGTAGGATCAAACATAGAACCAAAAAATACAGTAAGATCCTTATCTGACGGCTTTAGCTTTGAAGCAACAGCAAAACCTCTTAATATGAGACGTGACTCTATCTGCTTAGGTTCAACACCAACTATCTTTCCGTCAGTAACTTCATAAGTGTCTTCCCATACAAATAAACGCATTAACCTTTCAAAAAGCTGATTAGTCCAATAACGATAGTAAGCCGGATACGTGCAGGCTTCCAATTTATATTCAATTAGTTCATCGCCGTCTTTAGCGCCGTAAGCACTTGACAGTTCTTCTAAATAACTCATATTTCCTCCTTTTAGTTGACTAAAAAAGGGGCAGCCTAAGCCACCCCTTGATTAACAGCAACGTTCTTATGGTGTAACAGGGTCTGCTACTACGAATACAAGACCATTTGCATGACCGTCTACCGCGTAACCTTTACGCATTGTGTCACCGTGAATATATACATCATCACGTTCGTTGTACTTCTCCCATGTACGTCTATGACCGAAATATGCAGCTACATGCTCCACATCGTGTATAAAGCAGATAATACCTGTCTGCTCAACAGCTGTGCCGCTGTTAATTTCATCATTACTTATGTTGATAGAAGAAACGTCCTCAAAAGTCTGTGTCGGAGCGTCGTTTAACCTCTGCCAACGAGGAACAGGCTCGAATCTCGGAAGCTCAAGAAGTTCCCTATGGAACGTATCTGACTGAAGATATATTTCACTGAAAGTATTGAACATTGAAAGCATTTCAACAACCATGTTGCTGCGGTCGGTGAATGTCTCGTAACCCTCTGCATTGAAAACTGTTGATAACTCGCCCATATAGTCGATAGCCATCTTTATTTCCATAGCAGCATATCTAAGAAAGTCTGCGTCTCTCATAGCCTGAGCAGCTGTGATTGTAGAACCTTCAGCCTGAAAGCTGTTATATTCTTCGAGAAGATTACGCACAAGACCTGCGTTAATGTCGTAAGCCATAGCCGTGTTGACAGCCATATTTGTAAGCTCTTCCTCAGCTTTCTTAATCTTATTCTCTGCTACAACATAGATACCGTCTATGAACCTTATCATTTCAGATTCGGACAAAAACGCCGAACGTATCTGGTCAACAGGGCGAACAAACTCAAGGGCGAGCGTTCCCTGTCCACCGAATACCGAAGCTGATACTTCGATTGTAGCCGATACATCATACGGTGACGACTGATTATAGGTATATTCTGTTGCAGGTGATACCGGAGCCTGCGGTATACCGTACTCGGGATTTGCTGTAAAATCCGGAGCTTTGTAGTATACTTTCTGAACGAAAGCACCGTACTCATGCTCGTCACGAAGTACAGAACGCTGACGACCACCTCCGTATGTACGAACAAAATATACTGTACGAACGATCCTATTAGCAAGAGCGCCGAACCATCCGTCGATCAGCTGCATGTCGTCTATCTGCTTTCCCATAGATACCAGATCGGTTGTATCAAGTTCTGTTATAGCTGCGCTGTTACCCACAGCATCTGCGTATGCATCATTTACAACTGCATATTTCTGCTTAACAATGTACTTTGTTCTGTCGCTCGCTGCTCTTACAGGAGCTTTTAAACCTTTTCCTGCCATTTCTTAGATCCTCCTTTTTATTTGACTAAACAACATATAAAACCATATATTCCATACCTGAAGCATCTGCTCTCTGTGAAGCATCAGTTCCGCCTGTTAAGGTGATAACATTATTATTTCTTGCTACCGTTAGAGTGATGCCAGTTAGACTATTATTAGGTTGTAACCATGTTGATCTACAACTATCACTACCGAAACCGAAAACAAATGATGTATACCCAGAATGCGCACCTTGCTCAAAAATAGCAATAATATCAGTAGGTGTTTCTGGTAATTCTATAACAGTTGAAGATCCCCCTTCACCTGTGTACTTAAACGATTTAACAGCTCCGGTAGTAACAGCTGCTTTTAGTAGCCCACCCTCAATAAAAGTGGTTTCACCATCCGGCTGTACAACACCTGAATGTGAGTTAGACGCATTACGAACTCTAAGCTCACCCGCGTCACTCAGCGATAATGCTGTACCTAACGACTTGATGATCAAAGCGCCTGACATTTGTATAAGTTTATCGAGAAGACTCTTCTTAATACCGTTATAACCTGCTTTTAAAGCCATATACTCACCTCCCTTCTTTTTAGTTGACTAAATCATCTTCATGATCATCTTCCGGGTTATCCTCGGAATCATCTTCCGGATTATCCTCGGGATCATCTTCAATAGCACTCTCAGAAACGACCTTTTTCTCAGCCGCGCTCTTTTTAGCGACATGCTGAGGTGATGTGGTACGTTCCTGTTCCATCATTTTAGCATACAGTTCATGAGGAAACCTCATATCTCTCACCACCTTCCTGATTATACGATTATTATACCACATATTTATATATATGTAAAGTGGGTATCGCATTGCGTACACGTTTTAGTCAACTAAAAGGATCTCATTATGGATGTTCTGAGGTCTTTTTAGTCATTTTTACTTTTTAGTCAAATTAAAAAAAGCGCCCCTTGTGTACTTT
>JAEEGL016148328.1_pt1 | contig 13755 bp, 10 predicted proteins | sample 9134231 | NCBI WGS metagenome assembly JAEEGL01 (sample SAMN16246548, study PRJNA631951) | gut metagenome | biome: gut microbiome; feature: rumen; material: fiber-attached | host: Bos | place: Iran: Karaj | collected 2018-10 | reverse complement strand
CGGAAATATCTTCGATTTTTTTTGCATGTACCCATTTTCCTTCTTCAGGAATCGGAGCAGGCTCATGCTTAGCGCCCTTGGCAACAGGACACATGTTTTCTACTTCTTTTGTGTAAATCATTGCTAATCTCCTTTCACACTCACATACTATATCAACGCGCCCATTTCTTATAGAAAAGCCGCGTTATATGCCGATTATCATTGTGCCATATTTTATATTGTTCGTAAAGTGAAAACTTTAACAATCTACATTCGTTTCCTACTCGTAGCGCAGTGCATCGATGGGGTTCATCTTTGCCGCCTTATTGGCGGGAACATATCCGAAAATCAATCCGATGGAAACGGAAAAGCCGATGGAAATCATAATTCCGCCAATGGAAGGAGCCGCCGGGTATCCCATATATCTGGTTAGAGCCATACCTCCGGCAACGCCCAAAGCCAAGCCGATAGCTCCGCCGATCAAACAAATGATAATGGCTTCCACCAAAAACTGGGCTCGAATAGAGGAATTCTTTGCTCCAAGTGCCTTTCGGGTTCCGATTTCTCTGGTTCGCTCCGTAACGGATACCAACATAATATTCATAACGCCGATGCCTCCCACCACAAGAGCGATGGCCGCAATCAGGGAAATTGCAGATGTTACCGTATTTAAAATGGAATCCAACATACCCACCAAAGCGGAAAAGGTATAGGCCGATATTTCAAAACTGTCATTGGAGGCATAATAGCGGTCAAAAAATCGGGTAATCTTTTTGGACAACTCCTCCGGATCCACTCCCACTGCAGACACTACTTCAATGGTGGAAAACTTAAGGTCGCTTCGCTGAATCCGCTTTGCGGCATTTATGGGAATATAGAGATTGGTGCCCATATTAAAGTTAAACATCATGGAGTATTGATTCTTTGTTTCGTACACACCGCTGATAACCAGCGATACTGCCTGGTCGTTTAACAAAAACTCAATGGTTTTTCCGATGGAGCCTTCGTAGTCCCCGTCAAACAAATCATCCACCACCTGCTTATCCACCAGACCAACCATATGGCCATCCGTAAAATCCAAAGCGGTAAAATTGGTACCCGCCAAAAGATCCACTTTATTGGGAATAAAGTAACCCACATTGACTCCCACCACAGTTACCGTGGTATCTTTTCCTTCTTCGGAAATAGAGGCAGACTCCAAATTCTGAGACAAAGAAACCGCATAAATCTCATCCTTGTATTCATCGCAAAGATCGTGAATCATATCCACGGTCATATAGTCCTTGTCTTCCATCTCCTCTTTTCCGGAGAAGGAACCAAACTTCAGTCCATCCACCTTTGCATCTTTTCCCGTCTCATCATCTTTACGTTCCACCACGGAAACAAACACATCATTGGCTCCCGCATCCTGCAAATTGGTGGATACGGAAAGGGTCACGGAATTTCCAACCGTAAAAATGGCGATTACGGACCCGATGCCGATAATGATACCAAGCATGGTAAGAAGGGCTCGCATCTTATTGGATCTTAAGGAATTAAGTGCCAAAATCACATTTTCAAAAAACAGTGTCATATGGCACCTCCTTCCTCGGAGATGCGTCCGTCCCGAATGTTTATGATGCGATGGGTCTCCGATGCCAATTCCGGAGAATGGGTAATTAAAACAATTGTCTTTTTCTGCTCTTTATTCAACTTATGAAACAAGTCCATCACCAAACGTCCCGTCTTGGTATCCAAAGCACCCGTAGGTTCGTCTGCCAAAATAATGGCAGGATCGTTTGCCATGGCACGGGCAATGGCCACTCGCTGCTTTTGTCCGCCGGAGAGTTCTTCCGGAAGATGTTTGGCACGATCCGTCATTTCAACCAAATCCAAAAGTTCCAATGCTCGCTTCCTTCGGGCAGCTGCGGAGTATCCCGCATAAAGCATGGGAAGCTCCACGTTTTTTATGGCATTGGTTTTTGCGATCAAATTATAGGTCTGAAAAACAAAGCCAATCTTTCTGTTTCGAATTTCGGAAAGTTCATTTTCACTCGCTTTTTCCACATCGATTCCGTCCAGGTAATAGCTTCCGGATGTGGGGCGATCCAAAGCACCGATCAAATTCATCAAGGTAGACTTTCCGGAACCGGAGGGACCCACAATGGACACAAATTCCCCGTCCTCCACAGAAAGCGAAATTCCATGCAAGATTTCCAGTTCGTTGGGCTGGCCGATATAAAAACGCTTTACTATATTTTCCAAGCGAATAATTTCACTCATTTATACGCCTCCGGCATTTCCAACCATGTTCAACAGTTCATCCATGGACTGACTGGAATCGTCGTCCGGTACCACAATCTGAAGTCCCTCTTTGATATCCGGAGAAGAAATCTCGTAGTAATATGACCCCTGCAATCCCACGGTAACGTCTATTTCCTTTGTAACCCGGGTCACGTTACCCTTTTCATCCGTAACAGAGTTCTCTTCGTCGATGACCTCGATGTATGTACTTCCGTCGTCTCTGGTCTGGATTGCACCGTAAGGTACCGCCAAAACATTTTCCGCACTTTGGGTAATAATGGAAACCTTAACGTTCATACCCAATCGCAGTCGGGGATTCTGATCGTTTAAAGAAATCTTTACTTTGAAGTTGGCATCACTTCCCGAGGAGGTCATCCCCCCTGCAAGGGAAGACAAATCTCCTCCCAAAAGAGCGGTATAATCCTGAATTCCACCGGCACTTTGAGTAGAGTTGGAGGCCTTTAATGCTACATAGGTAACATATCCGGTCAGTTCCTCGTCTCTGGTGGCATCGGTCTTCATTACCGCTGACATACCGGCGGAAACATCCGCCACATCATATTCATCAATGGAAGCCTCCACATAAAACTCAGACAAGCCTTCCACCACTGCCACGGTAGTGCCCGTAAAGGTACGTCCCTTTTCCACATTTAAGGAAGTTACCGCCCCGGATATGGTGGTTCGAAGCGTGCCCTTTGCAATGGTATCGTTCAACTCTTTGATTTGATCGTCATAATTTTTGATGACATCCTTCTGAGTCGAATCGTAGTTTACTTTTGCATCTGCCAAGGACTGATCGCTTTCCTGGGAAATGGAAGCCACCTGGGCCTCCGCACTTTCATAAGCTGCCTGTTCGCTGTCCATGGCGGCACGATACTGCTGAAGCTGGGCTCCCCATCCGTTTACGGAAAGCCAGGCATCCGCTGCGGCCTCCGTTGTAACGGCTGCCATTTCCGCTGTGGAAGTATCCGCTATAATAGCCGCTTTTTTTTCATTGTATTGTGCAAGGTAGGCTTCATAATTTGCCTTTGCCGTTTCATAAGAAGTCTTTCTGGCATCACGGGTGGCAACAGCCGAAGCCAGTCGTTCGCTACGGTTTGTCTGATTGGTGGCAATCTGCGTATCGTAGTTGGTATCCTGTGTGGCCTTGTTATTGACCGCTTCATTTCTGGCTTTTACCAGTTCATCCTTTTGTTCCTGAACATCGGACATGTCAAACACGCAGATTACGTCTCCGGCATTTACCATGTCACCTTCATGCACACGGACTTCCTTTACCTTATATCCAAGCAACTCCGTGGTAACATCTTCGGAGGATGACGCCACAATGGTCCCTGTACCGCTGACAGAGGTAACAATGGAATGCCTGGTAAGCTCCTCCGTAGACAATTCTTCTTGTGTATTATTCGTGGAAAGTCTGGACTGAAGGATTGCCGTTACGATAAGAGCTGCAATTAAGAGTAAGGCAACCAATCCGATGATTTTCTTTTTTGACCATTTCTTTTCCATATATTTTCTCCCAAAAGATCAGTAAAAACATTTTTTCGAGCGTATTCCTATTTTACCACAAATTGCATATAATGGGAAAGGAGGACGAAATCGTTTAAGTATTTAGGGGGAAATATGACAGAACAGGTATTAAGACTTAAAAACAGTATGGAACTGCGCATTGTGGGCAAGGGGGAAATCATCGACAACGTAATTGCCGCACTTTTGGCGGAAGGTCACGTGCTTTTAGAGGACGTTCCCGGAGTTGGAAAAACCTCTTTGGCAAAGGCTTTGGCAGATTCCATCGCACTTTCTTTTGCACGAATTCAGTGCACGCCGGATACCACACCATCGGATATTACCGGCACTTCCGTTTACAATTCCAAAGAGCAAAACTTCCAAGTGGTTGCAGGACCCGTGGTAAATAACATTGTTTTGGTGGACGAATTGAATCGAACCTCACCAAAGACCCAGTCCGCACTTTTGGAGGTCATGGCAGAAAACAAAGTCACCATTGATCAAACCGAGCTTCCGGTACCACAGCCCTTTATGGTCATCGGTACCCAAAACCCTGCGGAAATGGCAGGCACTTATCCGTTGCCTGAGTCCCAGCTGGATCGCTTTATGATCAAAATTCATGTAGGCTATCCCGATGCGGCAGCATCCGTGGACATGGCAAATCGGTTTCTGCAAGGCTCTCTTCACGAATCCACATCTTCGGTCTTAACCGACGAAGATATCCTTTCCATGAGAAAACAGGTAAGGGCAATTACCATCAAAAATAATCTGCAACAATACGCCGTAAACATCGTGGAGGCCACCCGAAACAACGCTTCTGTTTCCTGCGGAATATCTCCCCGAGGACTGCTTGCCATGCTTCGCTTTGCCCAGGCTCTGGCATTTATGGCTGACCGCAGTTATTGCATCCCGGAGGATATAGCAAAAGCTGCTGCCCTTACCCTGCCTCACAGACTTGTTCTTACTTCCGAGGCACGTATGAACAAAACCACCAAAGAATCCATCATAGAAAGCATTTTAAATCAGGTAGCATGCAATGAAGATTAATCCCCATAAAGGCCGACTTTTCATATATGGTGCCGTTTTAATCGTAAGCATTGTATTTGCCAGCTACTACGGCGGTCCTATCTCCTATCTGTGGCTTTATGCCATGCTTTTTCTGATTCCCCTGTCAGGTTTTTATCTTTTTTTTAATTATAAAACCCTTAGGATCTATCAGGAACTGGATGACATAAAAATCACGAAGGGGGAGCCCCATACCTATCGTGCGGTCTTTGAAAACATGGGTTTTTTGCCCATCCATAACATGGGGCTGTACCTTTATACCGACAGATGCGTTTTACAGGAAATCCAAGACAAAGAAAAGCTTTGCCTTAATCCTTTTCAGCGGCAGGAGCTTTTGTCCCGTATCCATTGCAACTATGCAGGGGCTTACTACATCGGCATTGAAAAAATATCTTTGGAAGACCCCTTTGGACTTTTTGACATCCAAATTCAGATTCCCTGGACCTTTCGTGCCATTGTTCGTCCTCAAATCACGGATTTGACCAATGGGGCTTTGGAAATAGAAAACTTAATCAACAACGCGGGACTGAAAAGTGACCGCCTCTTTGAGGAGACTCCCGGAAGTGACACCCGCATATACCACCCCGGAGATTCCTTACACTCCATTAACTGGAAGGTTTCCGCAAAATCTTCCAAGCTAATGGTTCGTATGCCTGAAAAAATGGAAAAAAGGACTCTTACGCTTTTACTTTTTGCTTCCAACGCTCCCGAGGATTCTCAGGACATGGAGTTTTTGAAGAAAAGAGATTTTTTCCTGGAATTTATTATCTCTGCGGCCTGGCACTTTAGCGAACAGGGAGTTCCCCTTCGGGTGCTTTATCCATCCGGAAAACTGACAGAGACCATCATCAATTCTTATCAGAGTTTTATGGATTTTTATAATCTGGTTACCGATCACATCTACTACGGTTCAACCGGAGATTTAAAAGAACTGCAACAAATGGCTGTTATGCGAAGGAGTAACGTTTTTGAAAACGATACGTGGATTATCATTAAAGAAGCTCCTGATCCGGGAGAAGAATTCTATACGATTTGTGACTGAAGCAAAAATCTTTTTCTACGCCTTGTCTATGCTTATTTTATGCCTGGAAGGTGTTTTGATGTGGAAAAAGATTCCACTTGAACTGCCAAGAAGTTTCTTTGTAACCTCTTGCATGGTTTTCTTTTTTTGTTTTACCGTCCTTGAGTATATTTTTCGTATGTTTATCGACAAAAAAATATCCTGTTTGCTTGCGGTTTTGCCGGGAGTTCTTTTGGGTATCTTATTCTTTCGTACGGGACAGCTTGTGCTTTTATCTTATGCAGTTTTTGCGGCTGTTCTGCTTCGAACGGTCTTTTGTTTTCTCCCCAAAAAGGAGTATCTGTTTTTATACGGCTGCTTTGTTTTTGACGGCATTGCGGTATATCTTCGTTTTCTGAGAGGGGCATTTTTAGGGGATTACTCCACGGACCGACTGCTGTTTCTATGTCTGGTGGTGTTAACTCTTTCCTCCCTGCAGCATTTGATTTGTCAAAAAAAGCCAGCCCCCTTTCCCTTTCATTTTTTTCTTTTGTTGGCCCTGCTTTTGTTTTTTATGCCGGTGAAAAAAACTCCCATCGACTGGACGGGGGCAAAAAAGATATACCAACAGGCTGCGGAAACGGTAAGCGACACCCTTTATTCCGTAAACGGTATTTTTAAAGGCAACACCTACTCTTCCGGTTACAGTTCCTTTTCCGTCACCGGAGGAAAGCTGGAAAAAAACAGCACGAAGCAATTGATTTTAAGAACCGGGGACTATCCTTACTACACTTACAAAGACAAAGATACCGGAATCAATAAACTGGTGAAAAAAAGCCTGTATCTTCCGGGCAGAACCGGCGCGGATAAGGAAAGCCTTATAGAATTTATACAGCTTTTATATAATCATAAAATCGACAAAGAAACGGCCGCTCTCTTTTCACGGATAACATCCATGGAAGTGGAATACGAGTATTTGACAACCGCCGATCTCATTATTCCAAGCAACACCTTTGCGGTAACGGATCCTTTGGGGAAACCACTGAACTCCTCCGATGAAACTTATAAAAAAGGTTTTCGCATGGAAGTCTCCTACTTGGATATTGACTACGGCAGTCCCTATCTGACATCTCTGTATCCGGATTCAAAAAGTAACGAGACCTTTTCCTATGAAACAGCCTGTGCCTATGCACAAGAACTCTATGGAATGGATTTGTCTTCTGTTCTTACAAAAGAGGAATTTAATGAAATAATTTCAGGTACCGGCCTTTTGGAGGAGACTTTGGATACCACAGGTGCCACGGAAGAAATGCGGGTTTTGGCAAAGGACATTACAAAAAATGCCACTACAGACTACGAGAAATGCCAAGCCATCGAATCCTACTTACGACAATTTCCCTACAGCACCGATGCGGTAGGCGGATATAACAAAAACTCTACCATGGCAACTACGGAAGGAATGGCGGATATTGCCAATCGATTCCTGTTTGAAACCAAAGAAGGCTATTGCATTCACTATACCGCCTCCATGGTAATGCTTTTACGATTAAACGACATTCCCGCCCGGGCGGTTATGGGGTATCGATACGATTTTCCCACCGCCATGCAAAAAGAGTATACCGTCACCTCCGACAGTGCTCACGCCTGGCCCACAGCTTATATCGAAGGCGCAGGTTGGATTCCTTTTGAGCCCACGGGAGTTTATTCCGATGCGCTTTCCCGTTCCTGGAGACGGAATGCCAAAGGAGATGAAATAAACGTCCCGGCCGAAAATGCCACTGTGGCTGAATCCGATGCAGTCACCGCCGAAAGCATAACAAAAGACAAAGCTGCCACCCGCATGAAACTTTTAAAAATCGCGGTGCCGGTACTGGCAAGTATCACTGTTCTTCTTTTGATTGTCATCCTTGGAAGAATTCTTGGAAGGAAAATCATCTACCGATTTGCCTCTCCTGAGAAGCGGTTGAAAATGGATGTGGAAGATATCAAAAGGGATTTGTTAAAACATACGGACAAAGAATTTCATGATCGGGGATTGCTTTACGATTATTTAGACATTGCTCCGGAGGAACAAAAAATAGACATCAAGCAAACCTTTGATTTATACTATAAATCAGTTTATGAAAAATAAAGACAGAGAACCGTCCCCTGTCTTCAAAAAGGAGAAGTAATATGCCACCAAGTCATCACTCATCAAGCTCTCACAGCTCACATTCGCACTCACACCACAGTTCTTCTCATTCTCATAGCAGTTCGAGAAGTTACCATAGTTCCGGTTCTCATTCCAGCAGTTCGCGCTCCTCTTATTCTTCCAGCGTAAGTACTGCTTTAGCATCCTTGTATCGAACCCGCTCCAACCAGCCAAAAGGTTACAGCGGTGTAAGTCCAAGAGTCTATCGCTGTAAAAGTCACGACTATGTACACTATGATCATCCCTGGACCGACGAAACCACGGGTCAGGAATACAAGGCCGGTTACTACGATGAAAACGGAAACTATTATGAAGATATTGTCTTTTCAAAACAGGGAAAAATCTTAGACTCCACAACTGCAGTTTGTAAATGTGATTTCTGCCGAATGGAAGACTCTCGCCCTTGGGTTGACCGTGAAAAGCCATGTACCCACTGTGGCGGTACCATGAGTTTGGTATCTCAGATAGACGATTTGACCGACGAGGCCATCACCTTAGACAAATTGGAAGAATCCATTCGTGCCAGAGAAGACAAACTTTGGGGCAAAAATGTCCGTCTTGTAGCGCTTATTTTAATCATTCTATCCCCGTGTATTCTTGGCATTCTAAGTGTAGTGGGCGAAGCAATTACGGATTTGATTACCGGGAATTCCAACACCGCCAGCTTACTTGATAAAGATGACTATGATGATTCCTACTACGACACCTATGATATTCCGAACCTGGGGCTTTTTGTATATGTAAAAGAAGAAGACGGAGCCTATGTCATTACCGACGAAGCAGATTACACTTCCAATTACAGAGACGGCGGATACAAGTCTTTATCCTTTGATTCCGATGGAAACTACTATGATAAAGATACGGACATGTATGTATACTTAAACGAGTATATCGACCCGCCCCAGTTCCAGTATTGGCTGGAAGGCCTCTCCTCCGAATATGGGGACTACGGTTGGATGGAATATGATTCCGCAGAAAAGCAGTGGTACATTGAAGTCGCCAATGATGATTGGCAACCGCTAAGTGACAGCCAATACGAACAATTCAAAGACAGACTGTGGTATATCAATTATAATTTTTATAAATAAGATAACTAAAAAATCTCAAATGATTTTTCACCGAGCGCCAAAGAAGCGCTCTACATGAAAAACATTTGAGATTTTTTATATTGTCTTATGTTTTATGCCTGTCTCAGATTGGCCTATCTGTTCTTTAAAGCCTCCAGGTTTTCGGTGATGTCATCCATAATCTCAGAGAACTGATTTACAAGTTCTACGTTCTTTTCGCTTAAGGCGGTGATTTCCGTAGAGGATGCAGACATCTCTTCACTGGTAGCGGAAATAGTGGAAACGCTGTCCACGATTACGTTGTTGGAAGCCTTAATCTTAATCATAAGCTCGCTCATCTCCGCAATCTCCCCATGGAGTGACTGCATCTGCTGCTCTACCTGCTCAAACTTGGTCTTGGCATCGGATGCATATTCCTTTTGTGCATTGGAAAGATTAACGGTACCCTCTACCTTTTCCACTACATCATCCGCATCTTCCGCCAACTCATCCAGAATCGCGGTAATGCTTTCCGTAGCGTTTTTGGTCTGCTCAGCCAACTGTCTGATCTCGTCTGCAACAACGGCAAACCCTTTTCCAGCCTCTCCTGCTCTTGCTGCCTCAATGGAAGCGTTTAATGCCAAGAGATTGGTCTGGCTGGAAATATTTAAAATCATATCCGTAATGTTTCGAACTTCAACGGATTTCTCCTGAAGATTGGCAGCGGATTCTTTCATAAGATTGCCGGAATCCAAAGCCTCGTCTACGCGAGCAGCCAAGTCCGTAATGGCATTGGTTCCGTCGGTAACGGCGGAAAGCACTTCATCGGAAGCATTCATAACCAAATCCGTCTTTTCGGAGGAATCGTCAATCATGGCCTGAATCGCCTGAGTCTCGGAAGTCTGCTCGATAATGGCATCCGTATTGCTGGTAATACCTTCGGATACGCCCTCTAAGGATTCGTGGGTTCTTTCCGCAGAGTCCTTAATCTCTGTCAAAATAGAAGATGCTTCCTCCACATCCTGTGTTACCTTTCCGGCAACTTCCATAATGCGCTTGGACACCTCGGCATTTGCTGCGGTCTCGGCTTCGATTTCCTTCATGGATGCATCAAAGAAGTCCGTAATAATCTTTACGCCCGGTATGGTGCAAAGGCAAATAATCACGCAGACAATACCTTCAATCATCACGTATTCCAATGTGGATCCCGGATCTTCGGCAGTCAGCATAATCTGTGCAATCTTTAAAAAGTTCGCAACCAAAAATGACAAAGACATCACTTTAACGAATTTACCGTCAAGAGAGATTACCAAAGCAATCAAAAACGGGATGTAATACGGATATGTGGTATTAGACCCGGACATAATCAATGCAAAAAAGTATGCCACAAACATGGCAATGGATACCGCTCTATAGCACGCCTCCGACTGTTTCATTCTTGCATAAAAGAAAATGGTAAGTATCACACCGATAGTAACCATAATCATCGGAACGATGGAAACAATCGGCGCCTGCCCGGACATTTTCAGCTGTGAAAACAAGCCGATAATCATAAAGAATCCGGTGACAATACTTCCTAAAAAGAATAATCTGTTGGTTCGTCTAATCTGTTCTTCTCTCATTGCACTCATTTACCCCCTGTTAATCGAAGAAACTATTTTAAATATGCTAACAAAAGTTTTAACGTGTTTTCCGCTCCGTCTCTGTGGCTGCGCTCATATCCGTGGGATGCATAAACTCCCGGTCCAATCAGTCCATGACGAAGGTCATAACCGGCACTTAACGTAGCTTCCACATCGGAACCATAGTGCGGATATACATCCACCGCAAAGTCCAGTTTTTCTTTTTTGGCAGCTTCCATTAATCCTTTTACAACGGAATACGCATATGGGCCGCCTGCATCTTTTGAGCAAATGGATACCTGGCGCTCGGTACAGTTTAATCCTTCACCCACACATCCCATATCCACGGAAATGGCCTCCGTTACACCCTCGGGAACGGAAGCACATCCGCCGTGTCCAACTTCTTCATAAACGGTAATATGTACATATACCGCACGAGACGGTGTGATTTTGTTATCCTTTAAATACTTTGCATAGCCGAGAATAATTCCAACACTTAATTTATCATCCAAAAAACGGCTCTTAATGTATCCGCTTTTTGTAATACGTGTATTAGGCTCAAAGCAAACAATATCTCCAACGCTGATGCCAAGTTTTTCCACGTCCTCTTTGGACTTCACATCCTCGTCTATCACTACTTCACAGTTATCGAAGGTACGCTTGGTATCACGAAGCTCTCCGTTTACATGTAAAGAAGCATTCTCGATTTGGAAGGTGCCCTCGTAGTCTCCGTCAAACTTTGTGACGATACGTACGTTTTCCGTAACCATACTGTGCGCATCCAAGCCACCCAGCTGGGCAATTTTCAAACGTCCGCTGTCCTTAATGGAAGAAACCATACCGCCTAAGGTATCAATGTGGCCTTCCACCAAAACTCCGTTGTCTTTTTTCTTTCCCCCAAGGGAAACAATCACACCGCCCTTTCCGGTATACTGCGGTTTATAGCCTAAGGATTCAAACTCCTGTTTTACCCATGCTGCAGCCTCGTCGGTGTAGCCGGTAGGGGAATCGATATTTAAGAGTTCTACGGATTTTTCAATGATGTAGTCCGTGTATTTTTTGAATTCGTTCTTTTTGGTAGGCATTATTGAGTCCTCTTTCTAGTTATTTATGTATCTATTTTATTTTATTTTATTTTTTAGATTTCTACAATATGTCTTTTATTGTTTTCGCCTTGCTCGCTCGTTGGTGTCGATGGAAGCTCCAAAGACGAAGAAGCGGTCGTAGAGGAACTCGGTGATGAAGTTTAGGACCATGTTTAGGCCGGTGACTAAGTATTCGTTCCACAAAAGATCCTCTGCTAAGTGGTTACCCATAATGGTGGTGGCCGGAGTAAAGACCGCATAGAAGCAGGCCACTTTAAACATAGCTACCGGTACGTTGTTGGCAGACTGAAAGGTGTACCGGCGATTTAGGGTAAAGTTCCAAACCACGGAAGCCACCAATGCAATTAAATAGCATGGCCAGTAGGGCCAGGGAGTTAACCTTTCCAATATAGTAAACAAACTGATTTCAATGATTCCTGCGGACACGGAAAATAATCCGAATTTTACCGCACGAAAAGCTTCTTTTTTCTTATTATCCATATTTCCTCCTAACTTGGGTGACAAGGGGACGGTTCTCTGTCACCTCTTATTTAACGCTGCGAAGTTTTTCTTGTTTGATGGGTACAACCGCAAAAACACTTCATATGTTTTATCGTAGACGGCCTTATTCTCCGGGTTGGGATAAAACTCTTTTTCCACCGGAATGAAATCCCCAAGGCAATCCATGTCATGAATCAAATCACACCCCACTGCCGCCACGGCCGCGGCACCGATGGAGCCAACATTTTGAGGATTCTCCACTACTTCAATCTTTCGGCCCAATATATCCGCCAAAATCTGGTTGGTCACATCAGACAAGGCGCCGCCTCCGCAAAACCGAATAACATCGGAAGTCTTTACCTTTTTATCCTGACACTCCAGCATCCAGCGCATGTGATAGCAAATCCCCTCCACTACCGCACGAATCAGCTCCGTTTTTCCGGTGGTAAGTCCAATGTTAAAAAACATACCTGCTGCATTCTTATCCTCAAAGGGGCAACGATTTCCGTGAAGCCAGGGCGTAAATATCACTCCACCGCTTCCCGGTTTTGCTTTATCAATCACTTCCGTCATGTATTCGTACATGCTGGTGTATACTTTTTCCATTCCCATCCTGGTATTTTGAACGATATCTTTTTTCTCCAGATATACATCGATTTCATCCAAGGCCAAATGATCTTTTACCCATTCCAAGCACTTTCCGGCAGTTTCCATTTCCGCAAAGTAATTGTACTTTCCATCCTGTGCTCCTACGATGGCGGCTATCATGGCGGAAGTATCCACCATCTGATGGTTCACAATGGTGGACACCCATCCGGAGGTTCCGCTGTAAATATGGGTTTGTCCCACCCTTACACAACCGGCTCCGATTCCGATTAATGTGGCATCTCCTCCACCTCCGAATACCGGGGTACCGGGGTTTAAGCCAAGTTCAAATGCCTGCAGCTTTCGCAGTACCCCCACCTGATCCGTGGTCTTAATGATTCTGGGCAGGTGGTTTAAATTTATGCCAAACATTTTACAAAGCCGCTTACTCCAGGTCTTTTTCTTGGTATCATACAAAAGCGTGGCATAGGCAGAATCTTCCGTCATTACAAACTCGCCGGTACAGCGGCTGATAATATACTCTTTTACATCCAGCCACTTATGCACTTTTGCAAAATTCTCCGGTTCATGAGCTTCAATCCACTTGTACTTCCACATGGGATCCTTAACGGATGACGACACCGCTCCCGTAATACTCAAACTAACCAAAAGCTTATAAATGTTGGCACCCGCAATCTGAGGTCCGTGGGCGATTCCTTTTTTCAACTCCTCCGTGGCTCGCTGATCCATATAACTCATGGGACGATGCACCGGAACCCCCTCTTTATCCACCAGCACCAAGCCCTGCATTTGTGAGCAAAAGGAGATTCCCTCAATCTCATCCGGAGTCACCTGAACCTTATCCAAGACTTTTTTCGTGGAGATACACATG
>JAEEGL014753126.1_pt1 | contig 13755 bp, 12 predicted proteins | sample 9134231 | NCBI WGS metagenome assembly JAEEGL01 (sample SAMN16246548, study PRJNA631951) | gut metagenome | biome: gut microbiome; feature: rumen; material: fiber-attached | host: Bos | place: Iran: Karaj | collected 2018-10 | reverse complement strand
GGCGTATCGTCCGAGGAGGGCGGCATGGGCCGGCTGCTTGCCGGGCAGGGACTGGGAACATGCTACTGCGTGCATCGGCTGGACAAGGGCGTGGGCGGACTGATGGTCTATGCCAGAAACGCCAGGGCCGCCGCTAGCCTGTCCGCGGCAATCGCGCGCGGGGACTTCCACAAAGAGTACCTGGCCGTCGTGCAGGGAAGACCGACCGGCGTGCAGGGCATGATGGAGGATCTGCTCTACCACGACGCACAGCGCAACAAGAGCTTTGTGGTCAAACGGCAGCGGCGCGGCGTCAAAGAGGCGCGTCTGCGCTATGAGCTGCTGGAAAGCATCACCTTTGAGGGCAGAGAACTGAGCCTGGTACGGGTGGAGCTGCTGACAGGACGCAGCCACCAGATCCGCGTTCAGTTTGCCTCGCGGGGGATGCCGCTTCTCGGGGACGCGCGCTACGGCAGCAGCTTCCGGGACTGTGAGATCGCACTGTATGCCGCGGCGCTGCGCTTTGCGCACCCGGTCGGACAGCGCGAGCTTTCTTTCAACGACAACCCTCCGGACAGCTTCCCCTGGGGACTGTTTGGTTTACATAATTCTTGACACCAATCCTTTTTTACTCGGAGGAAAAACGAGTGGATATTTCCAACATCATTACACTGCTGGGCGGAATCGCCCTGTTCCTCTTCGGCATGGGACTGATGGGGGACGGACTGAAAAAGGTCGCCGGAAGCCAGATGGAGATCATTCTCTTTCGCCTGTCCGGCACACCGCTGAAGGCGCTGCTGCTCGGCGCGGGCGCAACCGCGGTGATCCAGTCCTCGTCCGCCACATCGGTCATGGTCGTGGGCTTTGTCAACTCCGGCATGATGACGACCCGCCAGGCGCTGAGCGTCATCCACGGCGCGCTTATCGGCACCAGCATCACCGGATGGATCATCTGTCTTTCTTATCTGGGGGAGAGCGGGCTGGCTTCGCTGCTGTCCACCTCCACCATCGCAGCGGTGTTCGCCGTGATCGGCATCGCGATGCGCATGATCGGCAAAAAGCCCCAGCAAAAGCATATGGGCGATATCCTGCTGGGCTTCACCGTGCTGATGTACGGCATGCAGTCCATGAGCGGCGCTGTTTCTCCGCTGAAGGAGAGCCAGGAGTTCATTTCGCTGCTCACCACCTTCTCCCATCCGCTGGTCGGCATCCTGGTGGGCGCGGTGTTTACCGCCATCCTGCAGAGCGCGTCCGCCGCGGTCGGTATCCTGCAGGCCCTCTCCGCCACCGGAGCCATCAGCTTTTCGGTGGCGTATCCCATCATCCTCGGCATCGCCGTCGGCGCGTCGGTGCCGGTGCTGCTCTCGTCCATCGGCGCAAAGGTCGACGGTCGGCGGACCGCTTTCCTCTACCTCTTCGTTGAGGCGGTGGCGGCGGTGCTGTTCGCGGCGCTCTATTACGCCATTGACGCCATCGTGGGAATGGGCATCGGCGGACGGATCATGGATCCCTTCTCGATCGCTGCGGTCAACACCGCCTTCCGCGTGGCTACGGCCCTGGTGCTGATGCCCTTTAACCGGCGCTTTATCGCCGCGGCAGAGAAGCTTATCCGCATCAGCCAGAGCGAGGTGAACGAGAACGCCGCCTTCGCCAGACTGGACGAGCGCTTCCTGACCCACCCCGAGCTGGCGCTGGAGCAGAGCAGGCTGACCGTCAACGATATGGCTTCCGCGGCGGTGGAGAACTTCCGCGCTTCCGCGGCGCTGGTGAAGAATTACTCCGCCGAGGGCTTTGCCGCGATCGAGCGGCGCGAAAACCTGGTCGATGAGTTCGAGGATAAGATCGGAACGTATCTGGTCAAGCTCAATATCCGCGAGCTGAGCGAAAAGCAGAATGAGAACGCGTCCAAGTTCCTGACCACCATCAGCGACTTCGAGCGTATCAGCGACCACGCCATGAACACAGCCGAGGTCGCGCAGAAAATGAACGAAAAGAAGATCACCTTCTCCGGCGACGCCCTGCGGGAGGTCGACGTGCTCGTCAGCGCTGTGGAGGAGATCCTGACACTCTCCGTCGAGGCGTTTGAGAATGATGATCTGGATAAGGCGTACGCGGTCGAGCCGCTGGAGGAGCGCATCGACGAGCTGTGCGACGAGATGAAGCTGCATCACGTTTCGCGGCTGCAGAGCGGGATCTGCACACTGGATCAGGGCTTTGCCTTCAACGATCTCATCACCAACTTCGAGCGCGTGGCGGACCACTGCTCCAACCTGGCGGTCGCTATGATCGAGCTCAACCGGGACGACTTCGATACCCACGGGTATATCCTCAATCTGAAGGAGCTGCACGCACACCGCTTTGACGAATACTACGACAAGTATTCGGAGAAATACAAAATCTAAACGCTGAAAACAGCAGCGGCGATCCCGATTGGGATCGCCGCTGCTGTTTTCAGCTCTGCCGGAAGCCAGCGCTGCCGTCGAAGGGGCAGGTTTCGAACAGAAGGGAAGCGCGGGCGGACAGCTCGTCCGTGTCGCGCGCTTTTAAGAGGGCTTTGTATGGCCGGGTACAGTCAGAGAAAAGGGAAATGAAATAGTACCAGTGCTCCTTCATGCGCGAGGCGGTGTAGTGAGGACTGAGGCCGGAGGCGGCATAGGCCTGACAGAGCGCGACGTGGAAGGAGCGAAACTCAGAAAGGCTCAGCGGCTCACCGCCGTGCAGCAGACGGAAAAGCGCGGGGTTGGCGGCCGCGCCGCGGCCCAGCATCACTGCGTCAAGGGTGGGGAAACGACGCCTCAGGCGGGCGTAATCGTCAACAGTGAAAATGTTGCCGTTATACGTCACCGGGAAGGGAGCGCCGCAAAGGGCACGGGAGAAAGCGTCCCAGTCCGGCTGGCTTTTATAATAGCCCTCCCGGTCGCGGGCATGGAGGATCAGCTCGCGGATCGGGTACTGGCGGTAGATCGCCATCAGCGCGTCGATTTCGTCGGGAGAGGAAAAGCCCAGACGGCTTTTGACGCTGATCGCCACGGGACTGCGGCTGAAAATGTCGGCCAGGAGCGCGTCCAGGGCCGGAAGGTCCCGCAGCTGGCCGGAGCCCTTGTTCTTGGACACCACGGTAGCCGAGGGACAGCCCAGGTTCAGGTTGACCTCTTCGTAGCCGAGGTCCGCGGCCTGGCGAGCCACAGAGAGAAAGACCTCGGCGTTATTGACGAGAAACTGGGGAACAAGCGGGATGCCACAGTTGTTCTCCGGCAGGATCGCGCACAGGAGCGAGCTTTTGAAGCTGCCCTTGCTGTCCGGGGCAATGAAGGGCGTATAGTACAGATCCGCTTCGGGGAAAAAGTCGCGGTGCACGCGGCGAAAAACCGCGGACGTGACGCCCTCCATGGGGGCGAAGGTAAGGCGCATAGTATCATCTCCGGGGAGATCATAGCATACTTTTTCCAAAGTGACAAAGAATTTTCTGGCGTGTACATGAATTCTTCATATTTATCCGTTAAGCTAAATCAATAAGACTGTTTACGGAGGGGATCGCTTTGCGCCATCCGGCTTTGACGCGCTTTTTCGCCGCTTTTCTCGCGGTCGTCAGCGTGTTGACGCTCCTGTCGGGAGGCATCTGCATCAAGAAGGCCGCAGATACGAGGCAACAACAGAATAACGCGATCACCCTGCTGACTTCCCGCTGCGCCGAGGCCAGGGAACTGGAGACAGAACTGGAGGCAATGCGCGAGGAATATGACGCGCTGGAGACGGCGCATGAAGAACTCAGCGAAAGCTACGGAAAGGAAATGCTGAGCTACCGCAAGGATCTGGCCATTTACACGGCAACAGAGGCCGGACTCAAGCAGGGGGCGGCCCAGATCGAAGAGGGCTACAAGGGCCTTCGCATGGGCTGGATCGCCCATGACAACGGCTTGAAGGCTATCGAGGAGGCAGAGGCCCAGTTCGAGCCGGGCTATCAGGAATACCTGGCCGGAAAAGCCGCACTGGCGGACGGCTGGCAGAAGTATTATCTGGCAGAGGAATATGTGCAAAGCGGGGCGGACATTGAAAGCCAGAAGGCTTTGATCGTCTCCGGCGCCGCGCTGAGCCGCGCCTTATCCACATCCATGGGTGCGTTGGAGGACACGCTGAACCATCCTCCCGTGGACAGCGAAACCGGTGAAATAGACCGGGAGGCGCTTGCACAGCAATTGGAGGCGCAGAGCGCGGCGGTGCTGCAGGAGCTTGCACAGAGCGAAGAGCTGCGCGCCTCCGCCCAGGCTGCTTTTGAGAGCGTGCAGCAGTTTATCAGCGCCAACGGCGAGACGCTTGCCGATCTGGTGGCGCAGGGCTTTAGCCCGGAAGAGGTACAGGCATATATCAGCCGGCAGGGGGCTGCGGCTCAGGCACAGCTGGCCAGCGCCCAGAAGCTGCTGGGCGAGCTGCAAAACGCGCAGGGCAATGAGAGTGCGCTGATTTCAGAGTTGGAGGCACTGCGCGACGGAGCGGCCGCCATTGCAGAAGGAGAACTGAGTGATTCCGAGCTGGTGGCGGCACTCTCCGGTATGCTCGCTGCGGAAAGAGCGCTCTTATCTGACGGAGCCCTGACGCTGGACGGCGTGGGCGAGCTGATGAATATGTTGAAGGATCTGCCGGCGATGAAGGCTCAACTGGAGGCGGCCCAGGAGGCGCTGGAAGAGGGCGAGCCGCTGCTGCTGATGGCCAAAGAAGGCTTCGCGGAGGGCAGAAAGCAGCTGGACGCTGCCAAGGAGACGCTGATATTTGCCGAAGCACAGCTGATCGCGGGAAGAAAAGCGCTGGAGGAAAAGCAGGCCGAGCAGGAGGAGACACTGGCCTCGCTCAACGAGAGAAAGGCGGCCCTGGAAGAAAACTCGCACACGCTGGCTGTACAGAGTGAGCAGCTTGCCCTGTACACGGAAAAGAAGGATCATTTCAGCAATCTGCGCTATGCGCTGCTGGCCAATGACGGCGTGGCGGAAAAGACCCGCACCGGCGCGGTTCTGATCGAAGCAGCGGAACAGGAGATCGACCTCGAGAGTGAGGCGCGGGACCGGGAGTTTTCTTTCCGCCTGATCGCTGCCGTGTTGATGCTGTGCGCCGCGCTGTGCGGCGCGCTGACGGTTGCTGCCGCTTTCCGTGACAAGGTCGGCGGGAAACTGCTGATACCTGCGAGCCTTGCGGTGATGCTGAGCGCGGCGGCCGAAGTAGTCAGCGTACTGGCACAGCGGGGGCTGATCTATACAGTTTTGTTTGTCGGCCTCTTCGCGCTTGGCGTGCTGGGGATCAATCTGAAAAAAGCATCCTGAAAAAAGAGAATACCGAATAAACCGGACCGTTTAGGCGGTCCGGTTTTTGATTTGGGAAGAGGGGAGGCTCAAACGCTCTCCGGTGCGGTCGTGTGCGCAGCAGAGAAGGGGAAAGAAACGATCAGGCGGAAAATGATCTGGCAAAAACGGCCCGCCCGGAGTCTGTGTTATCGCTCCAGGAAGGCAGCGCGTCGAGCGCAGAGAGGATCTGGGCGGCGCGCTCATCCCAGGTGTTGGCCTGCGCTTCGCTGTGCAGCGATTCGAGCAGGACGGGATCACGGCGCCGATGCAGCAGTTCCTCGGCTTTGGCCAAGAAGTCCGAAAGACCGTGATAGCGCGCTACGCTGCGGTACTGACGACACTCGTCCATGTCCGAGGTCAGGATCGGCTTTTGCGCCGCCATATACTCGAAGAGCTTGACCGGCGAGGTGGAGCGCGTGACATCGTTGAGCACGAAGGGAATGAGGGCCAGATCGAAGAGCTTTAAATAGGAGGGCAGGCGCGAATAGGGCTGGGGAGGGATCCAGAGCACATTCGGGCTTTTGAGCAGACCGCTCTTTTTCAGCGTTCCGTCATAATCCATCCCCACAAGCAGGAACAGCCAGTCGGGTCTGGCCCGGGCCGCGGCCGAAAGCAGCGGGTAGTCGAACCAGGAGGCCAGGGCACCGTAATAACCCAGCGTGAAGCGATAGCGTGCAGAGGCCGCGGCGGCCTCGGGCGCGTCCGGCGCGGAGGCTGTGGCGCTGAAAAAAGGATAATCCCCGGCATTGGGACTGAGAAGGACGCGCGGACTAAGAGCCCGCGCTTTTTCATAGAGCGCCCTCGCCGTGCAGACGGTGAGGTCCGCGCGCTTCAGGAGCGCGGCATGGTCCCGCTCCATGGTCTCGTCATAGCCGTCGAAGATGCTCAGCTCGTCGATATACTCATAGACGACCCGATCAGGTCGGAGCAGAGGCAGATAGCGCTTGTTGGCCGTCCAGCTCAGGGAGAGCACCGTTTGGCGCGCATCTTGCAGGAGGGCGGGCAGCTCGCACGCCAGCGATGCGTTGACGAGCAGCAGCGAGGGGCTGAGCGCTTCCATGACGGAGACATGGTCGAAGCGGGTGTTTGCCGTGAGGTACAGGACCAGCGTATCTGGCCGCCGACTGTATGCCCGCGCCAGCTGCTGGGGTCGCTGGTAGAGCGGCAGATGGTAGTCCAGCGTGGGTGGAAAGAGAATCACACGCTTGCCGGATGTGCGTCCGGCAAGCGCAGCGCGAAGGGCGCGGCGTTTTCTCCCTGCGGAAAGTGGGGCAAGGAGGACAGACACAGCGCGGGACATCTCCCGATGCAAAGCACGGAAGCGCAGGTGAAGCAGATGACCGGCCATACGGCGCAGGACGCGCAGAATACGGGATAATTCAGGCATACAACGACTCCTTAACACAGCTCTTCTTCCGGTGCGTCGGGCACCGGCTGCCCCAGAGCGGAGGAGCGATAGTGTGCGCAGACTAGCTGGCTTGGCCCATCATCCCGTAAAACGCCGTGGTCCAGCCAAAGGGCGCGGGAACACATGCCGCAGATCTGCTCCAGCGAGTGGGAGACAAAGAGAACTGTGGTGCCTCCACCGATCATGGCGCGCATCTTTTCGGCGCTTTTGCGCTGGAAGGCCGTATCGCCCACAGAGAGGATCTCGTCCACGATGAGGATCTCAGGCTCCACCTGGACAGCGATGGAAAAGGCCAACCTGGCGCTCATGCCGGAGGAAAAATTCTGGACGGGCACGTCCAGAAAGGCGTGGAGCTCGGAAAAGTCCACGATCGCGTCAAAGCGGCTTTGCAGAAAGTCGCGGGAATAGCCCATGATGGCGCCGGAGAGAAGGATGTTCTCCCGCGCGGTCAGCTGGGGGTCAAAGCCGGCGCCCAGCTCGATCATGGGGCAGATGCTGCCGCTGCAGCGCACATGGCCCCGAGTGGGCTTCATGACGCCGGCAAGGAGCTTGAGCAGCGTGGACTTGCCCGCACCGTTGCTGCCCACAAGACCCACCACCTCGCCGCGGCCGACGGTAAAGCTGACGTCGCGTAAGGCCCAGAATTCCTGCGGCGCCTTGTGTTTGCGGAGGGCCGCGTCAACAAACCACTGCTTGAGGGACAGACTTTTTTCCATCCCGAGATTGAAGCGCATGGAGAGAGAATCTGCTTCGATCATCCAGGAGTCCAGCATAGGCGTCCCTCCTTAACAATAATAAATAAAAGTATCCTGACGGCTGCGAAAGAAGGATGCGCCGATCAGAAGGGCCAGTACGCCGGAGAGCGCGCAGGCGGCAAACTGCCCGGGGCCGGGCGTGCGGTGAAACAGCATGATCGTCCTGGCAAAGGATATGAAGTGATAAAGCGGATTGAGCTTCATCAGAGCGATCAGACGGGGACTGCCGATGCTGTTCAGATCATACATGATGGGTGTGAGATAGGTCCAGATCGTCAGAATGATCCCATATATATAAAAGAGATCGCGCAACAGTACGGCGGCAGCACTCAGAGCCAGACCCATGCCCAGCGTAAAGAGCAGCAGACAGAGATAATCATAGGGCAGCAGCAAATGCTGCCAGCAAAGCCCCGTTCCGGTCAGCAGAATGACGGCATAGAGCGGCAGCAGCGTCAGCAGAAAATTGATCCCCACAAAAAGACATTTGGACAGGGGGAAAATATACTTGGGAAGGTATACCTTATTGAGCAGGGAGAAGTTGGCCACTACGCTGCTCATGGAGAGATTGGAGGCCTCGGAATAATAGTTGAAGAGCGTGAGGCCGATCATGAGATAGCTCAGATAGCTGACGCCGGGAGCGGAGAAACGAAAGACATTGCGAAAAACCAGCGCCATCACGCACATCATCAGGACGGGATAGAGAAGGCTCCAGAGCATGCCCAGCGCGGAGCGTTTGTACTTGACCTTGAAATCCCGCATGATGAGCTGGAAGAGAAGAAAACGGTATTTCCGCCAGAAGAGAATAAGACGGGCCGTCATGAGGCGGCCTCGGCAGAGGGAAAGGACTGAAGGATCGCGCGCACGATGCGCTCGCTGGCGTGACCGTCCCCATAGGGGGAGACGGCGCGGGCCATGCGCAGACGCTCGGTCTCATTCGAGAGCAGCAGCGAGGCGGAGCGGAAGATCCCCTCCTCCTCCGTGCCCGCCAGACGCACGCAGCCGGCGCGCAGCCCTTCCGGGCGCTCGGTCTCGGAGCGCAGGACCAGAACAGGCACGCCCAGGGCCGGGGCCTCCTCCTGAAGTCCGCCGGAGTCCGTCAGAACAAGCGTACAGCGCGCCATCAGATTGTGCATGTCCGGCATGTCCAGGGGCTCGGTCAGAATCACGCCGGGACAGTCCCGGAGAAGGGGAAGCACCACCCGGCGTACGGCGGGGTTCGGATGCAGGGGGCAGATCACGCGGATATCGCCAAAGGTCTCTGTGAGCCGCCGGACAGCGCGGCAGACGGCGGCAAGAGCGTAAGGGATATTTTCCCGGCGGTGGGCAGTCAAGAGCACACAGCGGTGGGAAAACAGCTCACCGGAGCGCAGGGCGGCGCAGGAAAACACATGATCGGGCCGAACCGTCGCGGAGAGCGCGTCAATGACCGTGTTGCCGGTGACAAAGACATTTTGCGTAATGCCCTCGGCCAGGAGATTGGCTTTGCTGTCAGCAGTGGGGGCAAAGTGATAGCTGGCCAGAACGCCCGTCAGACGGCGGTTCATTTCCTCGGGAAAAGGCGAATAGCGGTCATGGGAACGAAGACCCGCCTCCACATGCCCCACCGGGATGTGGCGGTAGAAGGCCGCCAGGGCCGCGGCACAGGATGTGGAGGTGTCGCCGTGGACCAGAACGAGATCCGGCACCGAGCGGGCCAGCACCTCCCCAACACCGGACAGTACGGCGCAGAAGATGTCGCTGAGAGACTGATCCGGCCGCATCAGCGACAGATCGTAATCCGCCCGGACGCCGAAAAGCTCGGTCACGCTGTGGAGCAGATCGCGGTGCTGGCCCGTCAGACATACCTCGCTTTGTATGCCCCGGGTGCGCTCCAGCGAGAGCACCAGCGGACACATCTTGATGGCCTCGGGCCGGGTGCCGAATACCGCCAATACCTTCACATGCAAGGACTCCTCAATTATGAGTTGATTCCGTCGGAGCCAGGCGCTGGCCGCGGTGCGCCGGTTCTGACAACAAAAAAGATACGGGGAGATTGTCCCCGTATCTGCGGAAAAGTATTCGGCTTTGGTGAATTATTCGGCGTAGCCCATGGGATTTTTCGACTGCCAAGCCCAGGTGTCGCGGCACATGTCGTCCAGATTGTACTGCGCCTTCCAGCCGAGGAGCTGGGCGCTCTTGTCCGGGCTGGAGTACACGGTGGCCAGGTCGCCGGGGCGGCGCGGCGCGATCTCGTACGGGATCTTAACGCCGGTCACCCGCTCAAAGGCCTTGACCATGTCCAGCACACTGTAGCCCTGGCCGGTGCCCAGGTTGAAGACATTCTCGCCGCGGTGGGTCTGCATATACTCAATGGCGGCCACATGCCCGCGGGCCAGGTCCACCACATGGATGTAATCGCGCACGCCCGTGCCGTCCGGCGTGTTGTAGTCGTTGCCGAACACGTTCAGATGATCGCGGCGGCCGACGGCCACCTGGGCAATAAAGGGCATCAGATTGTTGGGGATGCCGCGCGGGTCCTCGCCAATGAGACCGCTGCTGTGAGCGCCGATGGGGTTGAAGTAGCGCAGCAGACTGACGGAGAAGTCCTCTACCGCGTGGGCGGTGTCGCGCAGGATCTGTTCGGACATGTACTTGGTCCAGCCGTAAGGGTTCGTGCAGTGGCCGGTGTTGGAGGTCTCGCGCAGGGGCATCTCGTTGTCACCGGAATAGACCGTGGCCGAGGAGGAGAACACGATGTTCTTCACGCCGTGATCCCGCATCGCCTCGCACAGACGGACGGTGGAGAAAAGATTGTTATCGTAATACTCCAGCGGCATGGCGACCGATTCGCCCACCGCCTTGAGACCGGCAAAGTGGATCGCGCAGTCGATGCTGTGCTTTTCAAAAATGCGGTCGAGAGCTGCACGGTCACGCACATCGTTTTCGTAAAAGGCGATGTGCTTGCCCGTGATCTGCTCCACACGCTCGATGGCTTTGGGGCTGGAATTGACCAGGTTGTCGATGACCACCACGTCGTGGCCGCGCTCCAACAGCTCAACACAGGTGTGGCTGCCGATATAGCCGGCACCGCCGGTAACAAGAACTTGCATATGATGCTTCCTCCTCAGTCAAGTAAAGTTTCGGGATAAACGCCCTGGGCGCGCAGCGCGGCAATGGCGCGGATCACGTTGGGCAGGTCTTCCTGGTAGGTGATGCCGTACCAGGTCTCGGTGCAGGGCAGTACGCGCACGCTGGCCAGCTTTTCCTGGATCAGCTCATTGGCCACAAAGGGCAGAAAATACTCGGCCTTGAGTGGGTTCGCGCTGACGTTCTGTTCGTACCAGGCGGGGAAACGGGCAACAAGCTCGTCGAGCATCTGTCGGCCGAAGGCCCAGCAGTTCATGCTGACCGGGCTGTCGCCGGACAGAGGAATGAAATGCTCGCCGTCCTCGGTGTAGGCCGCGTCGTCGCCGCGCTTTTCAATATGCGTGCGCTCCACCACGTCGGTCAGATAGCCGTCCTCCACCTGGCAGATGCCGCGGGCTACGGAGCCGTTCTCCGTCACAGTGTTGCGCAGGAGATAGGCGATCATGGCGTGATCGTTCTCGGGCCGGTCGGCGCTGAGACTGTCGTACAGGGCGGAAAAGGCGCTTTGACCATAGAAATCATCGGCGTTGATCACGGCGAAGGGGCCGTCGACCACATCAGCACAGCAGGCCACGGCGTGGCCGGTGCCCCAGGGCTTGACGCGGCCTTCGGGGATCGTGAGGCCGGCGGGGAGACGGTCGAGCTGCTGGTAGACGTATTTGACGTCGAAGTACTTCTCCATACGAAGGCCGATGGCAGCCTTGAAGTCCTCTTCAATTTCGTGCTTGATGACGAAAACCACCTTGCGAAAACCAGCGCGATACGCGTCAAAAAGGGAAAAGTCGATGATCGCGTGGCCGTGGTCGTCCACGGCTTTGATCTGCTTGAGACCGCCGAAGCGGCTGCCCATACCGGCGGAGAGAATGACCAGAGTCGGTTGCTGCATGAGCTTGCGTTCCTTCTTTCTTTACAGTTTCATGGCCTCGCGGCAATAATAATTGAACATACGCTCGCGCTCGAGCGTGCTGGAATCCATGTGTCCGGGGTAGACCTCATAGTCTCCCTCCAGGGAACAGATGCGCTTGAGGGAGAGCATCTCCTTTTGGGCGTCGCCGCCGTCCAGATCGACCCGGCCGCAGCTGCCGCGGAAGAGCGTGTCGCCTGTGAAAAGGGCGTTTTCACAGCGGATGGTCACGCCACCCGGCGTGTGGCCGGGCGTGGCGATGATTTCAAAGCGAAGGCCGGCCTCGTCGATCAGATCGCCGTCGTCATAGTTGACGCCGCCGGCAGGCAGGGCGTAGGGAAAATGATAGGATTTCATGGTCCGCGCATCGTCGCGAGCGTTCATGTAGACGGTGGCGCCGGTCTCCTCGGCCACCGCGTCTGCGGCGCCCACATGGTCGTAGTGACCGTGGGTGATCATGACGGCGCGGCAGGTCAGATGGTTGCTTTCCAGATAATCGAGGATGGTATTGCTTTCGTCACCGGGGTCGATGACCACGCACTCGAGCGTGCGTTCATTTGTAACGATATAGCAGTTTTCCTCCAGCTGGCCGACAGGGATGGTTTTGATCAGCATGCCTCAGAGCTCCTTTGTATCGAGAATGATCGTGATGGGACCGTCGTTGACCGAGGAGACGAACATCTCCGCGCCGAAACGGCCGGTCTCCACATGAAAGCCGCGGGAACGGCACTCGCTGATGACCAGCTCGTAGAGGGGGATGGCCTTCTCGGGGCGGGCGGCGTGGGAAAAGCCGGGACGGCGGGAACGGCAGTCCGCAAAGAGAGTGAACTGGCTGATGATCAGTATGCCGGCCTCGGCAGGGGCTGGAGCCAGGTTCATTTTGCCGGCCGCGTCTTCAAAAATACGCAGGCCGCAGATTTTGTCGGCAATCTTTTTCGCCTCGGCCTCGTTGTCGTCCTCGTGCACGCCGAGAAGCACCAGAAAGCCTTTTCCGATCTGTCCGGCGATCGCTCCGTCGATTTCCACGGAGGCGGACAGAACGCGCGTCAATACAGCTCTCATACGGGATCCTTTCTAGTTTCCGTTGCGCACGACCTGGGACACGCCCGGGATCGAGGCAAGACGGTTCATGACATATCGCAGCTCGGCCAGGTTGCGGGCTTCGAGCGAAACGGTGGTGATCGCCGTGCCGGCGTTGTCGCGCGCCGTCAGCGTGCGGACCTTGGCGTTGAGCGAATTGAGCACGGTGGCGATGTCCATGACAAGGCCGGAGCGGTCCTTGGCGATGATGGTGATGCTGGTGACATAGGTGTCGGAAATATGCGCGGCCCAGGAGACGTCGATCCAGCGTCCCTCGTTCTCGGGACTGGCCAGACTGCTGCGATAGTTGTCACAGTCGCGGCGATGGATCGAGACGCCCTGGCCCCGGGTGATGAAGCCGACGATGTCGTCTCCGGGCACAGGGGTGCAGCAGCGGGAGAACTTGACAAGGCAGTTGTCCAGCCCGGCCACCAGCACGCCGTGGATGGGCTTGCCGGTCTGGCGGGCGGCCTGCTGCTCGCGCCGCTCGGCGGCCTCGGTCAGCTTGTCGACGGTGGTCTTCTTGTCAGGCTTCTGGACCCGGGCGAATTCGTCCTTGAGCCGGTTGGCCGCACGGGTGGCCGTGAGTCCGCCGTAGCCGATGGCGGCAAAGAGATCGTCCACATTGGAATAGGACAGGCGCTTGAGAATCGGGGACATGACCGCATCGTCCAGCACGTCGTCCAGCGTCAGGCCGTTGTGGCGCAGCTCGTCATCCAGCATTTCACGGCCGCGGATCACATTTTCCTCGCGCCGCTCGCGCTTGTACCACTGCTTGATCTTGGTGCGGGCGCTGCCGCTCTTGGCGATGTTGAGCCAGTCACGACTGGGGCCGGGGGCCGACTTGGAGGTGCGGATCTCGACAATATCGCCGTTCTGGAGTACATAGTCGAAGGTGACGATACGGCCGTTGACGCTGGCAGAGACCATATGATTGCCCACATCGGAGTGGATCATATAGGCAAAGTCGATGGGCGTGGCGCCGGCGGGGAGGTTGATGACATCTCCCTTGGGGGAGAAGACAAAGACCTCGTCGGCAAACATGTCGATCTTCAGGTTGTGGAAAAAGTCCTGGGCGTCGGATTCCTGCTGGCTTTCCAGCAGGCGGCGGACCCAGGCGAAGCGGTCCTCATCGCCGGTGCGCAGTACGGCGCTGCTGTCGCCCATTTT
>JAEEGL013908716.1_pt1 | contig 13755 bp, 14 predicted proteins | sample 9134231 | NCBI WGS metagenome assembly JAEEGL01 (sample SAMN16246548, study PRJNA631951) | gut metagenome | biome: gut microbiome; feature: rumen; material: fiber-attached | host: Bos | place: Iran: Karaj | collected 2018-10 | reverse complement strand
GTATTACAAGAAAAATTTTAGAGTAGACGAAATATTTCCTCTTTAAGTGATAAATATTACTTAAGGAGGATTTTTTATGAAGAAGAATATGGAAGAGAACTTCGAAAAATTACATGAAAGAGTAAAAGATGCTTTTTCAAAAACAGATTTAGAAAGGATAAAAAGAGAATTAGAGCAGTTAAAAGGAGCTACTTTAGTTTCAGGGGTTGGTGGTTCTAGTGTTGTATCAGAATTTACAACAAAGGTACTAAATCAAAAGAATGGAATTGTTACAAGGAATACAGAACCAAGAGATTTTAATTATTTAAATCTAAGAGGTTATAAAAATGTATTAGCTTGTAGTTATTCTGGTAATAACTATGGAGTACAACTAGCATTTAATAATGATTTGAATCATTATTTACTTGCTAGTAGAGAGGCAGAAGATAAAAGTGTAACAAGCTTAAACTATGTATGTGAAGATGCAGAAAAGAGTTTTATATCTTTAGGAGCAACATTGATACCTTGTTCAGTAATATTTAATTTCTATTTAGATCATAAAGATAGTGTTATGGAAATATTAGATAATTATATTAAGGAATATAACTTTGGTTTTGATCCAGAGTGTGATGCTTATGAAATATTTACAGGGTTAGATACTTCTACAGGAAGTAAATATTTAGAAAGTACAATGTGTGAATCAGGTATAGGTATACCAATAGTACATGATAAATATGCTTATTGTCATGGTAGAAGTACAACTTCTACGGTTAATGATAATATAGCTATATATTTTAATACTGGTAAAGAATTAGATAAGTTATTATTAGGTGAATTACCACAGTATTATAAACATGTAGAAGTAATTGATGTAGATAGCACAGTAGAAGGAGATTTCCTTGGTTTAGTTAAATCAATGTATTTAAGTAGATATATAGCAAGAGTTAAACAAAAAGATTTATCTGGTGTAGATTATAATCCAATTGTAAAGAAACTATATAAATACAGTGGGGAATTATAGGTCTATGGTATAATGATAATAGGTGATACTATGAAAAAGAATATAGTGATTCCTATTATCATTTTTTGGGTGGTAGTAATTGGAATAAGTATAGGGATTTTATTATTAAGTAAAGGAAAGCAAAAAGATTTAACAATAATCACCTTAGATATTAATCCAAGTATTGAATTATCTTTGGATAAAGAGAAGAAAATAGTAGATGTTAAAGCTTTAAATGATGATGCTAAAAAAGTTATTAGCGATGATGTTAAAGGTAAAGAATTAAAAGAAGGATTAATTATAATTGTTGATAAATTAATTGAAAACGATTATACAAGAGATGGTTATGTCGATGTAATTCTATATAAAGAAGGTCAAATAGAAGATGATTATGTAATTGATGAAGTTACTAAATCCTTTAGAGAAAGAGATATAGATCCACATCTAGCAATAATAAAAGAAGTATCTAAAGAAGATAAGAAGTTAGCTAAGAAATATGGCATTACACCAGCTAAAGCTGCTTATATAAATCAAATTATTAAAGATTCTGATGGATTATCTTTTGAAGATTTTACAGAAAGACCTGTTAAAGAATTAAAAGAATATAAGGAATCTGGTAGATATTGTGATGAAGGCTATAGATTAGATGGAGATTCTTGTGTTAAAGAAAATGGGTCAGAATCAGCTACAGCTAGTAAAGTATGTCCAGAAGGATATGTTGAATTTGATAATAAGTGTTATTTAGAAGGTAGACATACAAGATTAGATAGTTATGTTTGTAATGAAGGTTTTACTTTAGAAGGAGATAAATGTTATAGAACAGAAGAAAGAGAAGCAAGACCAGCTGAGTGGGAATGTACTAGTGGAGAAAAGAAAACAAGACTTGAAATGGGTTTAACTGGTGCAGATGCAGGAGATGCTAATGATGCTGTTTGTGTTGATTTGTCAAAAGCAACTCATCCAGTAAGTCCTTGTGAATTAAATGATGGAACAGAATGGACAAAAGCTAATGGTAAATGTTATTGGCATAGAGCACCAGTTATTGATACAGGATGTCCTGGTAAGATAAGAGTTAATGGTGAATGTTGGGATGATGCAAGTAACATCTTGATATGTGCTGGAGCTAGAGATGGTAAAAAGTATAATAGTAGGGATGAAATTTGTGAAGGATCTATTAAATATATTGATCCAGTAGTAACTAAATACAAATGTGAAGAAGGATTTGAAGTAGAAGGTAATAAATGTATTAGAAAAGAAAGCTATCCTGCAGGAAATGATATTCAATGTGAAGATGGTTCAGAGAAAAGGGATGGAAGATGTATTTTTAAAGATAAGATTACTGAAATGATAGATGGTTATAGATGTGAAGGACCTGATTTAAGACTTAATGGAGATAAGTGTATTAAATTAGAAGTAGTAGAACCTAAACATAAATAAGGAGTTGGTATAAATGAAGTGTGCAAAATTAGTAGGAGCTAAAAAAATTGAAATAGGAGAAATAGAAGAACCTAGTCCTATTACAGGAAAAGTAATGATAGAAGTTACAAGAACTGGTATATGTGGATCTGACTTACATTATTATGAAGTTGGTCAACCAGAAGGATTAGTAATGGGTCATGAATTCTGTGGTAGAGTTATTTACAATGGCGGAAGAGAAGATTTAAATGTTGGAGATAGAGTTACAGCTTTACCAATAAGTCCATGTGGAGAATGTGAAGCTTGTTTAACTGGTAATCCTCAATTCTGTATTCATACTTGGGATAAAGCAGTAGGTTTATCACTAGATAATCCAGGTGGATTAACTAGTAAGATTAATGTTAGAGATGATTTAGTTATTAAAGTACCTGACAATGTAACAGATGAAGAAGCTGCAATGGTAGAACCAACTGCAGTTGGCTTACATGCTATTCACTTAGCTGATATTAAAGTTGGTGAAAAGGTATTAGTTGTAGGTTCTGGTATTATTGGTTTAACATCAGCAATGTTTGCTAAGATGGAAGGTGCTAGTAAAGTTATAGTATCTGAAGTTAATGAAGCAAGAGCTAAAAAAGCAGTAGAATTAGGTGTTGCTGATGGTTATATCTTAGCAACTGGAGATTTTGCTCAAGATGTTCAAAATGCAGCTCCAGGTGGATTTGATGTAGTAGTTGAATGTTGTGGTAATGCACCAGCTGTAAGTAGTGCATTAACAGCAGTAAGACCTGGTGGAAAGATTATTTTAGTTGGTGTATCAATGACACCAATAGCAATACCAAGTATTATTGCAGTAACACATGAAATAACAATGATAGGTGCTATTGCATATACTAAAGCTGAGTTTAAAACTTGCTTAGATTTAATGGAAAATAAACAAATTGATGTAATGAAGTTTATGTCTAAGATAGTTGGCTTAGATAAAGCTAATGAATCATATGATGAATTAATATCTGGTAAGAGTGATTCTATTAAGATTATAGTTGATCCAAGTAAATAATAATTAACTAAGGGGATGCGGAAATGGAAGATTTATTACAAAAAATTATTGAATGTAAAAGTGAAGAAGAAGTTAAAGAGTTTGTTGACGAAGCTTTGGCAAAGCAAGTAGAAGGTAGTAAAAAAGTTGGAGAATTAGGTGCTTGGTTTCGTTCAACTATTCATGAAGGATTCATTCATCCAGATACAAGGATGAGAATCAGTAATGCTGCTTTGGCAACATATGGAATGAGCACTACTGATTATTTATATGAGTATGCTATTTTGGTATGGAAGGTTTCAATTTTACATGGTGCTAGAGGGTTAGTTGATGGACTTGTTCCATTCCTTAATATGTATTTTGGTATAACTGTGCCTGGAAAAGACGAAAGAGATGATTTCCTTACTGAAGGAGTGACTTTAAGTGATACTGACCAAGATGAATTCTTTGAAACAATAATGAAGCATAATATTGGTGATTTAAAAGGCAAAGGAATTGCTGCTTGTATGGAAAGAAGTGCTGTAGCACAAAACATATTATCTTTGTTTGGTTTTGATAGTTTCTTCTGTGTAGGTGTTGTACAACATGGGGATTCTTATGAAGATCATGCTTTTAATATTATTAGATTTGGCAATAGGTATTTATTAGTTGATTGTAGTAAAGCAGTTCCTCAAAAACAGTTAGATGGAAAAATTATTTATAAACCTTTTTATGCTGAAATACCAGCAAATAAAATTGAAGACTTTATGCATAATAAAGTAGCAATTGGATTTAGAGATTATGAAATTGTGGAAACTAGTGAAGGGTTCAAAATTGTACCTCTTGGTGAAAGACAATATATAGCTGGTACTGCTAAGGATGATCTTAAAACAGGAATGAAAATGGGTAGTTGACAACTGTTTAATTTATAAATATAATTTAATCGAATATGTGTTATCAAGAGCGGACGAGAGAATCGGCTTTATGACTCCGCAGCAACCTATCAGGTTAGGTGCTAAGACCGACAAAGTATTGTGCTTTGAATGATGATTGTAATTAAGAAAATAATTAAAAATCTCTTTGAGCACAAAGAGATTTTTTTCTTGGAACATATATTCAGGAAAGAAGGAAGAATATATGAAAAAGTTGTTTACATCAGAGAGTGTAACAGAAGGACATCCTGATAAACTATGTGATTTTATATCAGATAGTATTCTAGATGCATTTTTGGAACAGGATCCAAAATCAAGAGTCGGTTGTGAATGTGTGGCCGGTAAAAATGTGGTGTTTGTAACAGGAGAAATAACATCTAATGGAGTAGTTAATATTGAAGAAGTAGTAAGAAATGCTATTAAAGAAATAGGTTATTTTGGAGATACTGATATTGATTATAAGACATGTGAAGTTATAGTTAATATTTCTAAACAATCCCCTGATATAGCATTAGGAACAAATGATGAAGTTGGTGGAGCTGGAGACCAAGGAATGATGTTTGGTTTTGCTTGTGATGAAACAGAAGAGTTAATGCCTTTAGCAATTACTTTAGCGCACAAACTTGCTAGAAGATTAACAGAAGTAAGAAAGAATCATGTTATCGATGGAATAGGTGCAGATGGTAAAACACAAGTAACTGTAGAATATGATGATGATAAAGTCAAAAGAATAGATACAGTAATAGTATCAGTACAGCATAAAGATGACAAAGATGTTGATGTATTAAGAAAAGAAATCGAAAAAGAAGTTATAAGAGAAATAATACCTAATAACTTAATAGATGAAAAGACAAAGATATTAATTAATCCAACTGGTAGATTTGTTATTGGTGGTCCATTAGGTGATAGTGGTTTAACAGGAAGAAAGATAATAGTAGACACTTATGGTGGCTATGCTAGACATGGTGGTGGAGCATTTAGTGGTAAAGATGCTACTAAAGTAGACAGATCAGCTTCTTATATGGCTAGATGTATTGCTAAGAATGTTGTAGCAAATAAGTATGCTAAGAAATGTGAAATACAAATATCTTATGCGATAGGTGTAGCTGAACCAGTATCAGTTTGTATAGATACATTTGGTACTAATACGATTCCAGAAGAAGAGATTGTTAATAAAATAAAGAACACATTTGATTTAACACCACAAGGTATTATTAAATATTTAGATTTAAGAAAACCTATTTATAAGAAAACAACTAATTATGGTCATTTTGGTAAAAATGATATGAGTTGGGAAAAAATAGTTCAACTATAAAAAGACATTTAATAATGTCTTTTTTTATGTAAATTCTTTGACCAAAAAATATAATTAAAGAATTAATAATTGTAAATGTTTATGTTGGTTGGTACAATATAATTAGAATAGAGGTCGATAGAATGAAAAAAATATTGTTTATGTTACTAGTTCTATTTTTAGGATTAAGTGTAGTAAACGCAGAATCTGGTATTAAACCAGTGTTTAAAGAAGATAGTTCATTTGCCACAAAGATGGTAGGAATCATCGGTGTTGATATGAAAGGTGAATATTCAGCCTTCGTTGGTGATGGACCAGACGGAAAATGGGGTTTATATGTATACGAAGGAGATACATTAAAATTTTATAAAGCAACTGGAGATGGTTACTATTTTAATGGTGTAGTTATCTTAGATAATTATATAGTAGTAAACGGAACTGAAGGTAAATACTATGATGATTTCAGTGATCCTGTTATTGCATATTATGTATATGATTTTGAAGGTAATCTAGTAGATAAGGTTGTTAATAAATCAACTTGTGATCCTGGATCTGTAGATCCATGTACTTCATCTGGTTTCTATGGCAAAATAATAAATGCTGGAGATGATATGTTTGCAGCTTGGTTAGCACCAGATATGTATTATATGGCTAATAAATTGGAAGGCCAACCACAAAGAAATATGTATTCTTTATTTACTATTGAAAATGGTAAGATTGTTGAAGTAGCTGATAGTACAAAGACAAATTTTGATCAATTTATAATGGATAATAATGCTGATGTTCCTTATGTAGAAGCAATTTATATTAATGGAAATATCAAAGCTATAGCTGGAGATAATCGTGTACTTGGTATAAATGAAAAGAAACATTTAATACTTTATGAAGGAAATACAAAAGTATTTGATACTGATGAAGGTATTGAATATGATGATAATCTTATAGTAAAAGATATTACTGTATTAGATAGTCATGTAGTTATATTAGTTAAAAGAAATGATGTACCATCTATTATGGTTTATTCTTTAGATGGTAAATTAATTTCAACTACTAGTTTAGATAGAGATTGGACTTATATAATTGCTGGATCAGGTAATGAATATGCTTATAATGGTGATGATGCTGGTGAATTATTAAAAGTAGCTGTTCACTATACATTAGATCTTGATGTAGCTGTTGATGGTTTATTTGATTTATATTTAACTGATTATCCTAGTTTAGAGGGAGATAGATTAGCTTACTTATATCCTGGTGATAGTGTAACTGTTAAAATTGTTCCTGAAGAAGGAAGAGAAATTGTTGCTACAACTATAGATGGCGAAGAGATGAATTGTACTGAAAAAGAAGGTACTACAACATGTACATTTACAATGCCTAGTAAGGATGCTAAGGTAGTTGTTCATACACAACCAATTCCTTATAAAATACTTGATGGTGATAAACCTGTATATGATAAGAAGAATAAAAAGATAGTTATTCGTTCTGAAGGACCTATAGCAAAATTTAAGAGCGTTACAGTTAATGGTAAAGAATTAACTAAAGATAAAGATTATACTATAAAAGAAGGAAGTACTATCGTTACATTAAGTGAAAGTTATTTAAAAACTTTAAAGAACGGAAGTTATGAATTAGCAATTAACTTCACTGATGGAAGATCTAGTACTACTACATTACAAGTAGGTAAGAATCCTAATACTGCAGATGCAATCTTAACATTAATCGTAGCAGCAGGTGTATCATTAATGCTTGTAGTTATAACTAATAAAGTTAAAGTAAAAAGATTTAATTAATCGATAAAAAGACACTTAGGTGTCTTTTTTATATGTTATAATTTTATTAGGTGAAGACAGATGGCAGAAACAAGTACAAGACCTATGACTTTTGATCATGCTTTGAGATACTTAGCTTTTTTAATGGATGAATCTGGAAGATTTGGTGCTGGAAGTAAACCTGTTATTGGAAGATTAAGAAAGAGCTATGGTTTTGGTAAAGTTATTGGTAGAATGTCTTTTGATGGTAGAGTAGTAACAAGAATAGATTATGATCCAGGTAAAGGTTATCATTTTAATTTTGTTAATTATGATACAAGGGAAAAGATTTGTATACCTATTAGTGATATGACAGAAGAACAATATAGAAGATATATAGATAGAGCTACGTTTGGTAATACTTGTATGAGTGTAAGTAATATTAGCTTTGAAATTGACTTTATTGAAAGTTTATTTAAAAGACTTGATTATTATGATTTATTCCCACCAGTAGAAGATATGGATAGTATGTTTGATATGGATTATTTCGGTTATAAAGATACTGATGAAGATGAAGAAGATATATTTGATGATTTAAGTTATTTTGATGGAGGAATCAAAAAAGGAAGATAAAAAGACACATAAGTGTCTTTTTTTATGCTTTTAAAGCTAATACTTGTCCTTTGTCTTTTGATTGTTCTTTAACAATTGTTGTGTAATAATAATCTTCTTTAATATATGGATATTCATCTTTAGTTTTTAGAATATCTTTTTGTTCTGGAGATGGTATTAATACATAATTTCCATATTCATCTTTTTCTATTTTATAAGCTGAATATAGATAAGTACGTTCTCTAGTTTCACCAGTTAAGTTAGAATGATTTTTATTTCTTGTCCATTCATAGTTAGTAACGAAATGTATGAATGGAGCAGTAAATGTAATAGTGTAAGAATAACGATATTCTGTGAAGTTTTTATTCTTTTCTTGAGCTTCTTTAATTTTTTCAATGTTATCATCTATTTTTAATAGATTTCTATCATCCATATATTTAATTATGTCTTTTTTACTTTGATCTACTGTAATATATTCTTCTTGTCTTTCATAGCATTCATAATTATCAAATTCTTTATCTATATATCTAACATATCCAGCATTGTTAACATATTTATGAAGATGATATCCTTTCACATTACAATCTACTTTTTTACTACAACTAGATGCTGTAGCTAGTATAGCAATTAAAGAACTAGCAGCAAGTATTCTTTTCCAATTTATTCTTAGATTTTTCATATAACCACATCCTTTATTGAGTCTAAAAAAAGACTCTTATATTTCTATAAAAGTCTTGCTCAATTAAGTTTAATCCGGTATTAACGTCTTGACGAATTAAAACCATCCAAAGGATGAGAACTACTCCCTCTTATGTACGATTTATATTACCATAAAACCGGGGTTTTTTCAAGATAGTAATTATTAGTGCTTCTTAGAATAATCAACTAAAGCCATGAATAAACCAATAGGTATTCCTATGATTAGTTTAAGAAGTGCATCAGCGGCGTAATAAGGTAATAAAAGGATACTTAACCATAATGGTTTTTCTTTGTTCTTCTTTTTAGCCATATCTTTATCACATCCATTATAATTATAACATATGTTATAATAATTCTAGGTGATAATATGGGATTTTTTAGTGATGATGAAGATGAAGATCTAGCTATATTAGATACTTTAACTGATGATGAAAAAGAAATAACAAAAAAAGAAGATTATGATGATTTTGATTTCGAAGAAGAAACAGAAGACGAAGATGATTATTATAGTGAAGATGATGAATAGTAGTGTAAAGTACATTTATTATTAATAATTCATTTGATATAATATTTATATACTAAAGGTGGGATGAATATGAATATATGGGGCGCGTGGTTAGCTACTACTGTGGGTAGTGTAGTAGCTGATTGGTATTTAGGAGCAAGAGCTTTTAAAGATATAGCTGCAGCTGGTTATACGATAGATAAAGATAAGTTAGATGAAGTAAAAGATAAAACTAATCCTAATACTAGTAGATTAGATTATTTAATTAAATTAATACCTATTTTAAATTTAGGTGTAGCATTTCAAAAAGGCGTTAAATATGGTAAATCTAAAGAAGAATTAATTAAGGAATTACGTGATGAAGGCGCTCTTGTTCCAATGACAGAAGAAGAAAAAGAAGCTTTCAGAAAGAAACCTACAATCTTTACAGCAATAAAGATAGTTAATGATAGACAAAAAGAAGAATTAATTGAACCTGAACTTGTAGAAGATGAACCTGAATTAGAAGACGAAGGTTTATTAGTAACTGTTAAGAAGACTGGTAAAGCATTAAAAGTAGATGTATGGAATAACAATGAACCAGTAAGAATGGCAAGAATAACTGTAAAACATGGTAAAAAGAAACCAAGAATTAAAGTTAAAAGTTATACTGATAGTGCTTTAGTAACAGATAAAACACATATTGTTGCAACAAAAAGAAGACAACAAGATTCTTCATTTGACGATGATTTCGAAATGAATAATAAAAGAAGAGCTTTATTAACAGAGAAAGCACAAATAATTGCAACAAAGCAAAAACAACAAAGTACAGAATTAGATGATGGTATATCAACTAATAGACAAAAGAGAACTTTAATGGCAGAGGAAATACCTATAATGGAATCACAAGAACAACAAACTCAAGAGTATGATGATGTACCAACAACAAGATCAAATAGATTATAATAAAAGACACAGTAGTGTCTTTTTTATTATCTAAAAATAATATATAATAAAAAATAATTAGTCAGGAGGTGCGTATCATGGATAAGAGAACAAGAAATAAAATAATATTATCTTCAACTCTAATTGCTTTATTATTAGGAACAAAAATAAAAATTGATAAAGATTTTAGTTCACTTGAAAAAAAGATTATAGCAAATAGTAAAACGACAGTTGAAGATCAAGTTAATTTTATTGCTCATAGAGGTTATTCAGATATGTACCCTGATAATACTTTAGAAGGTATTAGGGCTTGTAATGAATTACAATGTATTGAAGGAATAGAATGTGATGTAAGAATAACTAAAGATGATAAGTTAGTACTTATGCACAATGAATATATAGGTTTTAGACCTATATGTGATTTTACCTATGAAGAATTATGTAATATGAACTTAATAGATCATTTGGGTGCAAGAACTATGATCTTTAAAGGTTATAATTATATGGAACATGGTATATTAGCTAAAAGATATGAAGATATAAAGAAAAAAGAATATACTTTATGTACTTTAGAAGATGTAATAAGAGTAAGAGATAAAAGTAAATTATTATTAATAGATGTTAAATTTAGTGGATATCATGATGGTTATTTAATAACTAGATTAGGGGAGTTACTTAAAGAAGAAGATAACTTTGTTATTCAAAGTTTTAGTGCTAATAAGTTAAAAATAATGCATGATTTATATCCAGAATATAAGTATCAATTATTAGTAGATTCTAAGAGTACATTAAGTACTATTGATTATCAATTTGATGGTTATGGTATTAAATTTAATGTATTAGAAGAAGATACAATAGAGGATTTAACTAGTCATGATAAAATGGTATCATTATGGACAGTAGATAGTTATAAAGACTTTAATCAATTAATGGAACAATATAGTGAATATGAAGATATATATTATATAACTGATAATCCTGATTTATTGTCTTATCAATTAGTAAGAAAAAATAAAACCAACTAATGTTGGTTTTTATTTTTCTAAGATACTCAAGAATGTCTTACTAGCAATATTTAGAATAGTATCTTTTTTAGTGGCAATATAGATATTGGTATTAGGTATATCTTTATTTAAAGATAATTCTTTTAGAGATGGGTAATTTTTATGAACTAAATCTAAGTTAGAAAAACCAATACCAAGACCTGACTCAGTTAGATCAAGAACTAGTTCTTGACTAACTACTTCAGTACTCGCTTCTAAAGTAATATTCTTACTTAATAAGAAGGAATCTAAGAACATACGTGAATTAGATTCTTTCTTTTGTAATATTAATGGATAAGAAGTTAATTCGTTTAAATTAGATATATCATTAAAGAATTCTGGATTATAGATAAAACCTTGTTTTATCTTATATAACACTTTAGTGTTTATATCTTTAATGTTATTAACATCATCATTATATATTACATAATCTAATTTACCTTTTTGTAGATCTAATAATAAATTATTAGTTAGATCATTATAGATATTTATTTTTATATTAGGGTATAACTTATGGAACTTTTTAATAGAATCTATTAAATAAGTTCTAGTTATGGTAGTAGAAGCACCAATACGTATTTCTCCTTTATCTAAGTCTTTAAATGAAGTCAATTCATTTTCAGCATTCTTTAATAAAGAGATAGCGCTTTCTACATAGTCATATAGTGTTTGACCTTCTTTAGTTAATTCCATACCTTTATTATTTCTAATGAATAAAGTACAACCGATTTGGTCTTCTAGTTTCTTGATAGATTGTGATAAAGCAGGTTGGGAGATATGTAAGTCCTCACTAGCTTTAGTCATGTTTTTATTTTTAGCTACAGCACTAAAATATTTATATAATTCGAAGTCAACGTTCATGATAAGCCCTCCTTATCGATATTATAGCATAAATATATTGTACTTATAACAAAAACTTACTTATACTCAAGTTAAGGAGTGAGGAGAAATGAATAAAATATTGATGGTTGGCGGCAGATGGGACTTAGAAGGAGGAAGACCATCTAACCTTGTTAATAAGTTTGCTTCAGCATTAGAGAATGTAACACTATTTAATGGGGGACATTATGAACAGTTAAAGAATATTATTAATCTTAGTAAAGATTATGAAAGTGTTATATGGTGGGTAGATGTACCTAATGAACTCCCTAAATTAACTAGTGTTAAAGAAGTTAACTATAAGACAATGTTAATTACAGGCAAAAGAAATGATAATGATAAATATAGTTTTCAAGAATTATTACAAAGGGCATTACATAGTAAATCTAATTTAGTTGTAGAATTTAAAAAAGAAGAAGATAAAGTATTTGGAATGAGATTGTTTGATCCATTAGGTAATTTATGGTATCAAGGAACAGATATAAAAGAATGTGCTAAAGCTTTAGAAAATAGATTAGAATCTATTAAGAAGATAACTAGAGAGAGTACAACAACTGATGAAGAGAATAAAGGGGCTTTAGCATGGTTCTTTAATATGTTTAAAGAAGAAATGTTTAAAAGTGATGAAAAAGCTGTAGTTCCTTCTAAAAAATATTTCTTACAGATAGTACAAGAATTTGCATATAAATCAGCAAGAGTTATGAGTAATGGAGAAGATATTAAAAGATTTTTAGGTAATGCATCATTTAGATGTCCTAAAGGATTTCCATCTTTTAGAGATGGTAAATATATCTTTGTAAGTAAGAGAAATGTTAATAAAGAATATATAACAATAGATGATTTTGTACCAGTTTATTTAAAAGATAATAAAGTATATTATTGTGGAGATGCAAAACCTTCTGTTGATACACCTATACAAGTAAGATTATATGATTTATTACCAAATATTAATTATATGATTCATTCACATTGTTATATACCTAATGCACCATTTACAGAAGAAGCATTACCTTGTGGAGCATTAGAAGAATTAGATGAAATTAAGAAGTTAATAGATTTCTATCATAATGGTGATTACAATAGAGAATTCTATTGTATAAATCTATTAGGACATGGAAGTATTATGATGAGTAAATATCCATGTATGTTAAGATATATAGAAATAGAACCTAGACCACTTCCTGAAGAACAAACTAGATTGGTATTAAAGAAATAAAAAGACACTATAGTGTCTTTTTTATTAATTAATAGAGCAAATAAAAAAAGCACTCTTTAGAGTGCCACCACCATAGGTTGGCACTTACATGCCTTCCTATATTTATATTAACATAAGTAAGTAATAAGTTCTAGAGTGAATATGTATTTTTATGTTATAATTTTTATGGTGATAAGATATGTTAATTAAATCTAGTGCAATTGATAGATTCTTAAGAGATAATCCTCAATTAGGAGAGAGAAGATATGGATTACCTTTAGTTGGTAATAGAATAGATATGGAAAAATTTAATCCAACTGTAGAAAAGATAGCTGATGCAATCAACTTCTATGGATATGAAGTAAGAGATGAAAATATTGCTACTGTTAAAGATACTGACTTAGGTACTGGTAATCCACTTAGATGTAAACCATTTCCTTTATGTATAGATAAAATAAAAGAATGTTTAGATGATAGTAATCTATATAATTATCCATATACTGAAGGTGATGAT
>JAEEGL013839562.1_pt1 | contig 13755 bp, 4 predicted proteins | sample 9134231 | NCBI WGS metagenome assembly JAEEGL01 (sample SAMN16246548, study PRJNA631951) | gut metagenome | biome: gut microbiome; feature: rumen; material: fiber-attached | host: Bos | place: Iran: Karaj | collected 2018-10 | reverse complement strand
TAATGTACGCGCGAGTGGCATGTACATTAGAAGAATATCCTTGCGTGGGGTTTTCAGTTGCTCGTTCGGACTTGAAAGGTATTGCGAGAGCCTTGTGCAGCGGAACGGGCGATAGGAGAAACACCCACGCTTTTTTGTGTCTGCCAACTGAAGGTCAAGAAACAAAGTTCCGCTTATGATGAAGATTTTTCTCGAGTCGCGTACCGAACTCCGCATCGTCGATTTGTCGGATGTGCTTTATCTACAGACCGCCACCAAAGCGGCAATATTAGCTTTCGTACAATGCTCTTCTTGTTTCGTACTTTGCTAAGTTTGCTTTGGGATAAAGCTAACTCAATATTCTGTTTTGTTTTATTCAAAATATGTACCTTTGCGTTGAAAAATTATTAAATAACAGCATATACATTAGAGGCGTTTACTCTAGCGCTGTGTTCTTTGGCTGCATAGAATCTCGCAAATTCGGCAATCAAATGCAATGCAAGGCAACGGGGGATATCCTGTACAAGAACGTGTTTTTTTGTTCTCATATCGTATGTATATATAATATATAATGTGCGCGCGAAGAAAAGAGTACTTAATCATCCGTTATTTGCTTGGGCTTCGGAGTTGCACATTCATATTTGGTGGGCAGTGCGAGAGCCTTATGTAGCGGAACGAGTGATTGGAGAATAACCCACGCTTTCTTTTGTGTCTGCCTACAAAGGTCAATAAACGATGTTCCGCTTATGATGAAAATTATTCTCGAATCGCGCACTGAGATCCGCATTATTGATTTGTCGAATGTGCTTTATCTGCAGGCCAGCCACAACTATACCGATTTCATGTTCGCCGACGGCCGTTCCAAGAGCGAGCTTATGAACCTCTCTGTTCTGGAAGCTCGCATTGCCGACGTGGCTTCCCGTCAAGGCATAGTCAATCCGTTCGTGCGTGTGGGGCGTAGCCTGCTGGTTAATTTAGGTTATATTGAGGTTCTTAGTTTAAAGATGAGAAAAATAGTCTTCAAAACGACACCTCCTACCTCCATTTTGGTATCAATTCCACTGCTTAGACTCCTAAAAAAGACCCTTTCTAAGCGGTTTAATTAGCTTTCGTACTAAGCTCTTCTTGTTTCGTACTTTACTAAGCTAGCTTTGGGATAAAGCTAACTCAATATTTTGTTGTATTTTATTAAAAACGTGTAACTTTGCGTTGAAATATTGTTAATTTAAGCATTTCAGCGCTCGAATTATATCGAAAAAGTGTTAAAACAATTATAGTATTAATTTTAAAAAGAAACGCATTATGAATCAAAAAGTTCTTTACTCAATGATGGGACTTGCTGCTTTGCCTCTTGGAGCTGAAGCAGCTATTGTTCAGGCTTACGAGCTCAGTAATTGGGAAGGTACAGGTCTGACGGTCGCCAATGGCTTGATTTCGTCTAACGGAGCTCAAGCAAAGTACACCATTCCTCAACTGTTGCCAGGCACGTATAATCTTAAATGCAAGGTCACAACGAAGGTGTATAATGTGAATGTTGAAATTGCCGGCGCTAAAAGGACCGTCAATCCCGATGCGAGCGGTGCTGCTCAAGATGTGGAAATCGAGTTTACGCTCAATGGGACAAAAGATGTCGAACTTACTTTCACCAGCACCGATCCTGGTGTGTCTGGTTCTGAGTATGCATTTACTACTCCTATACTCAGTCTTGATTTTGATTTTGAAGAAATCAAGACTACTTTAGCTAATAATGCTCAGAATCTTGCTACGACCATCACCAGTTATAATTATCCTCTTAATGCTAAATTCGAATCTTTGGGCATAGAGTATGCTGCCAGGCAGGAAGACATCGATGCAGCAAATGCGCTGAAGACAAAGGCCGATGGTATCACAGCGAGCTACAAGGTCTATGGTGATTATAAGCTCTATGCTGCAAAGTCCACCATTCAGGAGGAAATTGATGCACTGGCCGACAAAGCTGCTAAGGCTGAGGCTGCTTATCAGAATGAGCAGGCTTACGATCGCGTAAACGATGCCATCGTTGCTATCAAGGCTAAGTACAACGCTGCTGTGGCTGAGTTGGAAGAGGCACTTGTTGGTCCTGCTGCTTATCTGCTCGACGCTGCTTTGAATGATCTGAACGAAAATATCAACTTGAAGCTTACAGATGCAACATCTGCCAACCGTGCTTCCTATGAGGCTGGAAAAGCTGTGGCTGATGAGGCTACTAATACTGCTCATATTCCCACAGAGGCAGAAATTAATAGCATTGTCGCTAATTGGAAGAATCAGGCAACGGACAATGCCAATGCTTACAATGCTTTGTTCGATAAGGTAAGCAATTTGCAGAGTCAACTCGATAACATCAAGCCTGTTGATGCTATTGCTTCTTTGTTCCCCAAGACCGATATTCAGAATGCAATCTATGCCATCGGCGAGAAAGTTGCGAAAGCCCAAAACAGTGCTGCTCAGCTGACTCTTAACATTGATTCAGATGTGAATAAAGTACAGGCAAAGATTACCGAACTGGCTGGCAAGGTGAACACTGCTAATGCTGAGTACAATGCCAATCAGGCCACTCAAGCTGCTATCGCAACCCTGCAGACCAACCTGAACAATGCCAAGAACACGGTAAATGCTAAGGTTTCTGCTGACGGCAAGTACAAGGCTCAAGACTTCTATAATAAATATGTATCAGATGTACAGGCCGAAATCAATGCACTTACCACTGCTGCAAATAATGCATACAAGCCCAACGGTACTGGTTCAGCTCAGAGTTACAACGCTACTCTGAATACCGCTCCTATTCAGGCTGAGATTGATGCCTATCTGAAGAACGCAGTTGATGCAGTTGCAAAGTATGATGCTTTGCAGACAGCCATCACTGGATATCAGACAAAACTCGATGGCGCATATGATGAGTTCGATGATCTCGCCATCTATACTGCAGACGGTTACGACTACAAGACTAAACTCGACCTCATTCAGAAGCGCATTAACGATATCAAGAAGGCTATCGAGAATGCTATGGGTAAGGTCGGTGTTGAACACTGGACTCTTATGCTTAATATCAATGCCGATGCTGCAATTACTACTGACATCCAGAATTTGCTTGATGAAAAGCAGAGCCAGCAGAATCAGTATGATAAGGATTACCTAATTAATGGTATAACTTCCCTCAACACCCGTATCACTACCTTTAATAACAACGCTACAAAAGATAATCTTGGTGCCGACTATCAAGTCTTTGCCGATGCTGAGGCTGTTATCAACGGCAAGGTTGGTGCTGTAGAAACCGAGAGACAAGCTATCGATCCCAATGCAGCTGATGCCGCTGCAAAGATTTTGGCATTGACCGATAGGGTTACTGTTATCGAGGGTGAGCAGACTGCTCTTGAGGCTGCTGCCAATGCCGTTGCTGCTAAGGTCGCTGCTAACGCGAATGCACAGACTACGCTTACTGCTAACATCCGCGATCTGCGGACTAAGATTGGCACATTCAGAACAACCTATAAGATTGGTCAAGACGACTCTACGCTGGGTAACCGCGGTAAGGCCAATGGTAGTGTGACAACTGAGTTGGCTGAAATAGAGACCAAACTTACTGCGTTGGAAGGTGAAAACGTAATCGATCCGACCACAGTTACTGTTGTCGAGAAGAAAGTTTTAACTAGTGACGGATTAGAGAGAGGTATATACGACGTCAAGATTGAGATTAAAGCAGAAGCCGCCGGTACAGTAACTGTTAACTCCATCCAGCAGGACTATGCAAGTGGTACCAATACTTACCAGCTGAACAATGTTATCGTTTCTAACGGCGAACTGAATATTGTAAAGGGCGATAAGGTTACTGTTGATGTGAAGGAACTCAAATATCACGAGAATTCCCAGTATGATGCATACAACAGTACGAGTGACAAGACTCCAGGCCTCACCACTCGCTACAATACATTGCGTGACCAGGAGAACGCTCTCGAAGCTGCTGCTCCTGGCATCAAGGCTGCCGTTGAGAACAATAAGGCTATCTTTGCTTCTGCCAACACTGCAGTTGCTAACTTGCAGACAGCAGAACTCAACACTCTGAAGAACCTTGAGAATGTGACAGACGCTAATGCTGAGAACACGGATGCAGTGGCAAAGAAGGCTGATCCTGCTGACTGGAAGGTATTCTATTCTGGCCTCGATGCCAACAAGACCTACACTGCCAAGAAGGCTGCCATCGATGCCGACATCACAGCTCTCCAGGGTGCTATCAATGCTTCCAATGCAGAGGAGACCTTGGCTACCAAGTGGCTGAATAACAGCATTACCGTTAATCCGGGAACAGATAATGCAAAGACATACTCAATCAATGGTATCACAGCTGCTATCAATTCCCTCAAGGCAGAGGCTGAAACGGAAAATGCCAACTACAAGGCTTACAAGGATCTTCAGGACAACAATATGCCCAAACTGCTGCCCGACACCATCACGGTGGATGCTGCAGACTTAGGTGCAGGTGCTGTCGCTTACTATCAGGGCTTAAAGGATAAATACATTGCCGATAAGGCTAATATCCTCACTCGCATGCAGGCTGATCTGAATGCTCGTAGAGCCGTGAGCACGAAGAACCGCTTCGTAGATGAGATAGCAGCCCTTATTGCTAAGGTGAAGGTCGTTAAGAGCGATGGTATAGCCAATAAGAAGAAGTATGACGAACAAGTGAAAGCTTACACAGAGACTCAGATTCTGTGGAACGATACTTACACTGAGATTGCAGGTACCGACCATAGCTCTCAGGTTCAAGACTGGCTTGACCAGCTCGATGCGATCCAAGTGGATCTCACTGCTGCTACCGAGGCTGTAGAAGCTAACTATCCTGCTGGTGAGTCTGTGGCTAAGGCTCAGGACTTCGCTGCCATTAAGGGTCGTATCAACGACGTTTATGCACAGCAGTCAACGGGTTACAATGATGCTGTGTATGCAGACAACATAGCTGCACATGAGAGCTTCAATAAGGCTATAGCTGCTGCTACTGCTGCTTATCAGAAGGCTGTTCAGGATCGTGCAAGGTACAGCTCGACCAATGCAGACATCGAGGCTGTCGTAGATGCCGCCGCTGCTACGCTCGACAAAGCTCTCTACAACTGCCCGACACAGATCGCTGATCTGACTCAGAGAGAAAATAAAGCTTATGAAGGAACAGTTAGTCCTAACGTGTTCGATGTAGATCCCTTCAATTTTGAGGCTGACGCAATTGAGAAGAACATCACTTCTGAACTCGACCAGTTCAAGGCTAAGGTTAAGGAAGCCATCCAAGGCTATTGGAACGACCAGACAGTAGGCTACGCTGCTAAGGTAGATGCAGCCAAGAAAGCTATCGAGGACTACAAGACCGAAGCTCAGCTCAATGCTTTCAAGGATGTAGAGGATTTGATTAAGCAGGGTAATGCTGGTGTAAGCTCTATGACACTCTCTGAGGTAGAAGCAGCTGTTGCAGGCCTTGAGAATATCGACGATATGCTGACTGCCGACAAGAACAAGGCTGCAGAGACGGATATTACTCTGCGCATCACTGATGCCGATAAGTTGTACGACAATGTGAAGACTTATATCAATGGTGTGAGCGATGACATTGAAGTAAAAGCAGAGCAGTTGCAAAACCTCGAGACTTCATATTATAATAACGTTACCAACGGTGCTAAGACGAAAGCCAAGACATTTGATAATCGCAATCAGATCAAGAATCTACTTGATTCCTTTATGAATACTGCTCAGAACTGTAAGTCCGTTGTTGAGCGTGCTGTCGCTAACGACAATGCTAACACTCTTGCTTACGGCGAGATGACAAAAGCCATCGATCCTGTAGAGGCTAAGCTCGCAGAAGCAAAGGATGCAATTGCTCCTTATAAGTATGCTACTTCGTTCGCAACGGATGAAACAACCCTTACAGATATTAAGGACTTGGCTGAATGGAGCAAGGATTATGGCTATGCAGTATCTTATAAGAGCTTTATCTTGAGTGAAGTTGCTACCCTTGATGCCTCTATTAACACTACATTGACCAATGCCTTTAGTACAGAGAAGACTGGTTTGGCTGCCGATATCTCAGAACTGAAGAACCAGTACAACACTTATGTGGCTGCTAATGGACTCGATGATAAGGCTAATGACTTCAAGGCTGCTATCGATGATCTCGAAGCACAACTTGCTGCTATAGCTATCGCCGATCTTGACAAACCTGCTGACGGTATTCAGTACGACGAAATTCTCGCTGCTACCAAAGCTTTGGTGGCTCTTCAGACCAATATTGCTAATCTGGAGACCAAGCTGCTTCAGGCTAACGCAAGTACTGCTAATGCTGATGTGCTCGCAAGCTTCAACTCTCAACTCGACGATTTGGCAGCTCTCGCTTCACTCGAAGGCAATGACGCTTGGGTTGGTGAGCAGAAAGTCAACGGCAAGACGATTGCTGAGTCAATAGCTGAGATTACCGCTCAGATTGCTGACCTCAGGAGCGCTATCCAGGCCGAGGACAACATCTCGTTCTTCAAGAAGCAGTATCAGCAAGAGATTGATGCCATCGAGGCTAACCTCACACCAGTAGCTGAAGCTATTAAGGCTTATCAGGCTCAGTTCAATGCTAATGCCGCGGCTTATGCTGCATACACCGCTGAACTTGACAGATTGCAAGGTCTTGTAGATGCTGCCAAGGCTAAAGTTGGAGGATATAAGTATGCTTCTAATTATTTCTGGTATATGATTGAGGACTACGACTACTATTCGAATGAACTCGTAGGTGGTGCTCAGTATGAAATTAACACTAAGAGAGCTGCTGTTGAAGCTTTCAACGCTATCAAGGACGCACAGAGCTATTCACTGAATACAAATGTTGAGAACACAGTTCAGGACTATCTTGACTACTCAGCCAATGCTGAGCTCTATGATCAGCTTTGGGATCTTAACCAAAATCTTTCCAATGCTATCGACGTTCGTAACCATGAGGGTGTTAATAAGTACTCCAGTGCACTTTGGAAGCGGTTGACTGATGAGAAGGATAGAATACAAGGTGAGATTTACGATCTGCAGGATGAGGTGGATTATTCTTATAGTTCTTGGGATTATTCGTATGGTGGCACTCACTACTACAAGGCTTGCACCAGCGATGCAGACTATGAAGCTCAAATGGCTGTAGTCGCAGCTATCCAAGCTGAGATTGCTGATCTCGCAACTGCTGTTGACAACCTCGCTCTGCTCGGTGATGCTAACGTGGATGGTAAGGTGAATGTGCTTGACTACCAGAAGGTACTCAACATGATTCTCGACCCGTCTCTGCAGCCAGAGGAAGATACAGACCTGTTCGCAAACATCGATATCAACCATAGCACTGTGATTGAAGTGGGTGACCTGACAGCTCTCGTCAACTACATCCTGAATGGGGTATGGGATAGTGATTATGCAGCAGTAAAGAGCTACTTCAGTCCTTCCAACGAGAGTCTGACTATGTCTATCAGCGAGTTGCAGCAGGGCGTACAGCGCTTGGCTGTCAACTTGGAGAACGTTGAAGACTACACTGCCTTCCAGCTCGACATGGTATTGCCAGAGGGTATGACCATCGTAGGCACTTCGCTTAGCGACCGTGCCGGTGAAAGCCATAAGCTCTTCAGCCGTGCACAACAAGACGGCAGCATTCGTCTGCTCGCTTCGTCCATCCAGGGCGAGAGCTTCAGCGGTAACGAAGGAGCTGTGCTCTACATCGACGTGAAGACCACGAGCGCATACCAGGGTGGCAACGTAGAATTGCTGAACATCCTCTTCTCTGACGTATCTGCTCAGACTCGTACATTCACTCTTGGTGAAAATGGTGGCGAGGCTACTGGCATCGACATCATGGCCACTATGCAGTCACTGAAGCAGAAGGTTTATGACCTGAGCGGACGTATGGCGAACGGTCTGAAGAAGGGTGTTAACATCATCCTCCAGAGCGATGGTACGACCAAGAAGGTGCTGAAGTAATCGCAAGACAATTGTCTTACATCACAATTGCGGGGTGGCAGCTTTGCTGCACAGCGCTGCTGCCACCCGCTTTCCATTCACAACAACAATAAATGCTTAATTATTTATATTATGATTAATATCACGAATATAAGCAAACGGATGATGCAAGGCTGTCTGTTGCTGATGCTTTTTTTGGCACAGTCACTAACGTCTTCCGCTGAAGTGAGACTCTATTTAGAGGATTTCTCAATAGCAAGTGGTGAGGTCAAGGAAGTGTCGCTAATGCTCGATAACGACGAAAAAGCCACAGTGCTACAGGCTACATTGGAGCTTCCCAATGGTCTGAGTTACGTGGCAGGGTCTGTTCAGAAGACCAGTCGTATAAAAGGTCGTGGAGCTGAGGTACAAGCTTCCACCACTACTGGTAAATTAGTGATTGTAGAAACTGATGGTACCATCGAAGCTGGCGAAGGTGCTGTCATCACTTTCCAAGTGAAGGCCTTTGACAATTTATCAGAAGGCGACCATGAGATTAAACTTACAGGAATTGTCGTTTCAGATCCAAATGGCGATCAGTTGAATACTGAAGAAGAGAACACTGCAATAGTGACGATGCTTGGCTTGGGCTATTGTGAGTTTACTGCTCCCGAGAGTTTCGATATTGCTGCCAATCAGGAATATCAAGTGGATGTCACCCTGAAAAATGATGGTGTGACCACTTTGGCTGCTTTCCAAGGCAAATTGGCTCTTCCCGAGGGTCTGGTGATAGTACCTGTAGATGAGGAGAATTTCATCTATTCTGACCGTATTCCCTCTAAATCTGAATTCAAGTTCCAGGAGTTTAACGGTTTCACCAGCTTCGTGCTGAGTTCTTCCGCTAACTACATAATTAGTGGAGTTGACGGTGTCATCTTCTCTTTCAAGGTGAAAGCTGATCCTGCGCTCCCCGAAACGTCTCAGATTAGACTTTATGATCTGCGTGTTGCAACAAATACCGGACAATCTCAGCAGTGTCCTAATGTGACCATCAGCGTGACCAACACTTCAGAACTTCTGTGGAAAGAGCTTCAAGGGAAGCTTGCTGAACTGAAGGCTAAAGTGGAAGAGGCCGTTGATGCTGTGAAAGACAATGAAGCTGAAATTGTCAAGGAAGCTGCTGCTGCTGCCAATGACGCATACGATGCACTGGAGGAAGACTTGACAAACCGTCACACGGCTGGTACTTTGGAAGAAATTGACTTCGATACTGAAGCACAACCGACTCTTGATGCTATTGCAGCCATCGATACTGCTGTTAAGATAGCTATCTTTAATGATTATAAGGCTGAGCAGATTGCTGCCATCGAGGCTTTAGCCGAAGAAGGTGACAGCGAGGCTTCCCAGAAGATCATTGCTGATGCGAAGGCTGCCATTGAGGCGCTTGAGTATGACAAAGCGAAGGAACTCGATGAAAACAAGGCTGCCGTGGACGAGATAGTAGCTCCCGTAGCTGACGCTCTTGTCGCCCAGCGTGCTGCTGACTTGCTGGCCGCCAATAAGGCTGCCTTTGAGGATTATAAGACTGAAAAGGTTGTCGCCATTGAGGCTTTAGCTGAAGAACTTGACAGCGAGGCTTCACAGAAGATAATCGCTGATGCTAAGGCTGCTATCGAAGCTCTCGAGTACGACGAAGCGAAGTCGCCCGACGAGAACACGGCCGCTGTGGATGAGATAGTAGCTCCCGTAGCTGATGCTCTTGATGCCCAGCGTGCTGCTGATTTGGCTGCTAACAAGGCTGCCTTTGAGACCTATAAGGTCGAGCAGGTTGCTGCTGTCGAGGCTTTAGCTAAGGAAGGTGACAGCGAGGCTTCACAGAAGATTATCGCTGATGCCAAGGCCGCTATCGAAGCTCTCGAGTACGACGAAGCGAAGTCGCTCGACGAGAACAAGGCCGCTGTGGATGAGGTTGTCGCTCCCGTAGCAGATGCTCTTGATGTTCAGCGTGCTGCTGACCAGTTGGCAGCAGATAAGGCTGCATTTGAGACCTATAAGGCCGAGCAGGTTGCTGCCGTCGAGGCTTTGGCTAAGGACGGTGACAGCGAAGCATCTCAGAAGATTATCGCTGATGCCAAGACTGCTATCGAAGCTCTCGAGTACGACGAAGCTAAGTCGCTCGACGAGAACAAGGCTGCTGTGGATGCAGTTGTAACTCCCGTAGCTGATGCTCTGGATGCTCAGCGTGCTGCCGACCAACTTGCAGCCGATAAGGCCGCCTTCGAGGCTTACAAGGCCGAGCAGGTTGCTGCCGTCGAGGCTTTGGCTAAGGACGGTGACAGCGAGGCATCTAAGAAGGTTATTGCTGACGCCAAAGCTGCCATCGAAGCTCTCGAGTACGACGAATCGAAGTCTCTCGACGAGAACAAGGCTGCTGTAGATGCTATCGTAGCTCCTGTGGCCGATGCTCTGGATGCTCAGCGCGATGCCGACCAACTTGCAGCAGATAAGGCTGCCTTCGAGGCTTACAAGGCAGAGCAGGTAGCTGCCGTCGAGGCATTGGCTAAGGACGATGACAGCGAAGCATCTCAGAAGATTATAGCAGATGCCAAGGCTGCCATCGAAGCTCTCGAATACGACGAAGCTAAGTCGCTCGACGAGAACAAGGCCGCTGTGGATGCCATTGTAACTCCCGTAGATGCTGCTCTTGAAACCCAGCGTGCTGCTGACCTGGCTGCCGACAAGGCTGCATTCGATGCTTACAAGGCAACTGCTAAGACCGCTGCCGACGGGCTTGCTGCCGATGGTGATAGCGAAGCCAGTCAGGCACTTATTGCTGCCGCCAAGGCTGCCATCGAAGCTCTTGAATATAATGAAAATGAGTCACTTGATGAAAACATCGAAGCAATTGATGATATTCTGGCTGACCTCGAAGAGAGCCTCAATGAACAACGTGGAGAAGACAACGACACGGCTTATGCAGCACTCAGCGCCGAACTGGACGAGTTGGATGAAGCCATTGCCGATGCCAAGGATGTCCTCTCCGACAGCAAGTATGCGCTCGTGCGCGATGAATACCTCGCTCAGCTCGATGCACTCCAGGAGAAGGTCGATGCTGCACGCGAAGACCTTGAAAGTCGCAATGGTCAGCTGACGTTATCAAGCACCAACATCGAGTCCATTACGTTGGCCGACGTGGCTGCTGTCCTTGCAGCTGCCGATGCAGCTCAGGTTAGTGTTCCTGGTGACTTGAACAACGACGGCGAGATTTCTATGGACGACTTTGACCTCTTTGTTGATGAACTGCTCGATAATGATGAATTGTGGGATGCCTCTGAAGATCCTGTACTCTATGAGGAATACAAGAAGTATGACGTGAATGGTGACGGTCGTATCGACGTGGCTGATGCACAGGCACTCATCAACCTTGCACTCGGCCTGAATATTGACGGTACCATGCCAAGTTATGTTCGTGAAGCATTTAGCGTAAATGAAGGTGCTGCACAGTTACTCACTGCACAGACCGTTCAGATGAGCAATGGCGTGACACGCTACATCCTTAACCTCAATAGGAGCGGTGAATTTGCATCCTTCCAGATGAAGATCAGCGGCAATGTGGTCAACATGAGCTCTAGCAACGCTTCTCTGAGAACCAAGAGCACTGCTGATGGCTGTCGCGTTCTCGGATTTGCCAATGGCAATGTCTTCAATGAAAGCGAACTGCTTGTGATTGATGTAATCGGTGAGGCTCAGTTCAGCAATATCACCCTTGCCACTACCGATGCCGTGTCCGTAACGTCCGTTCAGGCTGTTGCTACCGCCATTACGACCCTGTCTGCTTCCAGCGACAGCGAGGCCCGCTATGACCTTAGCGGCAAGCAGCTGAACGCTCCGGTGAAGGGTGTCAACATCGTCCGCGATGCTAATGGCACGATTCGCAAGGTGATGGTGAAGTAATGAACTGCTGAACCCGCCATCTACAGCTTTAATGAATGAAAATGTGCGTGGTGTCTCTCACGTGTGGGTCCCACGCACATTTATCGAAATACGAATAACAATCAGTTTATAGAATTTTATGTTATGATAAGATTCAACTTACCAATAATCAAGCAAGGCAGGATGTTCCTTCTTTTTGCCGCGGCCTTGTTGCTGGGGAGCGCAGGACGTTTGTCCGCAGAAGTGAGAATCTACGTCGACGATTTCAGCATCGCCGCGGGCGAGACGAAGGAGATTGCCATGAATCTGGATACCGACGAGACGAACCTCGCCCAGATAAGGGGCTTCATCCAGATGCCCGTAGGACTGACGATAGTGGAGAACTCCGCCAAGCCCAACAGCAGCAGGGCTCCCGGCGCTGTGGGCAACGTCAACCCTCGTACGGGCGAGTTCGCCTTCTCCATGATAAGCGGTTCGTTTTCCGGTACGTCAGGCCCCATCTTCACGTTCCGGGTAACTGCCGCCGACGACTTGGCTGCTTCCAGCCAGATTACTTATAGCGACGTGCAGTGCGGTCCGCGCCGCAGCCTCATCGGCTATGACGTCGCTCCGACGAACGTGACCAATTCCGATAGCGGCACGGTGGACCCCATCGACCCCGTCATCCCGGCCGGTACGCTCACCTGCGCGTTCAATGTGCCCTCTCTCACCTTCCTGCCCAAGGAAACCGCGGAAAAGGAGGTGGAGGTGGCGCTGACCAATGGCGACGACCTCACGGGCTTTCAGGCTCGCTTGGTAGCCTCTGAGGGCTTGGAGATTGTGGGCATCGCCCCGACAGACCGCTTGACCGGCTGGAACGAGAGCGACGGCAGAATCATGTCGTATGGCGCCATCAGTGCGGGCAGCGGTGCGGTCTTCACCGTAAAGCTGAAACCGCAAGAGGGCTTTGCCGGCGACGCTACGCTGACGGTTAAGAACATCGCCGCCACGACCACCAACGCCTCTGCCAGTCTCACGGCCGAAGCCATTGTGCTCGACGTGCACGTCGTCAGCAGTCCCGTCATCCAGTTCTCTCCCGACACTCCGATTACGCTCGCCTCGGGCGGGTCGGTAGAGCTGGCCGTACTGCTCAACGGCGAATCGCAGATGTCGCTGTATCAGGCCAAGCTGATGCTTCCCGAAGGCATCACGGCAGAAGTCACCAATGGCGACGTGGCAACAGCCAATCCCTCCTACAACCCTGCCAATGGAAGCATCGTCGGCACCGGTCTGACAAAGCGCTCAGGCACTTTGCTCAACATCAAGTTGACGGCCGGCGAGGCGTTCGTGGCTAACGGAGTGGTAGAGCTGAGGAACGTCTCAGGTACCACCACATCGGCCTACTCTCTCGAGATAGAAGGCATCTCGCTTGAAGTGAATGCCGTGGCGCGACTGGTGGAAGCACCTGCTGCCAAGGCCTTGACGTACAATGCAGAGGAGCAGCCCTTGGTGGAAGCCGGTACGGCCAGCGGAACCGCTTCGGTGGTCTATTCGCTCGATGGCGAGAACTACTCCGAAGCCATCCCTACGGGCAGGGATGCCGGCAGCTATGCGGTCTATTATAAGGTGGTGGCAGGCGACAACCAGACCTCCGACGAGACCGCTCAGTACGACCCCATTTCCGTGGCCATTGCCAAGGCTACCCTCACCAGCGCCACGCTCCAAACCTCCGAATTGGTGTATAACAATCAGGAGCAGACGGTCGTGGTGACGGAAGTGAAGGCGGGTGAACTCGTGGTACCGGCTGAGGGCTATACCGTCAGCGGTGCTACGGCAAAGGAGAAGGGCGAATACGTCGTGACCGTAAGTGCTGTGGAAGACGGCAACTTCGCGGGAAGCGTCACCGCCAACTAT
>JAEEGL013014167.1_pt1 | contig 13755 bp, 10 predicted proteins | sample 9134231 | NCBI WGS metagenome assembly JAEEGL01 (sample SAMN16246548, study PRJNA631951) | gut metagenome | biome: gut microbiome; feature: rumen; material: fiber-attached | host: Bos | place: Iran: Karaj | collected 2018-10 | reverse complement strand
CTGGATTATGTGGTCCAGAGCCTCCTGATGGCCTGCTGTCTCCCAATAATACCATATCGTGACATCTCCGGAAGCGTCAGCAGTATCCGAAGCGGCCGCATCGCCTGAAGCCTCTGCTGCAGTATCCGCTGCCGGAGCAGCCGCCCCTGCCGACGGAGCCGCGCACCCGGCTAAAAGTGACAATGCCATAACACCGGTAAGAAGTGTAGCTATTATCTTTTTCATATTGACCTCCTTATGAAAGAATTGGGTTGTTTTATGATTGTATTATCAGTCATGAAAACGGAAAACAAAACTCAACAAAACTAATAAAGGAAGAAAAATCTAAACTTCTTTTTCGGAATAGGGGATGCGGATGACGACCCGGGTCCCGTGAGGGCTGACTGCGCTTATCTCTATATCGGCCTGATTGCCGTAATACATCTCAAGCCTCGTTATCGCGTTCTTCATCCCGATCCCCGATCCCTTGAATTCTTTTCCGTATTCATTCCGACTGAACTGGTCAAGAATCGCGGGGTCAATTCCCGCTCCGTTGTCTTTGATCTCTACCTCAAGCTTATCCTCATTTCTCTGAATCCCCACCTTAAGTTCCGGATCGCTCTGATTTTTGTCAAAGCCGTGGAGGATGGAGTTTTCCACAAAGGGCTGCAGCAGGAGCTTGTGAATGGAGGCGTTCTGAACCTCCGGCTGAGCGTCGATCGTGCAGGAAAACTGGTTCTTAAGTCGGTATTGCTGCAGATATATGTACTTTTTGAGCCATTCCGTTTCCTCACGGACGGTGACCTCTGCGTTGCTGTTTACTATGGCGTATCTGAGGATATTTGCCAGAGCGCTGATGGCGTTGCTGATATCGTATTCATCCCTGTCTATGGCCATCCAGTTGATGGTATCGAGGGTGTTATACAGAAAATGGGGATTGATCTGGGCCTCCATTGCCACGATCTGAGCCTCCCTCTGCCGGTTTATTGATTCGTTGAGCTTTGAAATGGTATCGTTAAAGCCCTCGGCGATGTTCTCAAACTCCAGAGGCCTTCCGGGATCCTTTTCTATTCTTACCGACAGATCGCCGTTCTGCGCCTGCTTCATGCCGTTAACGATGTTTACGACGGAGGAGATGAGGTCCCGGGACATTCCGGTGGAGACAAGGATCATAGAGGCCAGTATCAGAATGCTCAGGAGGAGAAACATATAAAGCTGTCTTTTCTGGGAATAGACCAGACTTCTCTGGTCGGCCAGGTTTACTATATCCCAGCCAAGCTCTTCATCGCGGAACAGATACAGGCCGTCGGCTCCCGCAGGCTTTTCGGTTTCCTCTCTTATAAAGCGCAGGTAATCCTCCTTTCGCGTACTGTCCGGTTTAAGCATGTCTGTCACCTCAGCGCCCATTTTACTGTTATCGTTTCCGAAGGATATGACCCGTCCTCTTTCGTCCACCAGGAAGTTGAAGGCACTGCTTTCCAGAACGGGATTCATGCATACATTATCAAGGAAATCCGAATCTATGCTTATGATCGCGATCCCGCATTCCTTATAAAGCCTGCGATAGTCGATGATCCTGTGGGCCATGTGAAACAGATAATAGTCCTTTGTGGCGAAATTAGTGGCGTACTCCGTGGAAAAGATATGCGTGCTGTAATCCTTTATCACCTCAGAATACAGTTCCTGCTGAGAGAGGCTGAAATTACTCAGCCAGGAGCTTTTATAGGTGGCAGGCGTCATTTGCTCGTAGGTGACTACATCACCGTCCGGAGTGATGATGGTTATTGCCCTGATATATTCCTTTGTATACAGAAGAGAGCTGAGAAAACGCCTGATCTGGTTTGTGGTCACCGCTTCGTCAATGCCACGGGAAAGATTGTCCGTCCACAGGACCATATCGTCCGCCGTGTAGATCTGATAGAGCAGATCTTCATAGGATTCCAGCCAGATATTGAGGTTATTGTCCACCTGCAGGAGATTGCTTTTGGTCATGATCTCGGTGTTTTCCCGAAGTCCCTTTCGGATATTGTAATAGGAATACAGCTCCAGGATAAGGATCGGGACTATGGATGCCACCGTAAACAGGATTATCAGTCTTTTTCTCAGGCTTGTTTTTTGCATGCCGGGCTCCTTAGGAAAGATAACGTGAGCGCAGGTGATCATTGTAAAAACCCGCTGTTATCACGGTCTGAAAAGCAGTGAATTGTAACGTAAAATAATGACCGGGAGAGATGCCTCCCCCGATCATCATAACTGTGTGACCGATATTATTCAAGCGTGATCACCCTTTTACGGCGCCGTTTGTCATTCCGCTGATGATATATTTCTGCATGAAGATGAATATCAGGGTCACCGGAATGATAGCAACGATCGCAAAGGCCGTAAGATAACTCCACTTGGTGCCATACTGTCCCATGAAATTAAAGATGCCCGCTGTGATGGGACGCTTTTCCTGGTCAAGTATAAAGGTCATGCCGTAGGCCAGATCTCCCCAGGCATACAGGAAGGAGAAGATCGCGCATACGATGACGCCGGGCCTGGCCACGGGCACAAGGATCTTCATAAATGCCGTAAACCTTGTACAGCCGTCTATGTAGGCGGCTTCCTCCAGGGCCGGCGGTATGGAGGCAAAATAGTTCTTAAGTATAAGGACCGAGAAGGGGATGCCGATGGTGGCGTCCGCAAGGATAGCTGCTCCCCAGGTATTGTACATCTTCAGGTTTCTGAACATTATGAACATCGGCGTAAGAAGCACCGAAACCGGAAGCATCTGGGTCACAAGGAAGCCAAGCAGCATTGCCTTTCTTCCCGCAAACTTGTAACGGGCTATGGCGTAGGAAGCCGGAACAGCGAGAACTACCGCGATCAGCATGGCGGAGGCGGAGATCACAAAGCTGTTAAAAAAGGACTTGAACATGTTGAAGTCGCCGGTCTCTACCTGAGCCGCATAGGATTTTGTGTTCAGCTCATGGGGATACCAGGTGGGAGGTATCCTGAATATCTCCTTTTCTGTCTTTAAGGAGGTGATAAAGGTCCAGAACAGCGGGAACAGAAGGATGACCAGTATCACTACCGAGATCGCGCAAAGTATGATATTTCTGTTTCTCTTAAGTTTTCCGTTATTCATCAGTCTTCTTCTCCTTCCATAGTGATCTTCAGATACAGGATCCCGACAAGAAACAGGATCAGAAACAGAACGTTGGCAACCGCGGAGCCCCTGCTGTACTGGAACATGTCAAAGGACAGCTTGTAGGAGTAGGTCGAAAGAAGATGTGTCGTGTTGACGGGACCGCCCTCTGTCATGACATAGACCAGATCGTACACCTTGAAGGTGTAGATAAAGCCGAGCACCAGCACCGACTCTATGGTGGGCCGGAGCAGTGGCAGGGTTATTTTCGTAAGCTTCTGCCATGAGTTGGCACCGTCCACGGAGGCGCTCTCATACAGCTCCGGAGGGATCGTTGTAAGGCCTGTGGATAAAAGTATCGTATTAAAGGGTATGCCGATCCAGACGTTTGCTGCCACCACAGCGATCATGGCCGTTCCGGGGGTGGTGAGCCATTCTATGTTTTTCTGGATCAGTCCCGCGCTTTTCAGGACATAATTGATGATACCAACGTCCGTCGAGAACATGAATTTAAACATCAGGGCCGTGACCGTCATGGGCATCATCCAGGGGATCATGGTAAGGCCGCGGACGGTTTTTGCGAAGGTGAAATTCTTACTGAACAAAAGGGCCAGCAGAAAACCGATCAGAAACTGGAAGATCAGACAGGAGACAGTGAAGACCAGGGTGTTCTTCATTGCCATCATAAAGACGTCATCGTGAAAGATATCGATATAGTTCTGGAAAGCGATAAAGTGCCTGTCACCGTTTACCAGGTTCCTGACGGACACATCCTGCAGGCTTAAGATCAGATTGCTGAGGATAGGGTATCCCACAAAGACCATCATATAGATGAAGGCAGGAAGGATAAACAGAAGCCCGACATTATCATACCGAAAAAAATTCTTGACTTTCTTCATAAAAACCCCCTTTTTACAGCTTTTAGTGTTCTTATGATCGTATTTTAATGCGGCTTTTGGTTTTCTCAAATGAGATTAATCTAATAAAAGAGGAGATTTCTAAGGAAAGACTGATCAGATCGGTTCTCCCCGGAAATCTCCTTTGGCGGCAGCTGGTTGATTGCTTTATTTTTGGGTTTTTCTGTAATCTGCAGGGAGCTGCCCGCTCACGTCCCTGAAGACCTTACTGAAATATTTGGGATCGGAATATCCTACCCGTTCCGCGATCTCGTAAAGCTTAAGGCCGGTTCCCACCAGCAGCTCCTTTGCCTTGGAAATGCGGTAATTCTTTATATATGTACTGAAGGTCTGGCCCGTCTCCTTATGAAACTGGGTTCCGAGGTACTCCGGCGTAATGTTCAGCCTGGCCGCGATCTCGTCAAGCGTTATGCCGGAATTATAGAACTCATGGATCATGCTCTTTGCTCTTTTGATAATGAGATTGTCGGTATCCGTTCCGCTGTCCGCAACCAGCAGGACCTGTCTGATCATTTCCGTGATATCACAGAGCTCCTTCTGGGTCTTTGCGCTCATGATCTGTTCCAGCAGCCGCTGCTGCTTGATATTTCCGGCGGTTTCATTCCCTACGTCCTTTGCCATCTCAAGCACGGACCAAATGAACCTGACATAACACTCCTTGATCTCTCTGGGGTCGTAAATATGACCGTCCCGGAAATAATCTGTAAAAGCGGAAAGAAGGCCGGAGATACGGCTCTGGTCGGTGGAGCAGACCGCCGCTTTAAGCTTTGTTTCCAGCTCCTTCGGGTAAACGCAGAGACCGGTCTGCACCGAGGTTACCTGGGGATAGGATATGAGTATGCTCTCCTCAAAGGATATGTTCCAGTCCATATATGGAAACAGCTGCTGGATCCCCTCCTGCATAGTACTCAGGTTTTCCGTCTCTATCAGGCCTGTCACCGAGTTTTGCATCATTGTCTGCTGCAGAAGTTGATACTGGATCCATCTTTCCAGATCGTGCCTGTCGGGATAACGGTAGATGACGGTGATGATAGACTGCCTGTACTTCTCCTCAAGGCTGCAGTACTCGATCCCCTTATAGAGGGACAGGGAATGATCCAGGCTTCTTTTGCCGTCTTTGAGCTTCCCGGGATCAGAGCTCCCCAGATAAGTGATGAGAAGTATGACCTTTTCGGAGGCATCGACACCGTAGTTTTTCCGAAGATATCCCCTGATCTCCTCCGAAACCTCCATCCTCCCGCCCATGATCTCCCGCAGTACCTGCTCAAGGGTACCTATCTCCGTGGGCTTTTTACTGCTGTCCTCCTTCATCTGCTGCTTGATACTGTTCAGGGCCTGGGTGAAGTCGTTCAGGTTTATGGGCTTTAAGAGGTATTCGGTCACTCCCAGCTTCATGGCTCCACGGGCGTATTCAAACTCGGAATAGGCGCTTAAAACGATGGCCTTGGGCATCAGGCCGGTTTCGCTTATGGCCTTTAACATCTTAAGCCCGTCCATCTTCGGCATCTGTACATCCGTTATGATAAGGTCGGGACGGAGCTTTTCGCAGAGCGCAAGCCCTTCCTCACCGTCCCCTGCCTCTTCTATGACCTCAAATTTTTCCTCAGTCTTGTTCAGTAATCTCCTTATACCTTCACGGATGCGGATCTCATCCTCAACGATCAGTACTTTCATTACACTGTTCTCCTATGAAATTTCAGGGAAATAGTACAGTACGAAATTTTTTTTATTTTATTTTTGACATATTCCCTCGGATTGCGTATAAAATAATGTAGTATTAATTGCAAATGATAAGGAGGTTACTATGTTTGATAAAAAGAATCTTTTGGATGACAGTGCTCTTTCGAATATAACCGGAGGAGCGGATAACCAGGGTATTGACGGTGCGGCAACTCATACTATACAGATCCCCTGCCCCAGCGAGAAATGCCAGAACACTAAGCAGATCTATGACTGCTACAGCGGCAGAAGGGCAGTCTGCAGGAACTGCGGAAGGACAATTAATATCTGAGAAGGGACAGATCCTCAGTGCTTCCCGGGCGGCTCTGTCTGCATAAGCGGTCTCACTGCGTCGTAAAGCTTTTCGTAGCGCTTAAAATGATCCATGTACCGCTCATGCATATCCGGCCGGGGCTCATAGGTGACTGACGGCTGTATCATGGCGGCCGCGGCCTCGTTAAGATCCTTAAATTGCCCGACTGCGATCCCCGTGAGCATGGCGCAGCCTACGGTTCCGGCGTCCACGGTCTTCATGGCGGTTATGGGAAGGCCCAGAATGTCTGCCTTCATCTGCATCCAGACCGCGGATCTGGCTCCGCCGCCGGTGGCATGCAGCTTTTTGAAGCGGATCCCGGTACCGGACAGCGCTTTGTAATTTACATACATTTCATAGCATACGCCTTCGAGACAGCCTCTGTAGATCTCGGAGGCGGTTGTGTCTGTGGTGAGCCCAAGTATCGCCCCGCGGGAGCCTGTATCCATGTATGGGGTTGCCGCGCCGGCAAAGTGGGGCAGGACCAGAAGGCCTGAGGGTTCCTCCGGCGATAGCCCGAGCTCGGTCATCTTTTTTGCATATTGCTTTTCCAGAAACTCGTTTACAGAGATCCCAAGGCTTTCGGCAAGCTTTTTTTCCTCACGGGCTATAGTATCGGTGCACCACTGGGTCAGGGCCCCTCCGGTATAGGAAAAGGCATAGGCCGCGTATTTTCCGCTTACCACATAGGGGACTACTGAAAAATAGCCCCGGCTCATTTTTTCAATATCCGGCTTGCTGTCGTAGATGGGGGTCAGGCATTCCACGGTTCCCGCCCCGTCCACCGCAACAGATCCGTCAAAGGCTCCGGCGCCTGTCGCTGCGGCGATCTGATCCTGACCGATGGATACGATCACCGTATCAGGTGACAGGCCCAGTTTTTCTGCCATATCCCTTCTTATCCTGCCTGCCGGGGCGCCTGAGGGCACCGCCTCGGGAAACAGGCTTTTTTCTATTCCGGCCGTATCGAGAATCTCATCGCTCCATTTAAGAGAGGTTATGTCAAAGGCCATGGTGCGGGTCGCCAGGGAATAGTCGATCTGAGCCTTCCCCGAGAGAATGTAAACGATCAGATCCTCCACCTGAAATACGTGCTTTGCCTGTGAATACATGTCGGGCTCGTTGTCCCTGAGCCACATCATCTTGCTGATGCCGTACATTTCATGGGGACGCACTCCCGTTATTGCCGCTATCCGCTCTTCCGAAAGCTTTTCCACAAGCCACCGGCATTCTCCGTTTCCTCTGGGATCCGTATACAGCATGGCCGTATGAAGGGGCCTTCCCTCCTCATCCGTAAGAACGAAGGTCTCGCCGAAGCTGGTCACTCCGATCCCTGCTATATCCGGATACTTTGCCGCCATTTCCTCAATGCATTCCAGTACCGATTCGATCAGCACCTGCATGTCTATCTCATGGCCGGTGATCCTTCTCCTTACGGGATAATCCCTGTAGGCCTTGTCAAGATACTTTCCGTTTTCGTCAAAAATCGTGCATTTACAGCCTGTTGTCCCGATGTCAAGTCCTGCTGTTTTCATATTATTCTCCTGTCCGGGTTATTGTGTAAGGGTTGCTATTTAAGAGTCATTTCAGGGTTCTCGATCATCAGGTGAGGTTTGCAAAAACCTTCATAGCCCCCTCAACGTTCTCCTTCATTGCCCGGCGGGCAGTCATGAAGATATCGGAAAAGAAAACCGGGGAGGTTTCCGAAAGCCCGGAAATATATTCCCTGACAGCAGTGCCGCCTGCCTTGTCCATATAGGTGAAATAATTGATCTTTCTGACTCCCGCTTCCACTGCCTTTCTGTAATCCTCTGCGGATACCCCCGAGCCTCCGTGCATCACGACGGGAATGCCGCCGCAGGTCTTGCGTACCTGTCTTACCACATCGAAGTCGAGCCTGGGCTCCTTAAGATAGATGCCGTGGGTGGTGCCGAAGGAGCAGGCGAGCGCGTCTATTCCCGTGTCTTTGGTAAACTTTGCCGCAAGCTCCGGATCGGTGTAGATCTTTGTGGTATCCTCCTCATCGGCGTTTCCGTCTCCAAACTCCCTCTTTCCCATGGAGCCAAGCTCCGCCTCCACAGAAGCCCCGAACTTCCGGGCCATGGCGACCGCTTTTACGGTATTTTCGAGATTCTCCTCGTAGGGCAGGGTAGAGCCGTCGTACATTATTCCCGTAAAGCCAAGGTTAAGCGCCGTTTCAAGGTACTCGAAGGTCTCTCCGTGGTCAAGATGTATACAGACCGGGACTGAGGCCTTTTCTGCCATCTGTATCATGATCGGCCCTATGGTGGTAAGGGGGCTCCAGGGCTCGTGGCACTGGGCAAACTGGATTATTACAGGAAGATCAAGCTCTTCCGCCGCGGCAAGCTCTGCCTCGATCGCCTCCAGGCCCGAGGCATTGAAGGCGCCTATGGCTATCTTTTTTTCCTCTGCTATATCCATTATTTCCTTTAAGGTTATTAACATGGCTTTCCTCCTTTTTAATTGATCTGCGCGGATGAAAACGAAATTTATATTCCCAGTATACTATATTTTTCTCCGCAGGGTAACGGATATTTATAAAGAGCGATCGCTTAATATCCCTCACTGCCTTAAAAAGATATTAAGCGATTGCCCTCATATTTCTATACAGACTCTTTATTATTGTTTTAACTTTTGATATAATAAAAATCGGTGCAGTTTGGGGGAGAGTCACAGGGGAGATACGGAAATGACTTTTCTTAAAGATTTGATCAGTAATCATTCTCGGTTAAAGCTTATCAGCATAGCTGTCACGGTGATCATTGTCATAGCCGTGTTTATGTACATATTGAGCGTAAGAAGCGGCACGCTGGATTACGTGACCTATAATGAGATAAATAAGGCTGAAGTCATCGCGAACGCCTTCTATGAGCTTTTGAAGGATCAGTTCAGGATGACGGAATCCGTTGCGGGAGAATTCGGCGCCTTAAAGCCTCAGACTCCTGAGGAGATAAAGGCCGCCTTTGAGAGTATCGGCGCTTCGGATTATATAGGAAAAATAAGGTATGCCGACAGCGAAGGGATGGTCTACGAAAGCGACGGGAGAGAGTATGAGTCAAACGTTTCGGGACTGACTCTCTATCAGGACGCGATGCAGGGGAAAAGTTCCGTATCAAAGGAGCTTATGATAGACGTTTCGGATTACAGCCTTGCTATTGTCTTCAGTACTCCCGTATACATGGACGGCGAGATATCGGGCGCCATGCTCATGTACCTTTATTTTGACAATATCTCGGAGATGATCGGGGTGCTTGATGCTTCCGAAGAAAACAGCTTCCTGGTGACGGACAGCGCTCTTAACATATTGGGAAAGAGCGGCAAGGAAGCGATCCTCCGCATGAATAATAAATTTGATTATTATCTCAGGCAGTTTCGTTATAAGAACAAGGTAAGAGCGGTGGATATAAGGGATCAGATCAGAAACAATGAAACGATCTCCTCCTATATCACCTTTTATTCCGAGGATTACCTGCTGATAATGGTGCCCTTTGAGGAAACAGGCTGGTATATGGTAAACATGAAGCCCGCCAAAGAAATATATGCCATGAGGAACAGCTATACCCGGTCAGCGATCCTCTTTGGCATTCTGGTGATCCTTATATTTGCCTTTATGGGATTTTTATGCTACGGCTGTGCTGTCAACATGATAGAGCTTGAGAGGCTGAATGCCCAGTATGCTCTTCTTGATAATGTGAGCAGATCCATAACCTTTTCATGTAATCCTAACTCCCGGGCGGTGGATCTGAACGGCGCCGTCGAGCAGACCTTCGGCAAGGAGATCGCAGAGCTTGGAACGGTCAACCTTGTATCGCTTCTGGACAAGCTTCATGAGAATGATCAGGGATTGTCAAAGCATATTTCGAAGGCTGTTAAGGAAGGAGCGGAAAAGTACGATACCGAGGTCAGGGTAAAGGAACCGGACGGAGGCTACGGATGGTATAAGCTTGAGGCCATCATCGTGCGCAGTAAGAGCGGGAAGGTCGAAAGGATCATCGGAAGCCTCAAGAACCTGGAGGATCAGATCGAGAAGGAGCATGTGCTTAAGAACAAGGCGGAGACCGATCTTCTGACAGGGCTTCTCAATAAGGTGACAATGGAGAATTCTGTATCGGATATCATAAAGCGCCGGCCGTACAGCACCTTCGCGTTTTATATCATAGATATGGATAATTTCAAGGCAGTAAACGATAATCTCGGACATGCGATAGGGGATAAGGTGTTAGTGGACGTGGCCAATAAGCTGACGCTTTTGTTCAATGAATACGATTACATCGGAAGGCTCGGGGGAGATGAATTTGCGGTCATGCTGGTGATCCCCGAGAATATGAGCAATTATTCCAGCAGGCTCATAGAGCTTAAGGCAAAGAGCCTATGTGAGAACTTAAGGGAGACCTACTCCGATGACAGGACAGATGTTACCGTTACCGCCAGCATAGGCATAGCCGTATATGACAGGGACGGCAAGGACTTCGAGGAGCTCTACAGACGCGGTGACCTCGCGCTGTATCATTCCAAGAATAACGGTAAGAATCAGTTTAATTTCTATTCTCCGGAGTTTGAAAGCTGATCGTTTCCGAAATGATGTCACAGGCAGAAGACAGATAATTATAAAAAAAGGAGATATATAAAAATGAACAGAACTTTTGACGACTTATTAAAAAAGCTTTCGTCCTGCCCCGTTAAGAAGGTTTCGGTGGCAGCGGCGCAGGATCAGCCCATCCTTGAGGCTGTGGCTATCGCGAAAAAGAGAGGCATAGCGGACGCCATACTCGTGGGCGATGAGGCAAAGATCCGTGAGATCGCTTCTTCCATCGAGATGGATCTTTCAGGCTATGAGATCATCAATGAGCCCGATCTTGAGCAGGCCGCACTTAAGGCAGTGTCTCTCGTTCATGACGGCAAGGCTGATATGTACATGAAGGGCTTAACTGATACAAAGACCTTTTTAAAGAGTGTTCTTAATAAAGAGGTGGGCTTAAGGACCGGAAAGCCTCTTTCCCATGTCTGCGTTTTCGAGCTTCCTCATATCGACAGGCTGATCTTCATGACTGACGTGGCCTTCATTCCGTATCCGACCCTTGAGGAAAAGGTTGCGATGATAGATCTGACCGTTGACGTGGCAAGGGCCTGCGGGGTTACCAATCCCAAGGTTGCGCCTCTGGCAGCGGTTGAGGTGGTAAACCAGAAGATGCCCGCTACGGTTGAGGCGGCAGAGCTTACCAAAATGAACGAAGAGGGGAAGATCAAAAACTGTATAGTTGACGGTCCTCTTTCGCTTGATCTTGCCATAGATCCCGAGGCTGCAAAGCACAAGGGAGCCACAGGCCGTAAGATCGTGGGTGATGCCGATATCCTTCTGTTCCCGGATATCCACGCCGGCAACCTTACCTACAAGGCTATCGTTCATCTGGTAGACGGCAAGAACGGAAATATCCTTACGGGGACGAAGGCTCCGGTAGTGCTGACCTCAAGGTCAGATACCACTGAGGTTAAGGTCAATTCCCTGGCCCTCGGAGCTATCGTTGCAAATGAACTGTAGATCATATATATTCCGCTTAAGCGGACAAAGCCCGGCGAAGGAAGCGGCGGAATAAAACGGATCGCGCCGGTTCCTGCCGGAAGAGACTGAAGAAGGAGAAAAAAATGTCAAAGAAAAGTCTTATAATCAATCCCGGTTCGACCTCTACGAAGATCGGTGTATTTGAGGATGAAAACCTGTTGTTCGAGGAGACCCTGCGTCATACCACCGAGGAGATCGCAAGGTTTGACAAGATCGTTGATCAGAAGGATTTTCGTAAGGAGATCATAGTGAATCTTCTCAAGGAAAAGGATTTCGATATCAATTCCCTTGATTTCGTGGTAGGCAGGGGCGGAATGCTCAAGCCGATCCCCAGCGGAACCTATGAGGTAAGCCCGGAGCTGCTGCATGACCTTGAGATCGGAAAACAGGGCCAGCATGCTTCCAACCTGGGCGGCATTCTTGCAAAGGAGATCGCGGATTCCATCGGAGTTCCTTCCTATATAGTTGATCCTACCGTTGTTGATGAGATGATGGATATAGCCAGGTACTCGGGAGTGCCCGAGCTTCCCAGGGTCAGCGTGTTCCATGCCCTCAACCAGAAGGCAGTGGCCAGGAGATACGCTAAGGAGGTCGGTAAGCCCTATGAAGAGCTTGATCTCATTGTTGTGCATATGGGAGGCGGAGTATCCGTAGGTCCTCATAAGCACGGAAAGGTCATCGATATCTTCAATGCCCTTGACGGAGACGGAGCCTTTTCACCGGAGCGCGCCGGCGCTGTTCCCGTAGGCGCTCTTATCAGGCTTTGCTACAGCGGCAAATATACACAGGCCGAGGCGATGAAGATGGTCGTGGGTAACGGTGGCTTCAATGCTTATGTAAATACCAACGATATGAGAGACGTGGACAAGATGGTGAAGGATGGCGACAAAGAGGCCGAGAAGGTAAGGGATGCCTTCATTCTTCAGATGTCCAAGGATATCGGTTCCATGGCCTGTGTTCTGGAGGGCAAGGTGGATCAGATCATTCTTACCGGCGGTATCGCCTATGATAAGGTCGTGGTCGAGGGTATCAAAAAGAGATGCGGCTGGATAGCTCCCTTTACCGTATATCCCGGAGAGGATGAGCTGTTAGCTCTCTGCCAGGGCGGCCTCAGAGTTGTAAACGGAGAGGAAAAAGCAAAGGAATACTAAACGGTAAAATATAATTTACTAAAGTTATTTTTACTACATAAGATAAACCCGGAAATGCGGACGTGTACCACATTTCCGGGTTTTTTATCAATACGCATGGTGCGGATGGTTTTTCGTTATTGTTTTCTTTTAAGGATGAAATGGAGCTCGGAGGAGAAGCTGCTCTTGTCAAGGATCAGCTGGAGCTCGTCCATCAGGGGAGTGAATTTTTCCGAGAACAGGGAGGCGAATTCTCCGTTGCCGTTTTTTTCGAGGGTCACGGTTATAAAACGGTAGAGATCGTTTATGTCGGAGCCGAACCTCCATTCGTAAGCAGGCTCAAATCCGATGCTCTCCGCCATATAGGCTATGGACTCGTCGGTGAACAGATGGGTATGGGTCCCGCCCATGTGCCTGTTATAGCAGTCCTGGTGGGAGGCCTCAAAGGCGCAGGAGAAGGAAAACATGGGAACGGAGGCGTAGACATATTCGATCCCTTTGTTTTCTTTTATGGCTTCAAGGTTTTCCTTCAGATGGATAAGATGCTCCAGAACCCCGATGGCCGATATGACGTTTGCATCGGTGTTCCTTATATATTCCATGGAGTCGGTGAGCCCCACGCAGGTAAGGATCTTCTCATCGCTTACCGAATTGCCGTAGTTTACCTCATTTTCGGACACCTCTACTCCGTATGCCCGCATATTGAGCTCCCTTGCCGCGGACACGAAATACCCGCAGCCCGCTCCGATGTCAAGGATATTGACCTTTTCAGGCTCTATGCCTTCTTCCTTAAGGCAGTCCCGTAAATATTCCGCCTTGGGGATATATATAAGGTCGCGGCGGCTTAAGTACTGTTCCTTGCGGGCTTCGCTGTAATTTTTGGAATAGTCGTCCTCGACGTATACCTTTCCGGCAAAATCGTCCGTGTCCTCATACTGACTGTTAAGATGACCGCATTTTCCGCATCTTATATATGAAAGGCCGTGGCT
>JAEEGL017247512.1_pt1 | contig 13756 bp, 12 predicted proteins | sample 9134231 | NCBI WGS metagenome assembly JAEEGL01 (sample SAMN16246548, study PRJNA631951) | gut metagenome | biome: gut microbiome; feature: rumen; material: fiber-attached | host: Bos | place: Iran: Karaj | collected 2018-10 | reverse complement strand
GCCAAGGCCTTCAACGACCGCCTGGACTTCGACGGCGTGGTGCTCACCAAGATGGACGGCGACACCCGCGGCGGTGCGGCCCTTTCCATCAAGGCCGTGGTGGGAAAACCCATCAAGTTCGTCTCGGCAGGCGAGAAGATGGAGGCCCTGGATGTGTTCCACCCGGAGCGCATCGCCGACCGTATCCTGGGCATGGGCGACGTGGTGTCCCTGGTGGAGAAGGCCCAGGAGCAGTTCGATGAGAAACAGGCCCGCGAACTCAAGAAGAAGCTGGCCAAGGACCAGTTCACCCTCTGGGATTTCTACAACCAGATCCAGCAGGTGAAGAAGATGGGCAACATGAAGGACCTCATGGGCATGATTCCCGGCGTGGGCAAGGCCCTCAAGGACGTGGACGTCCCCGACGACGCCTTCAAGAGCACGGAGGCCATCATCCTGTCCATGACCCCCTATGAACGCGAGCACCCGGAGGTGATCAACGGCTCCCGCCGCAAGCGCATTGCCGATGGTTCCGGCACCACCGTTCCGGACGTGAACAAACTCCTCAAACAGTTCGAAGGCACCCGCAGGGTGATGAAGGGGGCCCTCACCGGCGACCTCGCCCAGCGCATGAAAGGCTTCAGAAGATAAAGATTCCGTTATGAAACAATCAATCCGCATGGTGGCCATGACTGCTTTGGGAGCGGTCCTGGCCCTGGCCGCTGTTTCCTGCGGCCAAACCCGCAAGGACGGGGAATATACCCTCACCGTTCTCTCTACCAACGATGTGCACGGCAGCTGGTTCGACTCCACCTACGTGGGAGGCCGGCAAAAGCGCTCGCTGATGGCCGTGAAGACCTACATCGACAGCGTCCGCCGCGCCGACGGTGCCGGCAACGTGCTGCTGCTGGATGCCGGCGACTGCCTGCAGGGGGACAATGCCGCCTACTATTACAATTATGTGGACACCGTCTCGCCCCATCTGTTCCCGCGTCTGCTGCAGTACATGGGCTACGATGCCGTGGCCTGGGGAAACCACGACGTGGAAACGGGGCACAAGGTCTATGACCGCGTGCAGCGGGAGCTGATGGCCGCCGGCCTGCCTTTCCTGGCCGGGAACGCCCTGCGCAGCGACAACGGGGAACCCTATTTCCCGCTCTATCGGATGGTGCGGAAGGCCGGGCTCAACGTGGCCGTGCTGGGCTACCAGAACGCCAACATCAAGTCCTGGCTGGCCGAGGAAGTCTGGCAGGGCATCCACTTTGAGCGCATTGCCGCGCAGGTGCAGCAGGATGTGGATGCGGTCCGGGCCCGGGAGCATCCCGACGCGGTGGTGGTCATCCTCCATTCGGCCACCGGAGCGGGCGACGGCAGCAATGCCGAGGCGGAAGCCCTGGATGTGATGCGCAGCGTGCGGGGCGTGGACTGGATCATCAACGGCCACGACCATCGGCCCCTGGTGATGGTGGCCGACTCGGTGGCCCTCCTGAATGCGGGCAGCCACAGCCGCTTCCTGGCCCACGGCAAGATGCACTTTAGCATAAAGGACGGCCAGGTGGTGTCCAAGTCCTTCGAGGCCGACCTCATTCCCGTGGATGCCAGCCGGGTGGATACGGTGATGCGGGCGCATTTCCGGAAGGAATTCGAGGCGGTACGTGCCTTCACCCAGGAGGAAGTGGGCATCCTGAACACGGAGCTGCACACCCGGGATGCCTACACGGGCATGTCGGATTATATGAACCTGATCCATTACCTGTGCCTGAGTTGCGCGCCGGCCGAACTGTCCATCGCCGCGCCGCTCACCTACAACGCCACCCTCCCGGCGGGCGTCCTGGTCTTCAACGATCTCTTTACCATCTATCCGTTTGAGAACCAGCTCTATGTGATCAGCATGACGGGGGATGAGATCCGCCGCTACCTGGAGGCTTCCTACGACCGCTGGATCGTGACCTGCCGGAAAGCCGGAGACCCGCTGCTCCAGCTGGTGCCCCGGGACAATCCCCGCACCGGGGAGGTGGGCTGGTCCTTTGCGGGACTCAGCTACAACTTCGACAGCGTGGCCGGCCTGTTCTATACGGTGGATGTCACCAAGCCCCGCGGGTCGCGCGTGCGCATCGGCACCCTGGCCGACGGCAGTCCCTTCGACCCCGAGGCGCAGTACAACGTGGCCGTCACCTCCTACCGGGCCAGCGGCGGCGGCAAGCTCCTGGACGAAGCCGGCGTGGATACCGGGCAGATTGACCGCCGGGTGGTGGCCCGCTATCCGGAAATCCGCTCGCTGCTGTATGATTACCTGAAGGAAAACGGCTCCATCGATCCCGAGGTGATCGGCAATCCCGATGTGATCGGCGGCTGGAAGTTTGTCCCCGAATCCCTGGCCCGCAAATCGCTGCAGTCCGACATGGCCAAGCTATTTTGAAAGTTGAAAATCTTTTTGTAAATTTGTGCGATTAGAGGCAAAAACCGGCTATGCTGGACAATATACGCAGGCATATTGAAAAGCTGATTGCATTGTATGAGGCTGAGAAAGCGGAGAACCAACGTCTCCGCCAGGAGTTACAAGCATGCGAGGAAACCGGGGCTGCCCTGAGGAAACAGATTATGGAACTGGAATCCGAGATAGAAACCCGGAAACTCACAGAAGCCTTCACGGCCGGCGGAGACCAAGCCGGCGCCAAGAAAAGAATTGATTCACTCATCAAGGAAATCAACCGTTGCATTTCCTGTTTGGAGGAAGCCTGATGGACCAGAAAATCAGCATCAAGATCGCGGGCCGTACCTACAACCTTACGGCATCTTCTCCGGAGCAGGAGGAGTTGTACCGCCTGGCCGCTGATACCATCAATAAACGGATGGCCGCTTTCACGCACAGCCATCCCGGCAAGACAGCCGCAGACCTGATGACCTTCGTGGCCCTCACGGAGACGGTCATCCGGATCGGCCTCCAGAAGAATATGGAATCGTTCAAGGCAGGGGAGGCGGCCCTGGAAAAGGACCTGGAGCGCTATCTGCAGGATTGCAGCACGAAATAAGCCGTCAACCATCGAAAGCTGAAAACAACGCGTTTCAACGTACTGGGTTGACTCAGGCCGGGGATGGCGGGCCCGCCAGACGGGATACCAGAAACCGGCCGGGACCCAAATCTTATCCAATAAGATTTTCTGACTAGATGCTGGCGGCTTTTTTTTCTTTTCAGGCAGTTTCCTCATGGAAGCTGCCTTTTTTAGTTGCTAACAAATTAAAACCTGACGATATATGAGCATTACCAGTCTTTTGATCGGATTCGTGGCAGGCGCCATCCTGGCCCTGCTGGTTTACATATTGATCCGCCGTTCCATCCTGAAGGGGAAACGGGACGAGATCCTGGAGAAGGCCGAAGTGGAGGCAGAAAAAATCAAGAACGAACGCATCCTGCAGGCCAAGGAGAAGTATCTTTCGCTCAAGTCGGAATACGACAAGCAGGTGAACGAGCGCAACGCCCAGATCCGGGATGCCGAAAACCGCGTGAAGCAGAAGGAGAACACCCTGAACCAGAAACTCGGGGAGGCCGACCGGAAGAACAAGGAACTGGAGAGCCAGAAAGCGGCCTGCAAGGCCCGTGAAGAGCAGCTGGGCGTCAAGGAACAGGAGTGTGACCAGCTCCGCTCCGAGGCCATCCGGCAGATTGAGACCATCGCCCAGATGACGGCCCAGGAAGCCAAGAACCAGCTCATGGAGAGCATGAAGGCCGAAGCCCGCACCCAGGCCCAGGCCTATATCAACGACTGCATCGACGAAGCCCGCCTGAATGCCGCCAAGGAGGCCAAGCGCATTGTGATCAACACCATCCAGCGCACGGCTACGGAAACGGCCATCGAGAACGCCGTCACCACCTTCCCCATCGAGAACGATGAGATCAAGGGCCGCATCATCGGCCGCGAGGGCCGCAACATCCGCGCCCTGGAGGCGTCCACCGGCGTTGAAATCGTGGTGGACGATACCCCGGACGCCATCCTGCTGAGCGCCTTCGACCCGGTGCGCCGCGAGGTGGCCCGCCTGGCCCTGCACCAGCTGGTGGTGGACGGCCGCATCCATCCCGCCCGCATCGAGGAAGTGGTGACCAAGGTGTCCAAGCAGCTGGAAGAAGAAATCCTGGAAACCGGCAAGCGCACCTGCATCGACCTGGGCATCCACGGGCTGAGCATGGAACTGGTGCGCCTGATCGGCCGTATGAAATACCGTTCGTCCTATGGACAGAACCTCCTGCAGCACAGCCGCGAGGTGGCCAACATCTGCGCCATCCTGGCCAGCGAACTGGGCCTGAATCCCAAGATCGCCAAGCGCGCCGGCCTGCTGCACGATATCGGCAAGGTCTCGGAAGAAGATCCCGAGCTGCCGCACGCCCTGCTGGGTATGAAACTGGCCGAGCAGTACAAGGAGAAGCCCGAAATCTGCAACGCCATCGGCGCCCACCACGAGGAAACCGAGATGACCACCCTCTATGCGCCGCTGGTGCTGGTGGGCGATGCCATCTCCGGTGCCCGTCCGGGTGCCCGCCGCGAAGTGATCGAGAGCTACATCAAGCGGCTGCGCGGCATGGAGAACCTGGCCGGTGCCTATCCCGGCGTCACTAAGGCCTATGCCATCCAGGCCGGCCGTGAGCTCCGCGTCATCGTAGGCGCCGAGCAGGTGAGCGATCACGACGCCGAGGTCCTGTCCGGCGACATCGCCAAGAAGATCCAGGATGAGATGACCTACCCGGGTCAGGTGAAGATCACCGTCATCCGGGAAACCCGTTCCGTCGCCTACGCTAAATAAGCGGTCCCGATGAGCGACCTGGCCCCCCTGATAGCCGACCTGGCGCTGATCCTGATCTGCGCCGGCGTCATGACCCTGCTTTTCAAAAAGCTCAAGCAGCCGCTTGTGCTGGGGTATATAGTGGCCGGGTTCATCGCCAGTCCGCACTTCGCCCTCACCCCTTCCGTCATGGATGCCGCGAGCATCCATGTGTGGTCGGACATCGGCGTCATTTTCCTCCTGTTCGCCCTGGGACTGGAGTTCAGTTTCAAGAAGATCGTGAAGGTGGGCGGCCCGGCCATCATCGCGGCCCTCACCATTATCTTCGGCATGATGCTGCTGGGCTTCCTGGTGGGATCGGCCTTTGGCTGGAGCAAGATGGATGCCCTCTTCCTGGGCGGCATGATCTGCATGAGCTCCACCACCATCATCTACAAGGCGTTTGAAGACCTGGGCCTGGCCAAGAAGAAATTCGCCGGCCTGGTGATGTCCGTCCTCATCCTGGAGGATATCCTGGCCGTGGTGCTCATGGTGGTGCTTTCCACCGTGGCCGTCTCTGCCAACTTCGAGGGCGGGGAACTGGTGCGGAGCATCCTCAAGCTGGTCTTCTTCCTGGTGCTCTGGCTGGTGGTGGGCATTTACCTTGTCCCCCTCATCCTGCGCAAGACCCGTTCCCTGATGAACGACGAGACCCTGCTGGTTTTCTCGCTGGGCCTGTGCTTCCTCATGGTGGTGGTGGCGGCCAAGACCGGTTTCTCGGCGGCCTTCGGGGCCTTCATCATGGGCTCCATCCTGGCCGAAACCCTGGAGGCAGAACACATCGAGCACCTGGTCAAACCCGTCAAGGACCTGTTCGGGGCCATTTTCTTCGTGTCCGTGGGCATGATGGTGGACCCGGCCATGATTGTGCAGTACTGGCTGCCCATCCTCATCATCACCCTCACGGTGATCGTGGGCCAGTCCTTCTTTGCCACCGTGGGCGTGCTGCTTTCCGGTCAGCCCCTTAAAACGGCCGTCCAGAGCGGTCTGTCCCTCACCCAGATCGGCGAATTCTCCTTCATCATCGCCTCCCTGGGCGTGGCGCTGGGCGTGACCAGCGACTTCCTCTATCCCATCGTGGTGGCGGTGTCGGTGATTACCATCTTCCTCACGCCCTACATGATTCGCCTGGCCGATCCCGCCTACAATCTGCTCTACCGGCATCTGCCGGCCAAGACGCGGGATTTCCTGGACGGCTATGCCGAGGCGGCCGAACCCCGCAGCGGCAAGGACAGCCTCTGGCGGCAGTATCTGGGCGCCATCATCCGCATCGTCCTCGTTTACGGCATCCTGTGCATCGCCATCTGCATCCTGGGCTTCCAGCTGCTGCTGCCCCTGGCCGAGAAATGGATTCCCGGCACCTGGGCGCATGTGCTCACGGCGGTGGTCATCCTGGTGGCCCTGGCGCCTTTCCTGCGGGCCATCATGATCAAGAAGAACAAGTCGGAGGAGTTCAAGACCCTCTGGGCCGAGAACCGGGCCAACCGGCCTCCGCTGGTGGCCAGCGTGGTGGTGCGCTTCGGCATCGCCCTGGGCTTTATCTTCTATGTGCTGGCCCGCCTCTTCCATTTCTCCGTGCTCCTGATTCTGCTGCTGGCCCTGGTCCTGGTGGCCTATATGGTCTTCAGCCGCTGGAACAAGCGCTCCTCCCGCCGCCTGGAGCAAACCTTCATGACCAACCTCCGCTCGCGCGAGATGCGGGCCGAGTACCTGGGCCAGAAAAGGCCCGAATACGCTTCCCGCCTCCTGGACAAGGACCTGCACCTGGCCGATTTTGACATCCCCTCCGATGTGGAATGGGCCGGCGCCGAACTGCGGGAACTGAACTTCGGGCAGCAATTTGGCGTGCACGTGGTCTCGATCCTGCGCGGCAACCGCCGCATCAACATTCCCAAGGCTTCGGACCGCATTTTCCCGCAGGACCGCATCCAGGTCATCGGCACGGATACCGACCTGGAGGCCTTCGGCGCCGCCCTGCAGCGTTGCCAGACCGACCTCCCGGAAGACCTGGCCGACAGCGAGATGCTCCTCCGCCGCCTCACAGTGGCTTCCGGCTCGCCTTTCGAGGGGAAGAATCTCATCCAGAGCGGGCTCAGGAACCGTTATCACTGCCTGGTGGCCGGTGTGGAGAAGCCCGACGGCACCCTGCACGTCCCGGATGCCCATATCCCCCTGGAAGAAGGGGACGTCCTCTGGCTGGTGGGCGAAAAGAAAGACCTGGAAGCCCTGTTCGCCGTTTAGGCGGGGCATAAAAAAACCGGCGTTGGAAACGCCGGCCTATTTTTTCGGAAACAACGCTTAGAAAGATTCCTCCTGGCTGTCTTCCGTGCCTTCCTCCCGCGGGATGTACTGGCGGATGGGGGCGTCGTGAAGCAGGTCGTGCATGATGTAGCGGACGGCTTCCTGCAGCCCTTCCTGGAATTTTTCGAAATCTTCCTTGTAAAGGAAAATCTTGTGCTTGTCGTAGGAGAAGGTGCCGTCATGCTCCTGGCGGCGCTTGCTTTCCGTAATGGTCAAATAGAAGTCATTGTTTCCTTTGGTGGCCTTCACATCAAAGAAATACGTTCTTTTCCCGGCGCGTACCGGCTTCGAGTAAACGTCTTCCGAGCCTCGCTCCTGGGCGCGTCCCCGCTCATAATCTTCACTGTACATGACGTAGTTCGTTTTGTTTTGATTACAAATGTAGGGAAAAAATCAAAAAAACACTAACTTTGTACAAATTTATTTGTTCTATGTTAAACCGACGTATTCTCCGGATCAAAGCGTTCAAAGTGCTGTATTCTTACGCCGAAAATCCGGACCTGACGCTGAAAGAGGCGCTAGGGAACCTGGACGCCAGCTGTGAAGCTACCCGGGACCTGTATCTCTATATGCTGGCGCTCATCCCCGCCCTTACCGGGGAAGCCGCCCGCCGCGCGGAAGCCGCCCGCGGCAAGTTCAATCCCACGGAGGAAGACCTCCATCCCAACCTGAAATTCGTCCGCAACGGCATATCGGCCCTGTTGGAGAACGATCCCGACTTCCAGCGCCTGCTGGAAAAGAAAAAGTTCTCCTGGGAGCAGAGCGATGCCTTCATCCACGGCCTGTACGAGGCCCTGAAAACCCGCCCCTGGTTTGCCGACTACCTGGCCGCCGAAGGCCAGTCGCTCAAGGCCGATGCCGCCCTCTGGAAGCATGTCTTCGAGGAGGAGTTCGAAGATAACGAGGACCTCGCCGCCATCCTGGAGGATATCTCCATCCACTGGAGCGACGACCTTCCCTATGTCCTGAACGTCTGCCTCCGCAGCCTGGACGCCATGGGCCGCAGCGGCCGCTGGGAGTTCCCGCCCCTGTACCAGAGCGACAGCATGCAGGCGCAGGGAAAGGATGTCCAGAGCGACCGGGTGTTCGTGCATTCGCTCCTGAGTGCCGCCTACGGCCGTTTCCAGGAGTATTCCGACCTGGTGGCCGCCTCCGTCTCCAAGTGGGACGCCGACCGCCTGTACACCACCGACACGGTCCTCATCGTGATGGGCCTTTCGGAGGCCGTGACCTTCCCCGACATTCCGGTGAAAGTTACTATCAACGAGTACGTGGAGATTTCCAAGTACTATTCCACGCCCAAGAGCCGGGTCTTCGTGAACGGCCTGCTGGACCGCCTCATCAAAGAAAAAGTAAACAAACAATAAGTAAACGATTATGCATTCCCTTCTTTTCTCCATCCTGATGGGCGCCCCTGCCGCCCCCGCAGGTGCCCAGGCTGGCCAGCAGCCCAGTGCCCTTCCCACCCTCCTGATGTTTGGCGCCATCATCCTGGTGATGTACGTGTTCATGCTCCGTCCCCAGCGCAAACAGCAGAAAGAGATGCAGAACTTCCGCGACAGCCTCAAGAAAGGCGACAAGGTGGTCACCGTGGGCGGTATCTACGGCGAAATCCTGGAAGTGAACGAGAAATCCGTACTGCTTCGCGTGGACGGTGACGTCAAACTCCGCGTGGACAAACAGGCCCTGAATAAAGATTACAGCGGCGAACAGCGCTAACCCATGCGCATCCGGGAGCTCATAGGGCTTCTTACCGGTGGCTGGAAACGGGAGTGGAGCATCTTTGCCCTCTCGCTTCTGGCCGCGGTGGGTATATGGCTCCTCAGTAACCTGGGCCAGAGCTATTCCGGCACCATCAGCGTGCCGGTGGTGGCCGAATGCAACCTGGACGGCTTCGCCGGCCGTTCGTCCAATTCGGTGCTGGTGAGCGCCCGTTGCCGGGCCGAGGGCTTCCGCCTTCTCCGCGAGCGGAGCGGCCGGGAGCGCAAGGCCGTGACGGTCCGTTTCGAAAAGACCGACATGCGCCGCACCGGAACGGAAACCTTTGCCGTGATTGGCGGCGCCAAGAATTCCTACATCAGCCAAATATTCGGCGCGAATGTACAGGTGGAGGCCTTCATTACCGATACCCTCAGTTTCGTTTTCCCCAAGGAAAACCATAAGAAAGTGCCCGTGGAGGTGCCCATGACGGTGGTCTGCCGCTCGCAGTACATGCAAAGCGGCCCCTTCCGCGTGACGCCGGACTCGGTGACCGTCTATGGCGACGACGTCCATCTGGAGGCCATCGAACGCGTCCTGGCCGAAAGGCTGTCACTCACCGACCTGCACGAATCGTCCCACGGCATGCTGCGCCTTTCCAAGCCCAAGGGCGTGCGCCTTTCGGCCGATGAAGTGGCCTACGAACTGCCGGTTTCCCGCTATGTGGAGCTGCGCAGCACCCTTTCGGTGGAGGTGTGGAACGCCCCCGCCGGCCACACGCTCCAGGTATATCCGCCCACGGCCGAGGTGGTGATGCGCTGCGTCTTCCCGCTCTCCAAGGATCCGCTCGCCTCCTTCAAGATCTATATCGATTACAAAGACTTCAGCGAGTCCATGTCGGGCCAGTGCGTGCCGCGTTACCTGCGGCTTCCCGCCGGTGTGCTGGACTGCCGCATCAACCCGGAAGTCTTTGACTGCATCGAACTCAACTGATGAAAACCGTCATCGTCACAGGCGGAATCGGCAGCGGCAAATCGGCCGTGTGCGCCCTGCTGCGGCAGCGGGGCATTCCGGTCTATGACTCGGACGGGGAGACCAAGGCGCTCTACGACCGGGATCCCGGATTGACGCCCCGGCTGGAGCAGGCGCTGGGCCTGTCCCTTCGGGGGAGCGACGGCCGGCTGGACCGCAAGGCCCTGGCGGCATGCATCTTCGCCGACCCCGCCGCCCGGCAGACGCTGGAAGAGATTGTCTATCCGCTGGTGCGGCGCGATTTCGAGACCTGGCGCTCGCAGCAGCAGGCCCCCTTCGTGGTGCTGGAGTCGGCCATCATCCTTTCCAAGCCCTTCTTTGACGGGCTGGCCGATGCCGTGGTGCTGGTGGATGCCCCCGAACAGGTCCGGATCGCCCGCGTGCGGCAGCGGGACGCTCTGTCGGAAGGGGAGGTGCGCCGCCGCATGGCCGCCCAGCCGCCGGTTTCCCGCGATCAGGTGCAGGCCGTCATCCGGAACGACGGCACGCCGGAGGCCCTTTCGCAGGCGGTGGAACGTGCGTTTTTCCATAAAAATGCTTATCTTTGCAAACTATTGAAACATAACGAAACCCCTATGAAAACCGATTTGGCAAAAACCCTCTCTGTCCGTGGTCAGCACGGCCTTTTCAACTATATCGCCCAGTCCCGCACCGGCGCCATCGCCGAGTCCCTGGAAGACAAGAAGCGCTATAATTTCAGCGCCAACGCCGGCATCACCACCCTGGCCGATATCTCCATCTACACGGACGAGGCCGAGATGAAGCTGCAGGATGTCTTCGGCAAGCTTCACGAGGTGCTGGGAGACGCCCTGGCTCCTTCTCCCAAGTCCGATCCCGAGCAGATCAAGGCCCTCTTCGCCCAGGCCGTGCCCAATTATGACGGCACCCGCTTCTATGTGTCCCACATGAAGAAAGTGGTGGAGTGGTACAACATCCTGGCCCAGTATGCTTCGCTGGACTTCCTGACCGACGAAGAGCGCGAAGCCGAGGCCGAAAAGGCGGAGTAATGCCCTCCCTGCAGGTCATCACCCTGGGATGCTCCAAGAACACCGTCGATACGGAGCATCTGCTTTACCAGGTACGCGGCTCCTATGAGCTGGTACCGGAAGGGGAGGACCGCCCCGTGGACGTGCTGCTGGTGAATACCTGCGGCTTTATCGGGGACGCCAAGGAGCAATCCATCCAGACCATCCTCCAGGCCGCCGCCCGCAAGCAGCAAGGCTTGTGCGGGCGGCTGCTGGTATTCGGCTGCCTGTCGCAGCGCTACGGCCATGAGCTTCCGGACCTGATTCCGGAGGTGGACGGCTGGTTCGGCGCCCGGGAACTGGATCCGCTGGTGCGGGCCCTGGGCTGCACGCCCGACCCTGCCTCGGCCCACCGCCGGGTGCGCACCGACGGGCACCATCCCTATGCCTTCCTCAAGATTTCCGAAGGCTGCGACCGCCGCTGCTCCTATTGCGCCATTCCCTTCATCCGCGGAAAGCACCGTTCGGTGCCCATGGAAGTCCTGGTGCAGGAAGCGAAGGCCCTGGCGGCCGACGGCGTCCGCGAGCTCGTAATCATCGCCCAGGACACCACCTATTACGGCCTGGACCTCTACGGCCGGCGTGCCCTGGCCGAGCTGCTGCAGCGCCTGTCGGCGGTGGACGGCATCGAATGGCTGCGTATCCACTATTCCTATCCGGCCGATTTCCCGGAGGATGTGCTGGACCAGATGGCGTCCAATCCCAAGGTGTGCCGCTACATGGATATCCCGCTGCAGCACATCTCGGACCGGGTGCTGGACCAGATGCACCGCCATGTGGACGGCGCCTGGACACGGGCGCTCATCGCCCGCATGCGGGAGCGCGTGCCGGGCGTGGTCCTGCGGACCACCCTCATCGTGGGACATCCCGGCGAGAACCACAAGGATTTCCAGGAATTGCTGGATTTCGTGAAGGAGGCCCGGTTCCAGCGCATGGGCGCTTTCACCTACTCGGAAGAGGAGGGAACCTGGGGCGCGGAGCACCTGGAAGACAAGATTTCGGCCCGGACCAAGAAAAACCGCCTGAATACCCTCATGGAGGTGCAGCGTGGCATATCCCTTGCATATAATCAGTCCCGGATCGGCACCGAAGTCCGCGTGCTGGTAGACGATTTCTCGGACGGCGTTCTGGTGTGCCGCAGCGAGTTCGAAAGCCCCGAGGTGGACGGTGAGATCCTGGTAAAATATACGGCGGAGGCCTTTGACGGCGTGGAACCCTACTCCCTGGTGGACAGTTTTCTCCAGGTCCGGATCACGGCCGCCGACGAGTATGACCTAACAGCGGAACTGATATGAAATCCATCAAACTGGTAGCAGCGCTCCTTTTGCTGGCGGCCTGTTCCCCCCAGATCTACACGGTGCACCTGGACGTGCGCCATCCTTCGACGAGTGGTCTCGACCTCAGCCGCAAGTCCATGGCCGTGGTCTATATGGACAGCCCCGCCACCCCGGCCGATTCCCTCTTCGACCATTTCCTGGCCTCGGAGATGAGTGTCCAGCTGGGGACGGACTATTTCGGCGATGTCGATGCCGTGCCCATCTTCCACATCCCCCTGGCCGATACAGTCTCCCTCCCGCTGATGCGTTCGCTGGTCATGGATACCGGCGAGGATGTGGTGTTCCTGGTGGACTCCCATCTGGGTGAGCCCGTGCTGGAAGGGAACAAGCAGCTCCGCCTGTCCACCAGCGTGGATTCCACCCATCTTTGCAGCGCGGCCATCCCCCTGGCATCGGCCCTGTATGTGTACGACAGCATGGGGAAGGACGAGGTGCGCCGCTTCAACGGTTCCTCCACCCTGCGCGTGGGTGTTTTCAACAACGGAATCACCCCGGACGAGCATCTCAAGGACCTGGCTGCCCGGCAGGCTTCGGACGCTTCCGGGAGCATGGCCCAGCGCATCTGCAGCCGTTTTGCCCCCACCTGGAAGACGGAGGGCTTCAGTTTCTATTATTTTGAAGACTATAATGCCAACCGCTGGTTCGATGCCCTGGACCTGGCCGCCTCCGGCCAGTTCGCCAAGGCCGTCGATATGTGGACGCCGCTGCTGAAGGGTTCGTCGGAGCTCAAACGCGCCTGCGCCTCCTTCAATGTGGCCCTGGCTTTCTATATGATGGAAGACCTGGAGATGGCCACGCGCTGGCTGGACCAGGCCGACCGCCTGGAGAATCTGACCCTTTCACAGGGATTGCGCAAAAGAATCGCCGCCCGTTTGGAAAAGTGATTAAATAATTGTACTTTTGCGAACCGAAAATAAATTTCTAAAAATATTTAAAAATGGCAAACATCGATCTTAAGAAGTACGGGATCAAGGGAGTCAAGGAAATCCTCTACAACCCTACGTATGAGGTGCTTTACAACGAAGAGACCAAGCCCGGTCTCGAAGGTTTTGATAAAGGTCAGGTGACCGAACTGGGCGCCATCAACGTGATGACGGGCGTCTATACCGGCCGTTCCCCCAAAGACAAGTACATTGTGTACGACCAGACCACCAAGGAAGGCAAGCCCGGTGAAATCTGGTGGACCACCGAAGGGTATCCCAACGACAACCACAAGATGTCCGTGAAGACCTGGAAGGCGGTCAAGAAGCTGGCCCAGCAGCAGCTCAGCGGCAAGCGCCTCTTCGTGGTGGACGGTTTCTGCGGCACCCACGCCGACACCCGCATGAAGGTCCGCTTCATCATGGAAGTCGCCTGGCAGGCCCACTTCGTGACCAACATGTTCATCCGTCCGAAGAACCAGAAGGAATTCGACCAGGAGCCCGATTTCGTGGTTTACTGCGCCTCCAAGGCCCGTGTCGAGAACTTCCAGGAGCTCGGTCTCCGCAGCGACACCTGCGTCGCCTTCAACGTCACCTCCCGTGAGCAGGTCATCCTGAACACCTGGTACGGCGGCGAGATGAAGAAGGG
>JAEEGL014682652.1_pt1 | contig 13756 bp, 12 predicted proteins | sample 9134231 | NCBI WGS metagenome assembly JAEEGL01 (sample SAMN16246548, study PRJNA631951) | gut metagenome | biome: gut microbiome; feature: rumen; material: fiber-attached | host: Bos | place: Iran: Karaj | collected 2018-10 | reverse complement strand
CTTTTCCACCTTCGCCTACCGCTGTGTGCGCAACCGTCTGCTTTCCGCCCTTTCGGAGGCGGCGGATCCCCCTCCCGCCTTTCCCGGGCGTGAGGAAGCGGCGTCTCAGGGGGATCCCCAGGAGATACTCCAGTCCAGGGAAAACCTTCAGGCCCTGTCCGCCAGGGCCCGGGAATGCCTTTCCAAAAGAGAAAGAGAAATCCTGCGGCTCTATCTGGAGGGCCTGACTTACCGGGAGATCGCGGGGGCTCTGGAGACCACGGAAAAATCCGTAGACAACGCCATGCAGCGCGTGCGGCGCAAGCTGCGCGGGGCTTCCAACGGGTAGCGAGCCGTTTCGGCTTTCTATATTATCAACCCTCGCCGGGCAGGACAGCCGGGCGGGCAACAATTCCAAAGCGAGGTATTAGTGAAATGTATGCTGACAAGACCCTGAAGTGCAAAGAATGCGGCTGCGAGTTCGTCTTCACCGCCGGTGAGCAGGAATTCTACGCTGAGAAGGGCTTCGTGAACGAGCCCCAGCGCTGCAAAGCCTGCCGCGACGCCCGCAGAAACGCCAATCGCCCGGAGCGGGAGATGTACGAGGCCGTATGCGCCGAGTGCGGCCAGACCTGCAAGGTCCCCTTCCAGCCCCGTGAGGACCGCCCCGTCTACTGCAGCGAGTGCTTTGCCAGAAGAAGGGCCCAGTAAAAAGAAAGATCGAAGAGTTCCTGCCCCGGGGCGGGAACTTTTCTTTTTCATAAGAGTTTTTTTGGCCTCAGGGCTTTTCAAGCAAAGTCGGTTATGGTATACTGAACGAGTTAACGCGCCGCGGCCCGCCGCGGCAGATCAAAGGATTTAAGGGTGAGAGATATGTCCGGACATTCCAAGTGGAGCACCATCAAGCGCAAGAAGGAAGCCACCGATTCCAAGCGCGCCAACGTATTCACCAAGATCAGCCGCGAGATCGTGGTGGCGGTCAAGGAGGGCGGCGGAGACCCCTCCACCAACAGCAAGCTGCGGGACCTGATCTCCAAGGCGAAATCCAACAACATCCCCAACGACAACATCGACCGCCTGATCAAAAAGTGTCTGGGCGACGGGGATAAGAACAGCTACGAGGAGATGTCCTACGAGGGCTACGGCCCCAGCGGCGTCGCCGTGATGGTCGAGGCCCTGACGGACAACCGCAACCGCACCGCCGGCGACCTGCGCCACTACTTCGATAAGTGCGGCGGCAACCTGGGCCAGAACGGCAGCGTGTCCTTCCTCTTCGAGCAGAGGGGCGTCATCGTCATCGACAACGAGGACGGGAAGATCTCCGAGGAGCGCATCTTTGAGGACGCCATGCTGGACGGCGTGGAGGACATCAAGTACGAGGACGGCGCCATCGAGATCACCACCGTGCCCAACGAGTGCCGCAACGTGCGCCTGGCTCTGGAGGAGCTGGGCTACGCCTTCGCCTCCGCGGAGGTGGAGTTCGTCCCCACCACCTACACCGCCATCGAGGACCCGGAGCAGCAGGAGAAGATGCAGAAGCTCATCGACCTGCTGGAGGACGACGACGACGTGCAGAACGTCTGGCACAACTGGGATATGCCCGAGGAGCCCGGGGAGGACTGAGCCCCGTTTCCACGCAAAAACAGCCCGCCTTTCCGGCGGGCTTTTCCTTTTGACGCAGCCGCGGCCCGGCCCGCCGGCTTTCGGATCATCGCGCCCAAGGCACCGGCCCCGCGGCTTTCGGAACATCCCGCCCCAAGGCGCCGGCCCCGCGGCTTTCGGATCATCGCGCCCCAAGGCGCAGGCCCCGCGTTGGGGGAGAGCCCGCGCCGCCCCTTTGCGATCCGGGAAGATCCCCGGCCGGGAGACCGGCTTTTTCCCGGTCCTGCCTCTCCCGCCGGCCCAAAGACCGGCAACGGGCCGGGCTTCTTTGTCGTTTTCAACAGCTTTTCTTTCCGGGCGTTCCCCTTTTCTTTCAATTCGCCGAAAGTTTTCCGCTGCCTTGTATTTCTCACTTTACTGTGCTATCATGGTAACAATTGGATCATCTCTTTTGAAGTTGGCAGGATCCTGCGGGAGACCGCCAATGGAGGAACTCTGGAGAACCCCGTTCATCGGGTGCCGAAGGTGCAAGGCCGCAAGGCCGAATCTCTCAGGCAAAAGGACAGAGCGCGGCAAAACCCCTTCGGGGGCCGCCGTTGTTTTTCCGGAGTGCCGAAAGACCGGCGCTCTTTTGTTTTATCCGGAGACTCAAAGGGGGAGCGATCCTAAAACAGACGGGGCCCCGGCTCCGAAAAAAAGAGAGAGGGTTAACACATGGATTATCTGCAAATCTCCAACCTCCCGATCATGTGGGTCCTCTGCGGATTCACCGTCGTCATCGCCGCGCTGCAGGCCATTCTGTTCATGCGCGCCGCGAAGAAGGCCACCGTGGAAGCCGCTCTGGATCCCGAGATCCCCAAAAAGGCCTTCCGCATCGGCCTGGTCACCGCCATCGGCCCGGCGCTGGGCGTGTTCATCGTCATGGTGGGCCTGATGTCCGCCATCGGCGGCCCCATGTCCTGGCTGCGCCTTTCGATCATCGGCGCCGCGGCCACGGAGCTGGCGGCCGCTACCAACGGCGCGACTGCCGCGGGCGTGACCCTGGGCGGCGAGGGCTACACCCTTGAGATCCTGGCCGTTTCCTGGTTCGCCATGGCCCTCAACGGCGCGGGCTGGCTGATCGTCACCGGCGTGGCGACCCCCGGTCTCGAAAAGCTGCGCGATAAGCTCTCCGGCGGAGACACCGTCTGGCTGGGCGCCATGTCCGCCGCCTGCTCCATCGGTATCTTCGGCTACCTGAACGCCAACTCCATCGTGACCAAGGGCTTCCAGAACGGCGGTCCCGCCATCAATATGGGCAACCTGGCGGCCGTGCTGGCCGGCGCGCTCTCCATGATGGCCCTGGGCAAGTGGGTCACCCCCAGGCATCCGAAGCTGGCCGAATATTCCCTGGGCATCGCCATGATCATCGGCATCGCCGCCGCGCTGATCTTCACCTGATGGGGAAAGGAGAGAAAACAAATGGGTAATTCCGATTATATGTCCACCTGGAAGAAGAGCTGCGTACGCATCGGCTCTCCCACCAATATCCTGGCCGCCGTCACGGCCTTCATCCCCGTGCTGTATCTCTGCACCAAGTACAACTGCTGGCCGGATACGCAGCTGATCCTCAGCGCCTGGGCGCTGACGGTGATCTCCTTCGGCGCCTTCTATATCGTCGAGCCGGTGTCCTACTACGCCTCCCTGGGCATGTCCGGCACCTACCTGAGCTTCCTTTCCGGCAACATCGGCAACATGCGTGTGCCCTGCGCCTCCCTGGCCCTCGACGTGACTGACAGCAAGGCCGGCACCATCCAGGCTGAGGTGGTCTCCACCATGGCCATCTGCGGCTCCATCATTACGAACCTGATCGCCACCACCGCCGCCGCCCTGGTGGGCAGCGCCATCGTTTCGGTCCTGCCCGAGGCCATCAACGTGGGCCTCAAGACTTACGCCTCCGCCGCCATCTTCGGAGCCACCTTCGGCAACTTCGCCCTGAAGAAGCCCAAGGTCGCCGTCTTCGGCCTGCTGATCCCCGTGATCTGCAAGCTCATCGGCGGTCTCCCCGCCTGGCTCATCATCGTTCTCTCCGTGTTCGGCACGGTGCTGATCGGCCGCCTGTTCTACATGGCGGAGCGCAAAGCCGCCTGATAATTCAGAAAAGAGGTTTGGATCATGTTTTGGAATGAATGCAAAGCCCTGCAGGACGAGCTCGTCCGCATGCGCCGGGAGCTGCACCGGATCCCCGAGCTGGGGATCGATCTGCCCCAGACCCGCGCCTACGTCACCGCCAAGCTGGACGAGTACGGCGTCCCCTACACCCTGAACGAAAAAGACTCCGGCGTGATCGCCGTCATCACCTCCGGAAAGCCCGGCAAGGTCGTGGCCCTGCGCGCCGATATGGACGCCCTGCCCATCCATGAGGAGACCGGCGTGGAGTTCGCCTCTCAGCATGAGGGCTGCATGCACGCCTGCGGCCACGATACCCACATCTCCATGCTGCTGGGCGCGGCCAAGGTGCTCAACGAGCATAAGGACCAGCTCAACGGCGAGGTCCGCTTCCTGTTCCAGACGGGCGAGGAGATCTCCAAGGGCGCCCAGATCACCATAGAGAACGGCGGCGTCAAGGGCGCCGACGCGGTCTTCGGCACCCACATCGGCACGATCCTCAGCAAGGAGATCCCCGCCGGCACCTTCATCATCAGCCCCGGCCCTGTGATGGCTTCCTTCGACCGTTTTATCCTCAAGGTCAAGGGCGTGGGCTGTCACGGCTCCACCCCTGAGAAGGGCGTCGATCCCGTCAACGTTGCGGCGCATATCGTGCTGGGCCTGGAGGCGATCAACGCCCGGGAGTTCAACGCCTGCGTCCCCGTCGTCGTCACCATCGGCATGATCCGGGGCGGCGCGGCCTACAATGCCATCCCCAGCGAGGTCCTGATCGAGGGCACCACCCGCGCCTTCGATGAGAAAGTCCGCCAGAAGCTGGCCCGCCGCATCGGGGAGATCGCTTCCATGACGGCCCAGGCCTTCGGCGCCACCGTCGATTTCGAGATGGACTGGGGCGCTCCTCCCGTGGTGAACAACGACAAGATGGCCGCCTTCGCCGCTTCCTGCGCCAAGGAGGTCGTCGGCGACGACATGGTCATCACCGAGGTCGAGCATCCGAACATGGCCGGCGAGGACTTCGCCTATTACCTCAACCAGGTGCCCGGCGCCTTCATGTTCCTCAGCTCCGCCAACCCCGCCAAGGGAACGGACGTGGCCCATCACAATCCGAAGTTCAACGTGGATGAGGACGTGTTCTGGATGGGCTCCGCCTGCTTCGTCAACATCGCCGAGAAGTTCCTCAACGGCTGATCTGAGGTGAACGATCCATGAGAGCTGTTCTGGTCGTCGCGGCCTACGCCCTGGCCCTCTTCGCAGTGCTCTATTTCTTCGTGCTCCTGCCCGGAAAAAAGAAAAACCAGGAGCAGCGCGCCATGCACGATTCCGTCAAGCCCGGCGACAGAGTCGTCACCATCGGCGGGATGGTCGCCACCGTCCTGGAGCGCGACGGCGATACCGTCCGCCTGCTGATCGACGAGGCCACCGGGACCGCCGCCACCTTCGTGATCTACGCCGTCCGGCAGATCCTCTCCCCCGGGGAGGAGACGCCGAAGTCCTGAGACCCCCTCTCGTTTCCCAAAGGCCCGCCCGGAGAACCGGACGGGCCTTTTCGCGTCCCGGCCCGGGAAGGGCGCCCCTGCGGAACTTTAGATTGCCACGGGGCTCCCGCTATGCTATGATATGAATAGCGGATACTGTGATCCGCAACTGTGAGGGAAGTGATCGAAATATCTGCCATACTGATCTACGGTATGATCTATCTCGGAAGCGCCCTGATGGTCTCCAATATCATTCAGTATATCCTGTTTTCGCGGCACATCCGCGAACGGGGAGACTGGGAGCGGGAGCGGCGGATCATGAATTTTCCGATCCTGCTGCTGATTTTGTTCCTGTGCGGTTATCTGGGGGTAGGCCTCTTCGGAAAACCGGATCTCCTGGTGGCCGGCATCCTCTTCGGGGGAAGCGTTTTCGTGGCGGTGATCCTCCGGCTGATCCGCCGGGTGGCGGACCGCATCCAGGAAAATGAGCAGCTGGAGGCGCGCCTCACGGCAGCGGAAAAGGCCAGCGAGGCCAAATCCTTCTTCCTCTCCAATATGTCCCACGACATCCGCACCCCCCTCAACGCCATCCTCGGCTACACCATGCTGGCCCAGAGAGAGGGGCAGACCGGGGAGGAAGTCGCGGGGTACATCCGGAAGATCGACGTGGCGGGGCATCAGCTCCTGGCCATCGTCAACGACGTTCTGGAGATGAGCCGCATCGAGAACGGGAAGCTGGAGATCGCGCCGGAATGTATCGATATCGTCAAGACCATGCGGGAAGCGGCAGACCTGATGGAAGGGCAGATGGCGGCCAAGGGGATCCGGTTCCGGGTGGACTGCGCCGCGGAGCGGCACTGCGTCCTGTGCGACCGGAGCCTTCTGGACCGGGTGGTCATGAACCTTCTGAACAACGCCTGCAAGTTCACGCCGGAGGGCGGGGAAGTAGAGCTTTCCCTTCGGCAGACCGCCGCGGAGCCGGAGGGCGGCCGCTACGAGATCCGGGTAAAGGACAACGGCATCGGCATGAGCCCGGAGTTCGCGGAGCACGTTTTCCAGCCTTTTGAGCGGGAGAGGAGCTCCACCGTGGCAAAGACCCAGGGCACCGGCCTGGGGATGACCATCTCCAAGAAGATCGTCGATCTGATGGGCGGGGAGATCCGCCTGGTTTCCGAGCAGGGGAAGGGGACCGAGTTTACCGTCTCCCTGTTTCTTCCCTACGCCGAGGGCCTGCCGGGCCAGCCTGCCGGCGAATGTTCCTGCCGGCCGGATCGGACCATGCGGCTGCTTTTGGCGGAGGACAACCCCATCAACCGGGAGATCGCCACGGCGATCCTGACGGATATGGGCTTTCTGATCGAAACGGCGGAGGACGGGGACCAGGCGGTGAGAAAACTGACCGCCGCGGAGCCCGGCTATTTCCAGGCCGTCCTTATGGACATCCAGATGCCGGTGATGGACGGTTACGAAGCCGCCAGGACCATCCGGGCCCTTCCCGACGAACGCCTTGCGGGCATCCCCATCATCGCCATGACGGCCAACGCCTTCAAAGAAGACGAGGAGGCGGCCAGGGAAGCCGGGATGCAGGGCCATATCCCGAAGCCCCTCGACGTCAACGTGATGAGAAAGACCCTCAAAGAGGTTCTGGGCGGCGAAGCGAAATAAGCGGCAGCCCCGCCCGCGCCTTCGCCCCGTTCATACCCAAAAAGAAAGACCCGTCCGGTTTCGGACGGGTCTTTTCTCGTGAGAAGGGCGTTTATCTTGCGGAGCGTTCCCGCTCTCTGGCCTCGCGCTCCAGGAGCTTCTGTTCCCGGATGGCGGCCTTTTCTTCCGGCGTCAGCTTGCTGCCCAGCAGCATGTAGAAGGCGGGCAGGAGCAGCAGGGTGAGGACGGTGGAGGCCACCATGCCTCCGATGATCACCCAGGCCATACCGCTCATCAGCCGGCCGTTTCCGCTTCTTGAGACCGCCATGGGCACCATGGCCAGGATGGTGGTCAGGCTGGTCATGAAGATGGGCCGCATGCGCAGCAGGCCGGATTGCAGCAGGGCGTCCTCCCGCTCCAGGCCGTGTTCGCTGCGCAGGGCGTTGGCGGTATCGATGAGCAGGATGCCGTTGTTCACCACGGTGCCTACCAGCATGAGGAAGCCCATGAGGGAGGGCATGCTCAGGCTGGTGCCCGAGAGGAACAAAGCCAGGAAGGAACCCACCATGGCGAAGGGCAGGGAGATCATGATGGCGAAGGAGAGCCGGGGAGACTCAAACTGCATGGCCATCACCAGGAACACCAGGAAGATGGCGATCACGATGGCCCGCAGGATCCCCATGAACTCGTCGATCATCTGCTGCTGGTCGTCGCTGACCACCACCTCCACGCTGTTCGGCAGCTCCATGGAGTTCACCGCCGCGCGGATGTCGTTGGAGACCTTGGCGGGGGTGCCGGTGATCCGCTGGCCGGAGACCGTCAGCCGGTACATGCCGTTGAAGCGGGTAATGGTGGAGGGGCTGTCGGAGTACTCGATGGTGGCGATATCCATCAGGGGCACCTGCATGCCCGCCGGGTTGGTGACCATCAGGCTGTCCAGATCGCTGAGTTTGGAGAACCGGTCCTTGGGGTACTCCACCATCACGGAGTAATCGTTGCCGTCCACGGAGAGGGTCATGGCCTCCTTGCCGCCGATCATGGTATACACGCTGCCCAGCACCGAGGCGGGCACCAGCCCGTTGGCCGCGGCTTTGATGGTGTCCACGTGGATCTCCGCCTGGGGCGTGCCCGCGGAGATGTTGGAGTAGGCCCGCACGATGTAGGGGCTCTCCTCCAGCTTGGCCACCACCAGGGGCTCCGCTTCCTTGAGCCGCTCCATATCCGCGGATTCCAGAGTGATGACCAGGTCGCTGCCGCCGGTCATCATGGAGGTGGTGGAGGAGCTGCTCACGCTGACGGTGGCGTCCAGATAGTCGGCGACCTGGCCGCGCCAGTCGTCCACCACCTGGCCGGTGGAGCGGGAGCGGTCCTTCTTCAGGTAGGCGGTGATGGAGGCGCTGCCGTTTCCGCCGCCCATCAGGGCGCTGATGCCGCTGCCGCCGGCGGAGGCGTAGTAGTGGTCCACGTCCGGATCCGCCGCCACCATGGCCTCCAGCTCCCGGGCCTTGGCGTTCACCGCGTCGGAGGAGAGGCCCGGCCGGGTCTCCAGAGAGATCTCCACGGTGCCCTCGTCGGTGGCGGGGAGCAGTTCCATGCCCACCTGGGTGAGAAGACCCACGGAGCCCGCCAGCATCAGGACCGCCACCAACACCACCAGGATCTTGTGCCGGAAGGTGCGGGGCAGGAACCGGGAGTAGAAGGCGTAGAGGCCGTTCATGATCTTCGCCACGAGCCTGTACTCATGGGCCACCGGGGCCATGTAGTAGAAGACCAGGGGGGCCAGGGTGACGGCGGAGAGCAGGGAAGCCGTCAGGGAGAACACGATGGTGAAGCACAGGTCGGAGAAGAGCTCGCCGCTCATGCCCTTGAGGAAGGCGATGGGCAGGAACACCACCACGGTGGTCAGGGTGGAGGCGAAGATGGAGCTCGCCACCGCCCTGGAGCCCTCCAGAGCGGCCTCCTTCATGGTATGGCCGCCTTCCCGCATGCGGAAGCAGCTCTCGATGACCACGATGGAGTTGTCCACCATCATGCCCACGCCGATGACCAGGCCGCCGATGGTCATCAGGTTGAAGGTGAAATTCATCAGGCTCATGGCGCAGACGGTCACCAGCAGGGACACCGGGATGGAGGTGCCCACGATGAGGGAGGCGCGCCAGTCGCCGAAGAAGAGGAACAGCACGATCATGGCCAGCACGATACCGTATCCCAGGGCCTGGGCCAGAGAGGAGAGGGAGGAGAGGATGTTCTCGCTGGAATCGTAGATGACGCCGATCTCAAAGCCCAGATCCCTGCCGTTGAGCCGCTCCATCACCCGCTTGGCCGCCCGGGTCACCGAGAGGGTGGAGGCGCTGGAGCGCTTGGAAACGGTCATGGTGATGTTGTCCATGCCGTTGTAGCGGCTGAAGGAAGTCCCGTCCTTGGTCTTGTAGCCCACCAGGGCGATATCCGAGAGGTGGATCACGTCGCCGGAGGCCAGGGTGATGGGGATATCCCGCAGGCTCTCCATGGTGGGGTAGTTGATGCCGCCCCGGACGGTCATATCCACGTTGTCCCGGGAGAGGGTGCCCACGGGCATGGAGAAGTCCGCCGCCCCGATGATGGAGGCCACGGTGTTGATATCCAGCCGGTACTGCTGCATGGCCTGTTCGTCCAGCTGCACCTGGATGTAGTCGCCGCCGCCGCCGGAAACGCTGACGGAGGCCACCCCCGCCAGGCGCTCGAACTCAGGCACGGCCAGTTCCTCCACCAGGTTGCTCAGGTCCACGTCGCCGGTGGCGGAGGCGGAGAGCACCAGAGTGGGCATCATGCTCATGCTGATCTCGACGATCGTGGGGTCTCCCGCGTCCTCGGGCAGCCGGTTCTTGTAAAGCTCCAGGTTGTTGCTCACGTCCGTGTGAGCCTGTTCCAGATTGGTGCCGTAGTTGAACTCTATGCCCACCATGCACACGTGTTCCATGGAGTAGGAGGTCAGGTTCTTGACGCCGCTGACGGTGGAAAGGGCGTCTTCCACGGGCTGGGTGACCAGGGCCTCCACGTCCTCCGGCGGAGCGCCGGGATAGGATACGTAGATGAGCAGGTAGGGCATCTCAATGTCCGGGATCAGTTCCAGGGGAGTGGAGGTGAGGGAGTTGACGCTGAAGAAGATCAGGGCCACCACCAGCAGGAACACCGATACCGGGCGCTTCAGGGCCAGTTTGGTGAGTTGGTACATGGCTTCAGCCCTCCTTGACGGAGATCAGCATGCCGTTGCGCAGATGGGCGTCCCAGGTGGTGACGACCCGGTCCCCCTCGGAGAGCCCGGAGGTGACCTGGACCGCGTCGTCGTTGAAGATGCCGGTCTCGATGAAGGTCTTGACGGCGGTATCGTCCCTGACCACGTACACGTAAGCCCGGCCGTCGTCGTAGTAGACGGCGGAAACGGGGATCATCAGGGCGTCTTCCGCCCGGTCGGTGACCAGATTGAGCTTCACGGCGATGCCCGTCAGCAGGTCCCCGCAGTCGTCGGTGACGTTGGCCTTGATCTTAAACAGGCCGCTGGCGGAGTCCACCATGGTGCCGATCTCGGTGATCACGGCGGTGTGGGTGATCCTGCCGTTCTCCACGGTGACGGCGTCGCCGATCTGCAGCTTCCTGGAGGTCTCCGCGGGCACGCCGAAGGAGACCTGCATGGTGTCCTTGTTGCTGATCAGGTAGGCGGGGCTCCCGGCGCCGGACATGCCGTTGGCTTCCACGTTCTTCATTTCCACCACGCCGCTGATGGGGGTGGTCACCTTGCAGTAGTCCACCTGGGCCATGGCGAGAGCCAGGGCGGCCCGGGCCTGCCCCAGGGAGGCTTCCGCGGCGTTCTTCGCCTGCTCAGAGGCTTTGCCGGTGGTGAGGTCCACCGCGTCGCTGGCGCTGTTGTAGCCGCTGACGGCCTGGCGGCGGGCGGTCTTGGCCTGCTCCATGCTCTTCTCCAGTGAATCCCGCTGGCTCCTGAGGGAGGCAAGCATATCCGCCTTGTAGCCGGCGGCGTCGAAGTATCCGTTACTGTTGGTGTAATCGTCGACGGAGAGTCCGGATTTCTTGATAGCCCGCTTGACCGAAGCACTCAGTTCGTCCTTGGAGATATTCGTGGCGGTAGCGGATACGCCGGAGGAAGCGTCCGCAAGGGCGGAGGCGGGCATGTTCTGCACCTGAATGATGGCGGCCTCCATATCCTCCACGGCTTCCTTCAGGTCGTTGTAGGCGTCCCGGGCCGCCTGGTAGCCGATGTAGGCCTGCTCCTCGGAGGTCTTGGCCTGCAGTTCCTGGGCGTCCAGGGCGCTGCCGGTCTGCAGTTCCACCTGGGCCGCCGCGGCCTCGTAGGCCGCCTGGGCCTGGTTCACGGAGAGCATGATGTCCACCGGGTCGATCTCGTAGAGCAGGTCTCCGGCCTTCACCGTGTCGCCCACCTCAAAGTAGGTCTTCTTCACGGTGCCGGAGGCCTTGCCGATCACCGCCACGCTCTCCGCCGGGGCTACCCGCCCGGAAAAGGCGGATTCGTGGGTCATGGTGCCCTTTTCCACGGTGGCCGCGGCCACCGCCAGCACCTCCGGCTCGGCAGCCGGGACCTCCTGCCGGGAGCAGGCGGTCATCAGCATGGAAGCCGCCAGAACGAGGGCGGCGGTTTTTCTGAAAGATCTCATACAGCTGTTTCCTCCTTTGGCGCCCGGAAGCTGTCGGCAGCAGCCCCGCGTCCCGGGCAGGCGCACTCCTGATGAGCGCATTCCTTCAGTTCCCCGCAGAGCCGGATGAACTGTTTCGTTTTTTCCTCGCCGAAGAGATCCACCACCCGGTCAGCCCGGGAGAGGACCTGTTCCACGGCTTCTTCCACCTCATCCGCGGTCTGGGGAGTGAGGGAGACCCGGATCACCCGGCGGTCTGTTTCGTCCCGGTATCGCCGCAGGCGGCCCTTGCGGCACAGCCGCAGGACCAGCTGGGTGGCGGCGGGCCTGGAGACGCCGAAGAGCTCGCTGACCTCCGTCATGGTGACGCTTTCCCGGGGGCGCCGGGCCAGCTGGGCCAGCAGGGCGATCTCCGGCGGGGAGAAGTCCATCAGGGAGAGGATCTTCTGCCCGGCTCTGGGCATCTGGACCATCATGTCCACCAGTTTTTCGGAATAGGGATTGTGTTCCAAGAGGCGGTCCTCCTTTTCGTCGTTTCAACGAAGATTAATATACTTAACTTTTCTCATAAAGTCAACGCTTGTCGATATTCTTTTCAGAATATTCACAAATTTCGTGCCAACCGCCCCGCCGGGAGGAGCCGCCGTTCCTCCCCGGGGCACTTGACAGCCCCTGCTTCTTCTGCTATACTACGGTCAGTGATATATCGGAGAACGATATATCACGAGTTGAAACAGAAGCGCTCCCGCAGCGCCTATGGAAAAAGGAGGCGACGGAATGTCCCCAGCGGCTGAACGGCTGGCGGAAAGCTGGCTCCCCATGAGCGAGCCCGGTTTCCTGATCCTGCTGTTTCTGCAGAAGCCCCGTCACGGCTACGCCCTGATGCAGCTGGCGGGGGAGACCACGGGGGGCAGGGTGAGCCTGGGCCCCTCCACCGTGTACACCATCCTGTACAAAATGGAGCAGGACGGCCTGATCCGGGTGATGAGCGCGGTGGACCGCCGGAAGGTCTACTGCATCACCGAGACGGGCCGGGAAGTGCTCCGGGCCGAAACGGACCGTCTGGACGCCATGCTGCGTCTGGCGGTGGACCAGGGAAAGGAGAATGCCTCATGACTTTGCCCTTCCGCATAGCGCCCCTGCTCTGGCTGCTGCTGGCGATCCTCATGGGCGTGGTGGAAGCCGCCACCGTGGACCTGGTGGCCATCTGGTTCGCCCTGGGCGCCCTGGTGGCCGTGATCCCGGCTTTTCTGGGCATGCCCCTGTGGGTGCAGCTCACGGCGTTCTTCCTGGTCAGCGTGATCGTCCTTCTGGCGACCCGTCCCATGGCTGCCCGGGTGCTCCACGTCAAGAAGGTGAGCACCAACGCGGACCGGGTCATCGGCATGATGGGCAAGGTGACGGTCCCCATCGATAACGTCACCGAAAGCGGCCGCGTCCAGGTGGACGGACTCTCCTGGGCGGCCCTGAGCGACGACGGCGCCCCCATCCCCGCGGGGGAGACGGTGCTGGTCAAGCGCATCGACGGCGCCCACGTCATCGTGGAACAGGTCTGATCCCGGGGCGTGCCCCGGCGGACCAAAGCAGAGGAAACATACGTAAAAGGAGGAAACGGATATGCCCGAAATCATCGGCTTGCTCACCTTTATGATCATCGCCCTGGTGCTGGTGTGGCTGGTAGCCACCAACGTGCGCGTGGTCCCTCAGGCCACGGTGTACGTCATCGAGCGTCTGGGCGCCTACTTCACCACCTGGGAGACGGGCCTGCACTTCAAGATCCCCTTCCTGGATCGAGTCGTCAAAAAGGTCTCTTTGAAAGAACAAGTGGTGGACTTCGATCCCCAGGCGGTCATCACCAAGGATAACGTCACCATGCAGATCGATACCGTCGTCTTCTTCCAGATCACCGACGCCAAGCTCTTCACCTACGGCGTGGAGCGTCCCCTGGCGGCCATCGAGAACCTGACGGCCACCACCCTGCGCAACATCATCGGCGAGATGGAACTGGACCACACCCTCACCTCCCGCGACGTGATCAACTCCAAGATCACCGCCGTGCTGGATACCGCCACGGACAAGTGGGGCATCAAGGTGAACCGGGTGGAGCTCAAGAACATCATCCCGCCCCGGGAGATCCAGGACGCCATGGAGAAGCAGATGAAGGCCGAGCGCGAACGCCGCGAAGCCATCCTGCGGGCAGAAGGCGAGAAGCGCAGCCAGATCCTGGTGGCCGAAGGTGAAAAAGAATCCGCCATCCTG
>JAEEGL014666051.1_pt1 | contig 13756 bp, 12 predicted proteins | sample 9134231 | NCBI WGS metagenome assembly JAEEGL01 (sample SAMN16246548, study PRJNA631951) | gut metagenome | biome: gut microbiome; feature: rumen; material: fiber-attached | host: Bos | place: Iran: Karaj | collected 2018-10 | reverse complement strand
GTTCTTGTATAATTAAAAAATGCATATGTCACTCCCAATGTTATTAAAACAATTACTACTAATAATATAGTTACTATTAAACTTTTTCTCTTCATATTATCTATCCTCATAATAATTCTATCATAATCAACTTTTTATGTAAATAAAAACACTTAAGTTAAACTTAAATGTTTTTTATTTCTATTCAATTACGTATGGATCAGAGACTGTACCTATTCCTTTAGTTATTAATTGACCAGGTTTAATAGAGATAACAGGTCGAAGACCAAAGTAATTTCTAGAAACATTCGCTCCGTCCATATCAAATCCTTCATTTCCAATTATATACGAAATAAAAGTAATTGAATTACTAGTTGGATTTTCGTGAAACGCGTCAGGCGACATACTGAATTCTTCACCTCCACTATTCAAATAATTATTTATGTTATGCTTTGACGAAGCATTACCAGATAACATATATTCATCAGAACTTAACATACCAATTGGATATGTTAATTTTTGATTGCCAACATTATTTTTCCATGTAAATGCATCATTTTTATTTAAACATCTTAACTCAGGTGTAAAAACTTCCCATAACCGATTATTTGAAGAATAAAGTACTCTTGCAGAATAAAAATCATTTGGATTACCAAGAGTTGGATCAAACCCTCTTAAATCTGAAATACTTCGATCATTACAATATATTGTATCTTCTATCTTGTTCAGATAATCCATCATATTATTGCTAAACCATGTTTCAATCGTATTTTTAGCATTTGAATTTGTTATATTTAAATAAGATTTAGTCATCGCATCCTCTATTCCGTCACCACCAGTTAGAGTTAAATATGCAATCTCGCCAAATTTAACCATAAATACATATCTAATGCTCGTGCAAGAACCATTAGTTGTTGTTAAGTTACAACTATAATGATGAGAAGCATCCGGTGAAGTTCTTGAATCATCAATCAATGTATAATTTGTTCCATCCCATGTAAAGCCACTTCCAAATCGAGCGCCACTTTTCCAATTACCGTAACTAGGCGTATAAACAGTTCCATACATATATCCTACATACGCTAGTGCATTCGTATTTGTATTAAATGCAGTATTGGCAATATGAGTAGCATCACCTTTATTATCACATCCGACCACAAGAGAATCATCAACTTTATAGAATTTTACACTTACATTTGTTGGATAAGTTTCTGTATTATCAAATCCTTCCATGTATATTTTTACTACATCATTACTATTTTCAATTTCAAGTATATTGATGGTAAACATAATACCATCTCCATACCACCATGGGTCTCCATAGGCCTCAAACATAAATTCCTCATTAAGAAGTATTTCTAATTCAGCATCTGTTTCGCTAGTATCAGGTGCAGTTACAATCCCCGATAATTCGACTACATATGTTCCAGGTGATAAGTGAAAACTCATTTCTAATTCAGTATCATTTATCATGGAATTATTCCAACTATTAGTTGTCGAATCAAACGTATAATTTCCTGTATTTGATATTATTGTTCCATAATCAGATAATTCTAAAATTCTCTTTCCATGAGATAATTCGCCATTATAAATCAACTTAACTCCACCGGTATCTGTTGTTCTTACTGCCTTCCAACATTTATTGTTAAATAAAACATTATTATCTTCTACATCTCCACGATAATAGACAATCGGATAAGCATCATTTTCGGTTCCACTTCTTATATATAATCCTTTTCCATTCGTATCACTCGATATTTGACTAAAATCTATTCCTGTACTCGCTGTTACAAATTCACTTTGAATATTATCCATTACAGCATTTCTTTTCATGATATCTTCAAGTGAACCAATAACCCATATCCCTTCATTAGCTTCTACCTTTATTTGAAATGATATACCACTTGATTGTAATGCATTCCATTCATCTGTTGTTAATATAGTTCGATTGTCTACCCATTCATTTGTTGTTCCATTATTATCTGACTCCGTTCCATCATATGTATCACTTATCGCTATTTTGTCATTATCTAAATATGCTTTTATTGTTATCTTACCATTTACTCCTTCGGCTGTTCCACTAGTGGTATTTGGCTTTATATAACCAACAAGTAACATTTGGTCTCCAACAATTGTATCTTGTGTTAACTTTTTATACATTGTTGTATCTTGTGATTCTCTTGCTGTAAAATAATTAGCATTTTCTGTTCCTAAATTAGTTACTGTTATATCTAAACTAACTGGTACTGCTTTGCCACTTGTTGTATAAATATTTGTATTATCACTTGATATTAAGTATTCAATTCCTCCAAAATAATCTGTATCACCTGTTATAGTTACTTCTACTTCTCCAACATTATCTGTATCTGTTCCTACACTACTACTAGCGATTGGAAAAACATTTGTTAAATTAATTGTTTTAGTTTGATTAGTTGTAAATGCTATTCTTCCTACTCGAATTGTGTTAGGTGAACCGGTTCTTGTATAATTAAAAAATGCATATGTCACTCCCAATGTTATTAAAACAATTACTACTAATAATATAGTTACTATTAAACTTTTTCTCTTCATATTATCTATCCTCGTAATAATTTTATCATAATCAACTTTTTATGTAAATAAAAACACTTAAGTTAAACTTAAATGTTTATTTTAATATTTTATTATTAACTACTTTAACAAAATGAAATTCATTCATACGTAAACAATTAATAGATTTATTATCAATAGTAATATCTACTTTATTAACTTTGTCTATTTCTTTATTTTTACCATCTATCATAAAAAATAAATTCTCACTTGTTGGAAGAGTTATTTTTTTATTAACTGGTAAAACAAAAGAATTAGTAAGTGTTCGATAAGCCCTATTATTAATAGGCGCAATAGGAGTTAAAGAAAGAGTTTTAAGTGAATTATAAATTATTGATCCTCCAAAAGACATATTATAAGCAGTTGAACCAGTTGATGTACTAATTAAAAGTCCATCACCAACAAACTCTTCTAATAATTCATCATCAATATAAACAGGTATCTCTAAAGTAGAGAAATTCTTCTTACGAATAACTATTTCATTTAAAAAATTATATTGATACTTATCTTTACCTGCAAATATTTTAGCATTTCCAATACTTAATTTCTCAATTTTATAATCATTCTTCGCTAATCTTTCAACAAAATTAACTGTTTTATCAATATCAATTTCCTGAAGAAAACCTAATGTTCCTGAATTAATACCTATATAATAAACTTTATTATTAAAGTTATTCTCATTAACCATTTTTAAAAATGTTCCATCTCCACCAATTGATATAGCAAGATCATATTTTTCATCTACTATTTCAAAATGATGTTTATTAAGTTCTTTTTCTAATAGATCTTTTACTTTTTTTGATTTATTATCACCATTAAGATATATCTTAATTTTATTAATTTCTCTCATACAACCTCTATTCTTTTGGTAACATTAAAACAAAGGAATTATTATTAATATCTATTTCATTAATTATCTTTTCTAATTCTTCATATCTTAGTTTATCCAATAATTCTTTTGCATCTTGATATACATCATTTAATAAAATATCATTAATAATAGCATTAGCCATCATTTCAATATTATCTAAACATCTAATCATCAAAGAAAGCCATACTTTTTTCGCTCTTTCAAAGTCTTCCCTAGTTATATTAATATTGCTTAAAGTTCTATCTACTACTTCTTTAAATAAATCAGCATATTCACTTTCAGCTTCTAAATCAAAGGTATAAATATTTTTATTTTTCATATGATCAAGAAAAAAGTAACTAACAATATTTTTCTCTAATACTTCTTCATCAAACGGACTACCATCACCAAATAATACTGTAAAAATAATATCTAAATATTGACGTAATAATCTCTTATCTGGATAACTAAAATCATTTAAATCTAATTTAAAAGCATAACGAAGTTTAGGAACAAAAATATTCCATTTTATTTCTTTATATTCTTCTAATACATCTTTAGTTTCTTCTTTTTCTTCATAGATAATCTCTTTGTTAGTGATATGACTATTAATCTCTTTATTATTTGTTATAATATCCATAACCTTTTTAGGAGAAACATTACCACTTACAACCATAAACATATTACTTGGTTGATAAAAAATATTATATACTTTATTTAAAATATCACTATTAATTTTATGTATACTTGCTACTGTTCCAGCGATTTTTTCCTTTAAAATATTTTGATACAAAACTTCTCTTAATCCATCATCTAAAATCCAAATTGGTTCATCCTCATACATTTTAATTTCTTCTTCGATGATTCCCATTTCTTTATTTACAGTTTCATCACTAATATATGGGGTATATACCATTTTTAATAGATAATCTAAGGCTACATTAAAATGCTTATTACCATCAACATAATAGCGAGTGGAAAAATAGTTAGTTCCAGCATTTGTATAAAGACCATATTTAGCGAAATGACTAATTGCATCCTCATCTTCCATATCAAATAATTTATGTTCTAAAAAATGAGCAGTTCCTGCTGGAATAGTTAAGTATTCATTACTATCTAATAATTTTACTTTCTCTATTTCTGATCCATATTTAGTAACAATCTCAATATGAAAACTATTAACATTTTTATTAGGAAGAATATATACTTCTAAACCATTTTCTAACTTCTCATATAAAACTTTCTGTTCCTTACCAAAATAATGATATGTTATCATAATTCCCCCTCTAGATAAAATATTATTTTAATCTTTATCTTTTTACATAATTCAATAATATCTTGTTTAGTAATATTTTTAATTATTTCTTTTCTTTTTTCAATAGTATCGCTTTTAAAAACATCCATTCCATACATATATTCTATTAAATTACTATTTGTATCCATTAAACTATCTAATTCATTTACATACTCTAAAATGCTTTTATGTAAATACATTGTTTTAAATTTACCTATTGATACTTTATATAAAGAATCTTTGATCAATTTAATAACTTTATCATAATTATTTTTATTAATTCCAGAATTGATAATTAAAATTCCATCTAATTTATTATGATAACAACCTATATAATATGCTAAAGAATTATCAGAACGTACTTCTTGCATTAATATTGAATCACTTTGTCCACCTAACATTATACTAAAGACTGGAAAAACATATTTTATTTCATAGTCAGTAAAGTCATACGCTTTTAAACCAATAGATATTTTTGACTGATTATAAGAATTAGTTTCTTTAACTATATCAATTTTATCATTCTTTTCATGATGAATAATATAAGGAAATAATAATTTATGACTATTCTCTGGAAAAGAAAAATTATCTTTAATTATTCGTACTATTTCATTAGAATCAGAAAAATTCCCTGATACATAGATATCAATACAACTATTAATAAGCATATCTAAATAGCTTTGATACAATTTTTTTTCATCCATTTCATTAATTATATTTATATCACTATAACCTGTTAAAGTATAATTTTTTGTCTTATCAGGTTCTAAAATATCTAACATTTTAATATTTGAATATAATCTTGGTTCTTCTTTAATAGTTTTTATTTCATTAATCTGTTCATTTTTAACAACTTCAAAATATTTTTTATTAAACCCATTATTTTCAATATAAGGATTTAATAATATCTCTTTTAAAAGAAGAATATTTTCTTCCAAATAATCTTGATCAATATACAAAGAATTTAAAGCACATAAAGTAAATTTAGTTGTTAATAAATTACCAAATCGATTAGATGATGCTGATGGATAAAGAGCATATATATCTTGACATTTTTTAAGTATTTTAGCCTTTGAATTATATTTTTGTGTAGCATAAGTAAGCATACTTATTAAAAAATTACGATATGTTATTTTCTCTTTTGTTACATTTTCTGTAAAAAAAACACGCAATAAAACTGAATGAAATCTTTTATCTTGAATTAAATGAATATTATAATTTTTACATGCAATCGTCTTGCTTTCCATAAATCTCCTCATATAGAAAAAGTAATAGTATAAATACTACTACTTACAATAACCTTCCCCTGCTTTTGCCCCTTTTACATATTCTTGACCAACAAGTCCACAACTTGTCTTTGTTATTGAATCTTTTAAATAACCACCAAAGATATTTACAAGTCCAATTATGACAACCGATATTAAGGCAATGATTAAAACATATTCAACTAAGGCTTGGCCTTTTTTATTTAACACATTACCACCTCTACTCTAGTTATAGTGTATAAAAAATATTTCGCTTTGTCAATTATTTTTTTATTGTGATTAACCCTTGTGCAACTTCCTCTAAAGCCTTACCAATATTTTTATAAGACTTATAATTTTCCTTTGGCATTTGTAAATTACCATTATGTTCAATTTCTCTACTTCTTTGTGCTGCAAGATGAACTAACTCATACTTTGAATCAATTAAATTCAATAACTTATCGATTGATGGGTATATCACACTCATTCACTCTCCCTCTATAATAAGAATAATATTAATAAAAAAAATATGCAAGCAATTGACAAAAATTTGACAACTATTTACATACTTTTTTTATTCTTTAACAACTACACCAATATATGGCAAATTACGATATTTTTGATCAAAATCAAGCCCATAACCAATAACAAACAAATCATCAATAACAAATCCCGAATAATCAGGATCAATCTCCACAACTCTTCTTGATTTTTTATCAAGTAATGCACACTCAACATATGATTTAGGATTCATCTCTTTTACATAATTTCTTATATAACTAAGCGTATATCCTGTATCAACAATATCTTCAATAATTACGATATTTTTACCATTGATATTCTCAGCTTTAAGTGGTAACTTTAAATTAATCTTTCCAGTTGATGATTCCCCTTCATAGCTTGATACTCTTAAAAAATCCATTCTTGCATCACCTTTATATCGTTTTAATAAATCACATGCAAAGAAAACTGCCCCTTTTAAAGTACACACAAAAGTAACTTCTTCATCACCATATTTTTCATATAGAGTATCAGCGATTTCACTAACACGCTTTAATATTTCTTCTTCCGTAAATAAAACATTAATTTTTTCCATAGATCCTCCAAAAGATATAATAATTATATAGCATTTATTTAAAAAATTAAAGGCTTTTTCATTATTTATTAATAATTTTTACGACATTATTTTCAAAATTATTATCTACTAAACTTACAATAAGAGATCTATTACCTTTAATATTAGTTTCAAGATCTTTTACACTATCTTTTTTATTAGCGGTGTATATCTCTTTTTCAAAATAAATATCGATATTACCATTATATTGAATTTCTTCTAATAGATTTTTTAATGTAATTAATCTTGTATGAATTAGTATTTCATCATAACTTGGAATAACGTAATAATTATTAATATATATAACCGCTTGATCATATAAATAAACATTAACATGATACTTACTTTTTATTTCTTCTACAAGCTTATCATTTTCAAATTTATATTCCTTTTCATTTTGAATAATCATGTTTCTATTAAGACGGTTTTCATGTAAATAATCCCATATATAAACATACATGTTACTACCATCATTTACGGTAAAATAGGCATAATCATCAATGTTTATATTTTCTACTGTATAATTTTTAAATTCATTGACTTTCTTCTCATATATAACACGTCTTGTATCTAAATTGTAGATACGTAAATAATTATTAGTGCTATCATACGTTAATAAATAATCGCCATTTTTATGCATTTTAATATTATAATTTTCAGTAATATCATTTAAATAGTATAACTCATCATTATAACGAAACTTTAAACTATTATTTTGATATTCTAAATATCTAGATGCCACAACATCAATATTATCATAATCTAAATAATAAATGCTTTTATTATTTAGATTATATAAACATCCCAAATTTTTATCATAATTATAAAAACGAATATAAGTATTATCACTATAAATAATATCTTGATTATAACCACAACTTATAGGAATCTCATCATATAATTTATCTTTATAAAAAACCTGATTATTTGATATAGTAAAAACATTATTATTATAAAAACCATATAATGAATTAAAATCACTATCACCACTATACTCTTTAATTAATTCTAAATCTTTATTAAAGCGATAATAGGTCTTACTATATAGTGATACTAATATTAATTCATTATTCTTTTTAACTATTTTAATTGGATAAAGCATTTCCCCATGAACAAAATGGTATTCTTGAAGTACTTTATCATCAACTAAATCATATTTAATAAAATTATATTCTAGGTTTTCACCATGACCATTTTCTAGTTGATCACTAGTTACATAATATAAATAATTACCTTCTTGATACATGGCCAAAAAATCTCTATTACCAATAATATTATAGCGATATAAATTATCTTGTACTTGAGCTTTTTGATTTAAATCATAATTAATACCATATAATAATCGACTACCAAAAACTGCAATAACAATTAAAAGAAAATATCCAATTCTTTTTTTCATATCATCCCTACTATTTATATAATAACATACAAAAAAGAAAAATGCATTAAAAAATGATGCTATAAGCACCATTTTACTTAAAATATACAAAGTCTGTTAAGAAATCACGTTCAGTTTTTATTTCTTTTCTTGATTGTAATTGTTTTCCTCTAAACCAGACGATTACAGATCCACCACCATCAAATTGTGTACCATATGTACATCCTAAACTTTTTAATAATTCACCTTTTTCATAAAGAGTAAATCCATATGATTTTCCATCAGATAAAAGATTTCCTTCTGAATATGCATACCCTTCAGACACAATAAAATAAAATTCACCAGGTTTAACATATCCAACAAAATTGGCCTGTCTTGGGCGATTTTTTTTACTTTCCTCATCATCATGTTGGTTTACACCATCAACTAATAAATCACCAAAAGAAGTAATGGTATCAGTTATCTCTCTTGTTTCAATACCTTCTTTCATAGTTGCAGCACTAACCTTTTTACAAGTATTTAAAACACCTGTTTGTTTACTATAACATCCATGAGCAAATTTGCTAGGTTTAATTGTTTCTAAATTAACATTTTTTATGTTATAGTGAACACCATTTCTTATTACTCCTTTTTTACTATTAGCTTTTTGATCACCCTCTACAGCAAAGATAGCTCCTACACTTTTTGCGGCAGTAGATATTTTTCTTGTATTATACTTTCCTTCAGAAGTTTTGCCAGTTCCAGTTATTCCAGTATATAATCTTTCATAATCTTTTAAAACCAAATGTGATTGATAGTAAACAGTTGTTTTACCATTTATAGAACTAGTATATGTTTTCTTTTCAATAGTTAAATCAGCAGTCTCATCCTGATAACGATATGGATAACCATCTTCTTTTATATATGGCGATACCTTAACAACACATTTAGCTTCAATGCCACCATTACTCCGAACGATTATATTTGCAGTTCCAACACCCATAGCAGTAACCTTACCATTTTGATCAACAGTAGCTATTTTTGTATTAGAACTTTCCCATGTTACATTTTCTGTAGCATTCGTTGGTGTAACAGTTTTGGTTAATGTCACACTATTATTATAAACTAAATTTAAACTAGTCTTATTTAATGTTATTTTAGTTATTGGAACAACCTCTTTTTTTACTACTATCTTGCAGGTTGCTTTTTTACCATTAATTGTTTCAGCAGTAATTGTTACTTCACCAACACCTTTTGCTGTAACCATTCCGTCTGAATTTACTGTAGCAAATGAGTTATTACTACTTGTCCACTTAATAGTTTTATCTTTAGCATTGCTTGGGGTAATTGTACCTTTTAATGTTAATGTTTCACCAACTTCTAAATTTGCACTCGTCTTATTTAATTCTATTTTTTCTGGTAATACTTCAATTGGATTAGTATTATTAACTGTTACACGACATTTTGCGATTTTTTTGTTATCAGTGATAGCTGAAATAGTTGCTGTTCCAACTTTTATTCCCGTTATACCACCATTTGCATTGACTGTAACAATACTTTCATCACTACTTATCCAATTAACATTTTTATTTTTGGCATTAGCTGGTTCAATTGTTACCGAAAGAACATGTTTTTCACCAACATTAATTGTTAAATTAGTTTGATTCATAATTATAGAATTTGGATAATCACTACCTATCTCTTGCTTTTTTGAAACCAAAACATTTATTTTTTTAGTTATTTTTTGATAAGTAGTGGATAATTCAATTATGGCATTTCCTTCTTTAATACCAGTTACTATACCACTTTCATCAACACTAACAATATCATTATTTAATGATTGATAATTTATTTTTTGATATGTAGCAAGCGGCGGTAATACTTTGGCATTGAGACTTATTTTTTCTCCTATATAGATATTTATTGTTTCGTTATTAACTTGAATATCTGTTTCAGGAATAATTTCAATTTTTTTCTTGACAGTTACTTCAATCGTTGATGAGCATTTTTCATTTTGGCATCTTGCTGTTACATTGGCTTTACCTTCTTTAATTGCTTTAACATAACCATTATCACAAGATAATATACCATCATTATCACATTCCCATATAATATTATCACCTGTATTTTTACTAATAATAAGTTGCTTTTCTTCACCTTCAATTAGTTCAAAATTGCCATTAGTTATAGTTATGTTTTTTTCTTCACTTTCTACTACTAAAACATTAATTGTTTTTAAAACCTTATCTTCGATTATAATATCAATTGTTGCATTACCAACTTTATTGCCTGTAACATTACCACTTGGATCAACACTTATTATTGTATTATCACTAACTGAATAAGTAACCCCATCATATACAGCGTCATGAGGAACAATCTCTATTTTTAATAGTTCCTTATCTCCTACATTTAAAGTAATATTGTCCATATTTACTATAACTTCTTTAACGGAATTATTATCTTTAAAAACCAAAAATAAAACTCCCGTTATAACAACTATACTAATTATAATACTTATTAAAAAACTCTTCTTCACTAACTATCATCCCTTCTATAATAAATATATCACATAATAAAAAAAAGAAAAATATAAAAAATAAAAAAATAAGCCATTGGCTTATTTATAGTTACAACAACTTCCATTATCAATATTACTTACTACATTCTCTTCACAGCAAGAATATTCTGGACGATATGTATGACGATATACATGATGATTAATTATCTTTGTACGAATTGGACAAACATGAGGTACAACATGCATAATAGTTCTATTTACACATCTTTCTTGAACAGGTTCAACAATAGGTTGACCACATCCGTCACTTTGATAATTCATATTCATACTATCATTAGTTGTATTAAAATCCATATCCATATTATTAGTCATTTCAGAAGCATAAAAATTATTATTAATATCTATATCTCGATCATAACATCTATCTTGAAACATAAAAACCTCCTATCTAATTTATCGTATGAAACGTGATAAATAAATAGTGTGTCTTTACCTATTTAACTATGGTAATGTTTTTTTTATTATAGCGATTTTATCAATTAAATTATCAAAATTATCCATAATTAAGGAAGAAAGATGATTATTATTACACAAATTATTTAATTCACACCATTCAATTACAAGAAAGAAATCATCACCTATGCATTGATCTAAATTAATATTTACGTTATTAATTAATGCATACATTACTAGATATATTAAAAATTCTTTTAATACTATCTGTGAATCAGAATTCAATAATCCTTTTTTATTTTCATAAATATTTTGGGCCTGATTAAGAAGGTTATACAACTTATTATCAATTTTATAACTATTCTTATCAAATATAAAAAAGAGGTATTGATGATAAAAATGGTAAAATCTATGCCTATCTTTTTTGATAATAAACGGTTCTAGCATGACACCTAACAGTTTTTCATAATCTAAACCTCCAGCGATTATATGCCAGTTATTCTCATAAATTATCGTAAAAGATTTATCAATATAGTCATAATCCCAAAAAGATAAAATACCTTCTTTTTTCAAATATTTTATATTTGGCAATAATACTTTTTTAAATTGCATATAAAACTCTTTTTCTAATTTATTATCTCTTAATGTTATAAATTCAAATTTTATATTACACTTTTTAAATTTATTAATAAATAAATTATAAATTAATTGGCATTTTTCCTCTTCTTCTTGCATTTCTTCACCTAATTATTTACTTTTTCTTTTAGTTATATTATTACTAATTTGATATACAATGCTCTCTAAAAAGTTCAATAAAACTTTTTTCTCACTATCAGTGATAATTTTACTGATTTTAAAATCACATTCAGGTGAAACTAAACGAATAATAATTTCATGGGTATTCAAATTATAAATTATTTTTTTATAACCATCTAAATATTGATCATAAACAATAGTTATAGTATTGGCTCCTCGATTAAAATCGTGTTTTGTGTATTCACCACTTGATTGCTCTTTAGCTACTCTTTTTATTTCAATTACTCTATCTGCATCTGGAAATGTAATCCCTTTAAAAAACATTTTATTCAGAATCATTAAAAAATAATCTAATCTTTTTGAATCAATATAATATTTACTCATTAAACTAAAGCGCGAATTACCACAATAATCACGAATTAAAATCTTTTCAGTAGATATTTCTTTATAATCAACACATTCAATGTAATCCATATCTTTATGATCATCTAATTCTTCAATTATGGCGTCAATCTTCTCATCTAATGGTGTTGGATTAGTTTTCGTTAAATTATAGTATGCCATATTAATTATTCTAGTTAATTCATTCATATCTTGAATATTTACTTCATTATTTTGTAAATATTGATTCAATGCATAATGAACAATTTCTTTTTCTTTTCCTCTTAATGATAAATGATTACCATCATGATATAAATTAGCATAAAAATCATGTAATTTTATTAAAAATGATAAAAAAGATACTGGATCTGTTTTAATAACATTATTTGCTACCTCAATATTATCTTCTTTAATAGCCCCTAAAACTTCTTTTGGTATTCTACCAGAAAAAGGTATATAGTCATGATATTTATCACCATAAAATTCGTGTAAATCAAATATTAATCCAAATAATGGATATTGCTCATTAAATTGATTAGTTTTAGTATCTAAAAGTGAATGACTTCCTAAAACATATAATAATTCTCGATAAAAATCTTTTTTTCTCATAAACCCTCCTATATTTTTTTTATTTCTTTCTCTTCTAAACAAGGAATTAATTTTACAAATTTACTAGCAATTAGTTGATTATTACTATCAATAACATTATTTAATATCAACCATTCATAAAACTCATCAATATTTTGAATATAATTATCATATACACATATAAAATTTAAATCTATTTTATTGATAAAAATATATGCACATAATGTACCATAGATATTTTGAATATTTCTTTCGGTTCTCAAATCATATTTATGTAAAATTCTACTTTCTAAGAGAATATAATCATTTACCAGCTGATTTAGTTTTTGATTATAGTGAACATTTTGATGATTAAATGCTAAACAACTTATAAATAATCCATAACTATAATACATAAAGCCATCTTTTTCCATAGTATTATTTTTTTGATAATCAAAATCATTACATATCATGTTTAATAATTTATAAGCATCATTTTCATTAGCAAAATTATATAAACCACTTTTAGTCCAATTAGTCACTACTAGATAATCAATATATTCTGGATTAAATAAATGCAATAAATCGTGTTGTAATAGATATTCTAATTTATCCTTTAATAATTCACGAATGATAAAAAGGCAATTATTT
>JAEEGL010526929.1_pt1 | contig 13756 bp, 9 predicted proteins | sample 9134231 | NCBI WGS metagenome assembly JAEEGL01 (sample SAMN16246548, study PRJNA631951) | gut metagenome | biome: gut microbiome; feature: rumen; material: fiber-attached | host: Bos | place: Iran: Karaj | collected 2018-10 | reverse complement strand
GAAGGTGGTGAAGGACATCCGCATCAACCTGACCAATGGCGGCGAGTACACCATCTCGAAGAGCATCGTGGTGCCCAACAGCCTGTATATCGTCACCGGCGACATCATGGCTTGGGAGCAGCAGAATGCCACCATCGACGCATCGGGTCTGGAAGGACCTATGATCACCACGCCGGAAGAGACTCCTGAGGAGTGGGTAGTCGGTAGCGTGACCATCAGCGACGTGAAGGTCAAGGGTCTGAAGAAGGCACTCTTTGCCAGCGCTGCCAAGAACTATTTCTACGAGACCTTTGCCATCATGGGCTGCGTTGTCGAGCAGGCAGCAGATGCCACCACGCTCGACTTCACGAAGGGCAGCGTGGCCAAGGATCTCATGATCACCTCGTCTACCTTCTACGCTCCCACGGCTACCACGAAGTCGTTCTACAGCTCACAGGGCGGACAGAAGGCCACCGAGTACAACGAGGGCATCCAGCAGCGCTTCGCCATCTTTGGAAGCACCATGTACAACCTGGCTCCGTCGAAGAACTTCTTCTCTCACCGCCAGAGCAACCAGAAGTGGCTGGTATACAGCGTGCAGAGCAACATCTTCGTCAACTGCGGCAAGAGCGGACAGGTCATCAAGGGCATGAACGGCGGCCAGCAGGGTACCAACCCGACATGGATTGTCAGCAGCAACATCTTCAACTTCAACGGCGAGGATACCAGCGCTGCTGAGACGACTGGCGATGCTGACGAGCCCGTGAAGGACAGCGCAGCAGGCGTCATGGCATTCAACAGTGTCGAGACTCCCGACTTTGGCGGTGTCTTCACCCTGGCAGAGGGCGCAGCAAAGCCCAGCGCAATAGGTGATGTCTACCACTGGACGGTGACCTACAACGAGATTGTTACCGGCATCGAGGCCGTGAAGACTGCCGAGGGTGCAGACCTGGAGAATGCCGTCATCTACAACCTCAACGGCCAGCGCATAGACAAGGCCCAGGCCAAGAGCGGTGTCTTCATCGTCAACGGTAAAAAGGTCGTGATTAAGTAATAATTCCCCCAGATCCCTCCCAGCGAGGAGAGGCATCTGACTTATCTTCACGCAATTGTCTAGTGAAGAGTTAATATTTATTTGAATTGTTAAAAGTGGTGGCTCGTGAGAGTCGCCACTCTTTTTTGTACGCCCATGCAGGGTGTACGCTATAGGGTTTTGCTTGGAGGTTTCGCGGAAAGTATCTATCACCTATGGTCGAAAATACCTTCGCTCGACAGAACAAAACCAAAGAAAACCCGTTTTAATTTGTTCTGTCGAGCTTATTCGTATCTTGTGGTGTGCCCATTGATGGCATTGTCAGGAGAGGAGCCTAGGCCTCACGAATGAGGAGAAAGATGCAGGGGCATAGTAACCGGAAGCCTGCTGTCACATCATCAAACTGTACAATACTTATATGGTCAAAAAAAAAGGCTGCCTCAACGTGAGACAGCCCTCATTATTTTTTAATCTGTTGTTATTACTTACTCGGCAATCATGATGGTCACACGGTTCATGTCGTTCTCAGCGAACGGCTGTACGCGAGCACCCTTAGAGTCGTAGCTGATGCGGTCAGCAGCAATCTCGTACTTCTCCAGCAGGCACTTTACAACAACGTCAGCACGCTTCTTAGCCAGACGGTCGTTGATCTTGTCGTTACCTGTACCAGCATCGGCATAACCTACAATGTTAACCTTGGCATCCTTGTTCTCCTTCAGGTAGTTGGCGATGTCAGCAATCTTGCCAGACTCGCTGTCGCGGATGTCAGTCTTGTTGATGACGAAGAATACCTCACGGCGCATGGGCTCAGCCTTAACGGGTTTGGGCTCCTCGATGGTCACGTACTTGTAGATAGTGTCGTTGACGATGACGTCACGATAAACCTCGTGCTTGTCCTCCTTGTAGGTCTTACCCAGGTTGATGCGCAGACCAATCAGGGCGTTCACATACTTGTCGATGTTGTTACCATACTTGGAGTTGTACTTGTCAGACAGACCATTGAAGTTACCCTCAACGAGCAGGTTGACATAGTCGCTCAGACGGAACATGGCCTGAGCACCACCACGGAAGTAAGGACGGAACTTGGTGCCATCCCACAGGTAAGCCATCTCGTAGCCACGGGCAGCCAAATCCTTAGCCTCGTCGTTGCTGAATGCCATGTTGGCACCACCACCAACGAACAGTGAGAAGTTGAAGAAACGCTTGGGGTTCCAGCCTGCAATCAGGTTAGACATGTTGAAGGTCACGTCCAGACCGCCAGCTACATACTTCCACTTGTAAGTCATAATCTCACGGTTGTCGAAACCACCCTTTGACTGCCAGGCGTTGAAGGCCAGACGGGCACCAACGACCTTAGAGAACTGGTAGCCCAGACCCAGCTGTACGTTGGGAGAGAGCAAGTCCTTGAACTTTGCCTCACCGATGGTCCACTGGGCACCGCCCTGCAGATCCAGATACCAATAAGGCTTGAAACTTGTTGTCACATCAGTGTGATCATACTCTTGAACAGTACGCTGATCAACGCGATCAACTACTTTCTGTTGCTTCTGTGCTGTAGCGCTCAGGCTTACTAAAGCCAGGCAAGCTACCAATAAAGTCTTAATTTTCATAATCCTTAATATTAAGTGGTTTAGTCAATTTGGGGGCAAAGTTACAAAAAGTATTTTAAAAATGCAAAAAAAACCAAAGAAAAATGTAAAAATTAGATAAAAAATACTCTTTCCCCTCCCATTCCTAACGATTTTCATAGCCAATAGAAGCCTGACGAGGTGGCGGCACTGTTGGTACCGTCACCTCGTCCTTTCCACCTTCTGCCGCAAGAGTATTGAGTGCCAGTTCCACGTTTGTCATGTTGTCACGTAGATTCTCTTTCGTCAGTCCCTTGTGTCGCTTGCCATCTGGAGCCAACATTTCAACAGGGGGACACATTGTCCCCTTGTTGTCCCCTTGCACTAAGCAAGTTCCCAAGTCCTACCCAAGTCCTACCCAAGCCCGCGGAGCACCTTAGGACTTGGCTACACCTTGGCTACACCTTGGGTAGACCTTGGGTACACCTTGGATAGACCTTGGGTAGACCTTGGGTAGAACCTGTCAAAGAGCACTCTGTGTATCTGCACAATGCTATATCTATAAGTCACAAAAAAAGTGACTCGTGAGAGTCACCGTTTTTTCAGGTTTGACTGTTTCTATCTGAATTTTTATTTGTCTTTTATGATTTGGCTGACCTTCTCTAAATCAAGATTGAGATTCATGGCTATGCTTTCTGCACTCATACCTGCGCTGTGAAGCATCTTCACTGACGTACAAATGGTAGACCACTGCTCGGCAATCTGAGTGTCCTTCTCTGCAATCTGAGTGTCCTTCTCTGCAATCTGAGTGTTCTTCTCAGCTAACATCTTGTCTTTTAGCATGATATCTGTGTCGCGCTTCTCGATGACTGAGAAGAATTCGTCCTCCACATTCATGTCATGCCGTATCTTGGCGTCAGAAGCTGCTGCAAGCAGACGCTGGACTATGCGAAGCATGTCTGCATCACCGTCATAGGTTGACTCGTCAATATCCAGAATTTTCTTGTCCATCAAATCCTGTTTGCTTTGGTCGAAAATGCTCAGCACCTTTTCCAGCCGGTTATTGACCTGACCGTGCAACCGGGGAATCTGCACAATGATGCTGTCATGTGTGAGGCTGTCGACGAACGGGTTGGGCAGACCCTTTGTCACCAGATTGTCATTATAGTCGTACGACTGGCGGCGCACATACAGGACTGGTTCTTCTATGTCACCGACCTTGTGTCCCAGCAGGTAGACCGTAACCATCGGAATGGCATAGGCTCCCTGGTTTTCAGGAAGCATATTGGACACGTTGGCATACTGGGCTCCCAGATATTGGCGGAAACGCAGGGTCTCGGTCTCAAGCCAAGTCTTCTGCAGCTCAATGAGAATGAGATGCCTCGTGCCGTCTTCTTCCTGGATGGTAGCACCAAAGTCGATACGGAAAATCGACAGACCGTCGCGTCCTATGTTGGAATACTCATTTCGATGCGTCTCTACGGCCACGACATCCTTTTTCAACAAGGCGGAAAGAATCGTACGGGCTATGCGTTCGTCTTCCAGAAGATACTTGAACACGATGTCATAGATAGGATTGGCAACTTTCATCATACTGCTTTAATTTAATAATTCGCACGCATTTCGTGTGCAAAGATACGAATAAGCGAGAACAAAACAAAATAAAACTCGAAAAAAAGTCCATCATGCCTCAGCTCAGGCTCAATTTCAAGCGCATGATAATGCGAATATAACAACAACGGAATTGCTTACTGTTATATTCTGACTTTTTTAGAAAAAAATTTGGTTGTTTCGTAGAAAACATCTACCTTTGCAAGTGTAATGTATACCTGCCGTAAAAATGACTGCATTAGAACTGAAATATGAGTTGTATCGACAAATCGATAGCATTGCTGATAGTGAACCATTGATGAAAAGGGTTCTTAACTATATGCATAGATTGGGGTCTAAGGCAACAGAGACAGCTTCTCCATATACCATGGAAGAGTTGAATTCCCGTATCACTGCCAGCCTCGATGATATTGAAGCAGGTAGAACGAAAAATAATGAGGAAGTAGAAAAACTTCTGTTGGAGGAGTTCGAATGGCTCAGATAGTTTGGACTGAACGAGCCTGGAAAGTGTATCGTTCTTGTCTGAAGTACTCGCATGATGAATTTGGTGCAAAGGCAGCTAAGCGATTTTTTGAGAATGTCTCAAAAAGAACAAGACGATTGGAGCACTATCCGTTGACAGGTTTTATAGAACCAATGCTTTCTGACAGGCCGGAAGGGTTCCGAGGCAGCATCATACAAAAGAACTTTAAGTTGATTTACCATTATGTCAGACACGATGACATAGTCTTCATTGATGACATTTGGGACACAAGACGGGAACCAAAGAAACTCAAAGCCAGAATATAACCGCAAGCAATTCCATTGTTGTTGCTTCTTCTTACACCTGTATGACCAAATAAGAGCTCTTAAATTTGCAAGTTTGTAATATTACAATTACCTTTACACCGAAAAAAAGTGGCGGCTCTCACGAGCTGCCACTTTCATCCATATTAACTTAATTATTAACTCTCCACTTAATATTTTCGTGAAGAAGAGGAAAATCTCACTTAATCACGACTTGAGCTTTTAGCTCGAGCTCGTTAACGCTCGATAAAGCAAGAACGAGCTCTTGCTTTATGCTCACTTAATCACGACCTTTTTACCGTTGACGATGAAGACACCGCTCTTGGCCTGGGCCTTGTCTACGCGCTGGCCGTTCAGGTTGTAGATGACAGCGTTCTCCAGGCTGGTCTCCTCAGCGGTCTTCACAGTCTCGATGGCGGTAGGAGTTCCGCTGATCCAGCGGGGGTCACCGGCAGCCACGTTACTCTGGGTGAAGTCACCCTTGGCAGCGTCGGCAAACTTGACAACACCAGACAGGGCATTGCCATAAGCCTCATTGGCACCGCTGTCCTCACCGTCGAAGTTGAAGGCGTTGCTGTCCACAACCCACTCTACCTCGCTGCTCTTCTGGCCCTCGTTCAGACCGGCTACGAAGTTACCCTTCTCACCGCAGTTCACGATGACGTTGTCCATCAGCTCGAAGCTCAGGTAGTACTGGCTGTGACGCTGCTGCAGCACGGGAGTCTTGCCGTAGGCGATGTTATAGAGTGTAGAGTTCTTGATGCTCAGCTTCTGGCTCTCGCCGCCCAGCTCGATGATGCTCTTGCTGGACTGTGTGCTTACCAGACCGCCGCGCATGGCGTTAGAAGGATCAGCATACAGCGTAGAGTTGACAATGCTCAGTTCCTCATAGTTACCACCGCAGTAGAAGTCGAAGATGCTGCGTGGTGTCGAGCCGTCGAACTGCAGGACGCTGTTCTCCACAGCCAGCTTGCCAATCAGGTAGTCCTGGCGGTTGGCATAGAACAGGCGGTTCTTCAGGCCTGTAATCTTCACGTCCTTGATAGCAATACCTTTAATCTCATAAGCACCATTTGCATTCAGACCCAGTTCGGGCAGCGGACGCATCAGGATGAACGGAGCGTTGCTGGCAGCAGCGTCAATCTCGACACCCTCAGCACCGTTGATATACAGCGGGCAGTTGACGAACAAGGCACCGTCAACGGTGTACTTACCATCCTTCTCCAGGTTCATGGTAATCTGACCGACATAAGGATTCTCTGCATAAGTGTCGTCCACCAGTTTGTTCAGGCTGGCACCGGCAGGAGCATCAATCACAATCTTGTCGCTACGTGTTGACAACTCAACAAAGATATTCTTGATAACCGTCTTGCCGGCAATGTTCAGCTTCACTACGGGAGAAGCGTCGCTAATGACGGCCTGCTTCTTCTCGGCATCCACGCTGATGGTAGGATCAACACCCTCTGCGGTGTTACCTTCGTTCCACTCTTCAAAGTCAATGAAGATATTCTGAATCATGCTACCCTCAGGAGCAGTGAACTCCAGGGCACCACCATTCATCTCCAAGGCAACAGCCTCGCCCTTCACATATTTATTATCGCTGCCTGTAATGGTCACTACAGCATCGCTCACCTCGTCGTTGATGGCAATACCGTCAATGCTTGTAGGAATAGCCTCGTAGTCCTCGTCGGTCAGCGATGCAAAGTCCAGCGTATACAGATATTCATCTCTGGGCAACCAGCGAGGGTCACCAGACTCGTACTCTGCAGCCTTAGAAGACTTAGACACATACAGGTCAATGCCACCCTTGCGCTGAGTCAGGTCAAGAGCTGTCGTGGGATTATTAAATAATTTATCAATATGCTCCGACATTGTATTCTCCTCAGTTCCTCCCCAAGACACATTCTTTCCAATGGTCTTTGTACAGTTACCTTGGAAAAACTTAGACAAGTAACACAAGTCTGCATAAATGTTCTGAGTTGCCTCCATCACCGTCTTGCTATTGTTCGGAGTGTTGTTACCGAAGTTCCCAGTCTTGAACGTATTGATGATGGTGTTTTTCGTCAGCTTGTAATCATAGGTGGAAGTCCCGTTGTTTGTTCCAAATGCTTTGGCAGCATTAGACGCATTAGACATTCTAATAAAATTCGTGCTACTCTGTTCGCTAAGATTATAGATAGTATTCCCAGAAATAAAAATATTTTTGATAGAAGTATCGCCACCAGTAGAAAATTCAATAAATCTCTTATTGGTATTGATCTGGATAATACTTTTAATTAATGTAAAATTCACTAAAGCCCATGAAGTAGAATTGTTTGAAATAAAATTGTTTTTCAAATTCTTTACCATGATACTATTAAGCGTCACTGCTTCCAGCAGATTAAGACCTGGCTTAGCTGCATCCTTGTAGACATCCTGGTTCTTCGGAGTACTACTATCAGGCTCTTTAGCAAGGGCGATCAGAGGTTTGGTCAGTTCTGTCGCGTCAATCTTCACATTGTTCAGCGTCAAGTTGTCGTTGATGACAAAGTTAGTCCCACTGCCCAGTGTCAGGGTGTGGTTACGACCATAGATGACCAGTTGCTTTCCCAGAGGCACTGTGATAGGCTCGGTCAACGTCAGGTCCTCGTCCAGATACACAGCCACAACACCATCCTTAGCTGCTTCGATAGCTGCATTGATGGGGTCAGCTGCTGCGCGTCGTGCTACTTGTGTTGCTGCACTAGCCGCTAAGGCTACCAGCGCAAGCATCAGTAGTGTAAGTTTCGTTTTCATACGCAATTTTTTTAAGAATGTTAATAATTTATTTGAATTGTTGTTATAATCTGCTTTTGCCCTTTGTAAAGGAACTATATCTCACGATAGAGGTACAAAATATTTTCCCTTGTCGCCACAAGTACATACTAGACCTTGCAAAGGTAAACAATTTCTACGAAACAACCAAATTTTTTTCTAAAAAAGTCAATCATGTCTCAGCACTGGCTCTATCTGCAATGCTATTTGCTAATAGGGTTTGTTTCTTTCCCACTGACCTTTTCCCCCCTACGGGATGAAAGTTACGTCTACAACTTGGAAACTTATGTCTCCAAGTTGGAAACACATGTACCCAAGTTGGAAACATACATCTCCAAGTTGGAGACATAAAATCTCTCCCGTGCTAAGAACAAAACGGGAGGGTGCTTGTCAAAGGTCCAGGGGCAGGTAGTAGCCACGGATGCGCAAATGGACTACCGTGTCTGCGTTGGAGTAGACATCGCAGCCCTTGATAAAATGACCTTGCGAGAATCCGTTGCCATCGTATGTCACTCGGATGCTGTCCGTACCACCAGGCGCCAGAGGCTTCTTGCTGAACGTGGCGCGGGTGCAGCCACACGAGGTCTCTATTTTCTGGATGACCAGGGGCGTCCGGCCTGTGTTCTTGTAGACAAAGTAGTGCACCAGCGTGTCCTGCGTAGAATATTCTCCAAAGTCGTGCTCCGTTTCACTGAGGAATGAAATCTCGGCCGCTACTGGGGCAGGAACGGAACCACCCTGCCGACGGCACGAAGCCGTCAGTAGGGTAGCCAAGATGATGAGACTGGCCGCGAAGCCCAGCCGAAAAAGGCCGACAACAGCGGAGGAATGTCTCAATAAAGAATAATTACTCTTCAACATCTACTTCACCAAGATCCTTGATTTCCTGTTTCTCCGGATTCTCATCCACGGTGTTGGTGATGTTGTCACGGGTGGTCAGATACCACTGGCCACCGATATAAACAGGACGCAGATAGAACGAGGTCGTGTTGGGACGTTTGTCGTTCTCGTCTTTCTTCTCAAAGAGCACAATGTCTATCTTGGCCTCGTTGCGTTTCTCGTCCTGCATCACGATTCGGTCAAGTTCATAACCAGGCATACCGGCAATGAAACGCAGCGAGTTGGCCTGGCGTTGCAGATTAGCTGCGTCGATGGGTTTGATGCTGTCACCGTCCAGCATCACCAGCATGTCAATGGCACCCTTGATGTCACCATTCTGTAGGCACACAGTAAACTGGTTGACCAGGTCCATCACCTTAGTGGTATCCTCCTTGGTGAACATCGAGGTTTCAACTGGCTTTGTGTCAGCAGGAGCCTTCTTGTCCTTACATCCTGTCAGTGCTGTGCCCACCATGAGGGCAGCAGCAAGGAATAATACAACTTTCTTCATACACTTTTTTTATTTTTGAAACAAGAGGGGTGCCAACTCTGCTGACACCCCTCTTTGAGTTATAATAGATTCGTTTGAATTCTATCAGAGATCTGATTACTCGTTACCAACGGTAGGATCAACTGTGATGACAGCCCATACACGCTGTGTGTAAATATCCAGAGCACCCCATGCGTACTCAACAGCGATTGGCACGTAGATGTGGAACGGCTTCACAACACCACCGTTGTTGGTGTAAGCCAGAATGTCATCAAATGCGGTAGATGCAGCCTTCTTAGCTGTACCAGCGACAGTATACTGATCAGTAGCATTAGCTTTTGCAATAATCTTCAGATACTGGAGATTACCGTTGGTCAGGGCAGGAATGTCGTCAATGCTGTAGAGCTTCTTGATATCATCAGCGTTAGTCAGCACAACACGCTTGTCAGCCTCGAGGTAAGCATCCGAACGGATAGAGTCGCGCTGTACATAGAGGTTCTTGATGTTGTAGAAGCTGTATTTAACGTTACCCTCTTCAAAATCACCCTTATGCTTCTTACCATCAAGACCGGTACCTGCAACGGCAGTCTTACCGAACTGCTGTTCCAATCCATCAGGTACAACAGCATAGGTACGCCAGTCACGGATGTAGAGCAGCTCCCAGATGTTGATGAACTGAGTCTTGTTAGGAGCATCAGTGATGCTGGTCTCAGCAGGCCATACGTTGATAGGACGCAGGAAGCGGACGTTGAAGAAGTTGTTCTTGATGATAGGATCGAAGCAAGCCTCATTGGCAACCTTGATCTCAACGAATGCAGTGAATGCCTTATCCTGCTGCTTGGTTACGTAGAACTCCTTCTGGTTCTTGCCAGTAGCGTCGTACATACCAATGTAGTTCAGAATGTCAGTAGCTGCACCGTTTACAACATCAGCCTGAATAGCTTCGTAAGGCTCAACAACACCCTTGCTAAATTTCGATTGCTCTTCACGACCATTGTAGTGGATGATACCATTGGCTTTATCAAGAGTACAGATTACCTCATCCTTTGACATACCAGCCTTTTCATTCTTCTCTGCAATAATCTGGTTCTTATCACCATTCAGTTTCAGGGTGTATACATTACCAGAGATACCCTTAACCTGCCACTTGCCCTTGTTGTCAGCGCTGAAGTCTGCGTTCTCGCCCTTCTTAGGCAGACGGAACTGGAATGTAACATCTCCAACGAACTTGTTAGTTTCGTAATTCCAGAACTTGTCGAATGCAGGAGTCTCACCATCGGCCTTATACAGGTTGTGAATCTCAGGAATAATCTGCTTGCTCAGCCAGTATTCCTTCAAGTCCTTGGTGAATGAAGTCATAGTCAAGTTAACCTGACCAACCTCAGCAGGTGTCGGAACGTTAGCGTAAACCTCGATAGTGTCAGTGTACTGCTTGCCAGAAGCATCAGCATAACCCTGAGTCATTGAGTACCAGTGGTCGAGGACGCGACGATTGATGTCACCATACGGGAAGTGAATCTTACCAGGAGCGAAGGTCATTGTTACATAGATAGAAGAACCGTTCTTGTGGATGAAACGTACGGTAGTTGACAGAGCCTTTGTGTTCAAACCCTTAGAATCGTAAGATACACCAAGAACCTTCATCATCTGCTCGTAAGCAACTTTCTTCATATTGGTAGCCTCTTCCATAGTACCCTCAGCAGGCTCAAGAATCTCACCAAAGTTCCACTCAAGCACGTTGGTGTTCTCATCCCAGTTGTGAGTAGTTGTAGAGTTGTCGTGAGGTGTGTACCATACACGTCCGAACCAGTTAGCACTGGTAGTCCACTTCAACTGCTTGTCAGCCTTGAATGTATCGTCATTGATACCATCCAGCAAGTCGTTACCAGCATTGATGGTCTTAACTAACTTGTAGTTAGGAGCCTCTTCAGTACCTGCATTGTAGTAACGCTGGGCCATCCAATTGTTAGCGAAGGCATTTGCATAGAGTTTACCAGAAGGATCACCATTAGTAGGATTAACGTACGGCATGTTTGCAAAACCGCCTACAACATCCAGGTGATACAGCTTCTCGAAGTCTTCCTTGGTCATGTTGATCTGACGGAGCAGCTTGTTCTCAACCTGAGACCAGGTCAGCTTAGAAGCCTCACCGCAGTTCATGTACATATCGTTCATGTTGAAGGTGATAGCCATATCCTCAGCCTTGTCCTTCACGACGCGCAGCTTGATGTAACCGTAGCGTACGATGTTACCATCCTCGTCCTTCAAGTCAACACGAATCAGCGGCTCACGACCAACAGTCTCCAGAGTAGCCTTCTCGTTAACCATGGTCTTGCCATCCTCGTCAACTGAACGGACAGAGAAGCAGCCTGACTTAGCGTCGTCGGTCGGGTTACCATTAGCGTCAACCTTGATGATGTGTGCGCTCTGGCTGGTCTTCTCGTTACCAACGATGTAGTCAACGATAGTGAACTCGTAGTGCAGACCCAGGGCCTCCATCTCAGAAGCAGTCATCACACGGTCAACAGTGCTCGTACCATAGCGGGCATAGTTAGTATAAGAAACGTGAGTGTCAATGAAAGGCTTCAGGTCGAAGGCCTTCTCAGTGTAGACAATCTCGTGAGTAGCAGGCATGGTGATGGCACCATAGTTGTTGTAATTAACAGCACCAGTTTGGTCTGCTGCAGGAATCTCGATACCATCATAACCTACAGACTCATAGAGGTGGTTGGCACGAATCACACCAGTACCAGGATTTGTCACAGCACCAGTCTCTTGATTGGTGGTATAACCAGCATGAGAACCTTCGAAATAAGAACCTGCGATGGGGTTGTTATCTGCCAGAGCAATAATCTCAAGAACGGCAGGAACAAGTACACCATAGTCAGAAGTGATAGTGGTGTCACCCTTCTCACCAGTACTTGTCAACTGAGCAGCAATGAAGGGCAGCTTAGCACCACGGCCGAAGGAGCCGTCGTAGTCCTGAGCAGAGCCACCCCATTCTGCCCATTCAGCACCACCACCAGGCAAAGGCTGTGTATAAGAATCAGCGGCCAAAGGCTCCCATGTAGTAGCCTTAGTCCAAGCCTGGAACATTGACATCAGCTTAGCACCGTCAACGTCGAAGGGAACAGTCAGGATACCATTCTCGTAAGTGATATCGTCGGTACGCGGAGTAGCGACAACAGCACCATTGTTACCACGAGTGTAAACCTCAGCGTCGTTCTCCCAGAACGAAACGGTATAGCCGCTCAGATCAGCAGTAGAGGGGTTGTAGTGATACTTAGCAACACCACCCTGCATCAACTTAGCGTAATTGATGTTAGCATAGTCATCATTCTTACCGCCCTTTTCACGAAGCGTGTTTTTTGCAATACCGTCCAAAACGGTTTCTGCATTCTCACCAATCAAGTTTGAGGGACCTGCTGTACCACCCATAGCCTCATCCCAGAAACTGGGGAAGTCGTACTTCTTCTCTGCATAGAGGAAGTAAGTGCCTACGTTCTTATTATCCTTGTCAAAAACAGTGGCATCGAAGCCCATGGTAGACTTAACAGTTACCTTAACCTCCTGAGCGCCCAAAGCACCATTTACAGTGTATGTAAACTTATAGTCCTCTTTCTTCTCTTTGAAGATAGGAGAAGTACCGAAGGGAACCTCAATACCCTCAAGACCTTCCCAGTAGAACGAAGGCATCAGCACCATAGAGGTCAGCTGCTTCTTGACGAAAGCCTCCAGAATGTTGATAGCAGCAACGTTCTCGTTGATCTTCTCTGCCAACTCCTGCATCTTCTTCTTAGCCTCATCAATAGTCTCGGCACCGGTGAAAGCCTTCAGGGCGTCCTCAATGGCAGCAATCTTATTGTTGACATCAGTCAACTTCTCGATGTCAGCCTTGGTCAGACCCAGAGACTCGAGCTTACCGTTAATCTCTAACTTCAAAGCCTCCAGAGCCGCAGTCTGAGCAGCAGCGCTCTCATCGACGATAGCCTTAACCTGAGCTTCGGTCAGACGCTCGTCAATCTTACCAGTCAGCGTAGCGATGGCATTCTGAAGAGCCTGCTCGTCAGCCTGGTCACCCTGAGCGTTCTCGGCAATCTTAGCCAACAGCTCATCATAAGCTGCCTGCAGAGCACTCTTGTCAGCCTTGTCGTCGACAACAAGCTTCAGGGCATCCAAAGCAGACTGGTCTGCCTTCGTACCCAGAGTGGCCTCGATGGTGGCAATCTTGGTCTTGATACCGGCAATCTCGGCAGTCAGGTCCTCAACAGCCTTCACTCTGTTTGCCAGAGCAGTCAGGTCTGTCTTGTCGGCCTTCTTCTCGATTTCAGCCTTCAAAGCAGCCTCCTTGGTATTCAAGGTAGACTCCAAAGTAGCCAGTCGCGTCTCCAAGGATGTCTTCAGACTCTCAAGATCAGTCTTCAGCGACTTCTGGTCAATCTGCTGCTGCAGATTCTTGATGTCGTCGTCATAATCCTTACAAGACGTGAACAAACCCGTAGTAACCAACAGTCCTACGAGCAGTGAACTAAAAAACTTTGTTTTGTTCATACGAATTGTTTTAATTAATTAATAAACAAAAAGAAGTTATAATATTCTCTATTTTTTCTCACATTT
>JAEEGL015845478.1_pt1 | contig 13757 bp, 12 predicted proteins | sample 9134231 | NCBI WGS metagenome assembly JAEEGL01 (sample SAMN16246548, study PRJNA631951) | gut metagenome | biome: gut microbiome; feature: rumen; material: fiber-attached | host: Bos | place: Iran: Karaj | collected 2018-10 | reverse complement strand
TGGTGCCTTCCACTTTGCCGGTAGCGATAAAAGATTTTCCTAAAATAAACTGGGGCAGGCGTTCCTTTGGCAAAAGAATGATTTTGCCTTTAGGCATAGGTTGTTTTATAACGGCTTTTACAGGAAGATTTATAAATGCCTATCTTTACGGGCTTTTTGGCTCAACGGCTTTAATGGTTATTTTTTGTTTGGTTAATCTTTTTATAGGTTATCAAACTTTATTTTCAAAACCGATACAAAACGAAAATGCTTTGCCTGTTTTTACGCGTAAGCAAAGTTGGATTGCGTTTTTAGGCGGACTAGGAACAGGCATTTTTAGTTCGCTACTCGGTATCGGCGGGGCAATGATAATTAGACCGATTTTAGTTAATATTTTTAAAGTGCCCGAACAATGGACGGCGCGCGCGGTTCGTATTTTGCTTTTATTAACCACTTCTACAGGGGGGCTTTTTTATGTTATCAGTAGCGGTAAACAGGTGGGATTTGAAATTTTTGTTTTAACCCTTATTATTTCTGCCGGCGGGATGATGGGCTTTCCTTTAGGTGTCAAATGCAATAATATTGTTTGCGAAAACGGCAGAGCAAGAACTCTGCAAAAAAGTTTTGTTGTTATTCCGTGCATAGTTTTAAGTAATACAATTTTAAAACTGCTTGGGCTTGCCGAAATCAGCCGTATTTTATCTTTAACTTTTGCTGTTTTGCTTTTTATTTATATTGTCAGCTTTACTTTTTACTCACAAAAACACGCTGTTTCCCAAAAAGAAAAATAATTTTCTGCCTTGAAAATTCATTAAATATCAGTTATATTATAAATTAGATAGGAGATTTTTTATGAAAAAACTATTTTTTATTTTTGGTCTTTTTTTATTTACTCAAGTTTCCTTTGCCGTTGAAAACCAAGAGTTAAAAGATATTCTTGCAAGAGATGTAAAAAACAGCAATTTTAAACCTTATATTGAGCAAAGTTCTAACGGACTTGTGCGTTTATTTATTTTTAATCCGTCAAGTGCAAGTTTTTCCGCGGAAGCAGATTTAATTAATAAAGCCATAAAATATGCCTCTGAGGTTGCTGGACCAGGCGAGCGAAACTTTATGGATATCAAAAAAAATTCTTATCCCAAAGTTAAAAATTTTGCCGTTTATGTTTTGCGTAAAAGCCAAACAGAGCCAGATGTTTTAAATATGATTGGGGCAAATTCAAGCGAAGTTAGGGCCATAGCTTCTTACCCGGAAAGTGCAGATAGTTTTAGAGTTTTTGTTTTTATTGATGATTCGCCTTATAATCCGAATTCTTATAAAAATATTTCTAAAGATGAGTTTTTGCTTGAAACAATTATCAATTTTATTCACGAAGTTTACGGCCACGCTTTTGAAGTTATTGATGATCCTAATCTTGCTAAACAAAGTTTTGGCGAGCAGGAAGTTAGGGCCTACACCGTGCAACTTGAAGGGCTTAAAAAATTAAAGCAAAAACACGCTAATTTGTTTGACTCTTCCACGCAAAAACTGCTTGATATTTATATTAAAGATACTCAGGCAAAAATAGATTATTTTAAAAACAATTCTTATTAGTGTTTTCTTCTTTTTAAAATAAGTTGCTTTATTTTTAGGAAATTATTTTTATCTAAAACTAAACTAATGATTAGCGGGTAAATTATAAGTAAAATAATTTGCCAAGTTAAATTATTATTTAAAAGATTGTTTAAAAAGAGAAAAGTAATTACAACCACTGCTATAAAACCAAGTTTTTTATATTCATAAATTATCGGATAATTTTTTTGTAAGAAAATAAATAAACTAGTTGCCATAACAATATAACTTACAAAAATTGCCCACCCAGCGCCGATAATACCGACTATTGGAACAAGCGTAAAATTAGTTATAATACTGCTTATTGCGCCAAGCAAAGTAATCCACATTAAAACACGCGTTTTTTTAGTTAAGACAGGCGCTATCATAAAGTTAATATAAAAGCCGTAGAAAAGATATCCGCCCAAAACAAGCGGTATAATTTTAAGCCCTTCCCAATAAGCAGGCGCAATTAAATAGTGGTTAAAGATAGGCGTTTTTATGATGACAGGCATTAAGAAAGTTAAGCCCAAAAATATCCAAGTTGTTATTGCTGTAAAATAAGTTAAGATTTGTGCAAAAAGTTCTTTTGCATCTTTTTCCGAAGAATATTGAATAAAGAAAGGTCGCCACGCTTGGTCAAACATAGAAACAACAAGCATCATAAAAACGCCGATTTTAAAATTGGCCTGATAAATACCCACATCTTTTAAACCGACAAGGTGTATTAAGATAGGTTTATCAATAACATTTACCAAAATGCTTGCCATACCCGCCGGTATAAAAGGCCAGGAAAATAAAAACATTTCTTTAAAAAGTTTTTTATCAAAACGGCAAACAAAGTTTTTAATTGTCATAGGGGCCAAAAGTATAAGCGAAGTAAGCGAAGCAAAAATGCCTGCAACAAAAATGCCTTTAACACCGCATCTAAAATAAGAAAGGGCCAAAATATTGCCTATAACATTTACTACGATTGAGGCCGTTCTTATCAGCATAAAATGCCAGGCCTTGTGGTCAAAGCGCAGTTTAGCAAAAGGCACAATATTTAAAGCATCTAAAGCCATAACAAAGCAGGCAAGTTTGATTAGATAACTATGTTTTACACCGATACCTAAAAAATCCGCAATGCTTGCGCTTGAAAGCCATAAAATAAAAGAAATTAAAACACCGCTGGCAAAAACTGCTATTAAAGGAGTAGCAAAAAGTTCTTTTGTTTTATTTTCCTTTGCAAAGCGCAAATAGGCCTGGTCCATACCATATTGGTAAATGATATTTGTAAGAGCCATAAAAGCAAAAACCGCCGCAACTATACCATAATCTTGCGGGGCAAGAAAATAGGTATAAAGCGGAACTAGAAAGAAATTTAACAGACGGGCAACAATAGTGGATGTGCCGTAAATTAAAGTTTCTTTTCCAAGGGTTTTTACTTTATCTTTCATTTTTTATTTTTTTAGGGCGCAAATAAAATCTCTTAAAAGTTTGCCAAATTTTGCTTCGGATTTTTTCATTACATCCAAAGTTTCTTTGTGCGAAAGGGCCACGCCAGACATTCCGCTTGCAAGATTGCTAACAAGGGCAACACCGGCAACTTTTAAATCAAGTTGTCTAGCTACAATAGTTTCCGGCACGACGGACATCCCCACCACATCAGCGCCAAGCGTTCTATATGCTCTAATTTCTGCCGGGGTTTCAAAACAAGGACCGCTTACCGCAAAATAAACACCTTTTTTATGTTTGATTTTGTGTTTTTTGGCAATTTTAACTAAAATATTTTGTAATTTTTCGTCGTAAGCTTGGGTCATATCTTTAAACATCGGCCCAAAAGCCGGGTCCCAGTTGCCAATTAAAGGGTTTGTGCCCATAAAATTGATGTGGTCTTTTAAGATAACCATACTGCCGGGGGGGAGTTTTCTATCCAAAGAACCGACGGCGGCAGATAAAAGCAAAATTTCTGCTCCTAAAAATTTTAAAGTGCGTATGGCAATAGAAATATCTTTTATAGAGTGGCCTTCGTAATAATGAAAGCGCCCTTGCATAATAACAATTTTTACATTTTTATAAATACCAAAAACTAAATTGCCTGTGTGTCCGGCAACGGTGCTGTGTAAAAAACCGGGAATATCAACATAAGGAATTTTAATTTCTTTTTCTAAAGGTGGTATGGCATTTGCCAGCCCGCTGCCTGTGATAATTGCCAAATCCGGCTTAAAATTTTTTGTTTTTTTGTTTATATAATTTACGGCTTTTTGTATAGTTTGTAATTGGCTCATATTATACCCTCCTAAATAAAGAACTTATCCGAACTAAAAGCATTTTGGATATGTTCTATCTTGTCTCCCGATATTGCTATTATATCAAACATTAAGCCGTCATAGTTTGGCTTTTTTGTTTTTATATAACTTAAAGCGGCGTTTATAACCCTTTTTTGTTTGGCTTTTGTTACCGCACCGATAGGACCGCCGAAAGCATCGGCATTCGTGCGGTATTTAACTTCAACAAAAACAAGGGTTTTATTTTTTTGTGCGATAATATCAACTTCTCCGCAAGGCAAATTATAATTGCGTTCAATTATTTTATAACCTTGTTTTTTTAAATACTTTGTGGCTTTATCTTCGCCTTTATTACCTATCAATCTTTTTAGACTAAACATTTTTAAAAATCTTTACCGAAAAGCCCTCCGTAAAGTGAGGCAATCGGTTCAAAAGTTTTTCTGTGTTCTTTACAAGGGCCATATTTTTTTATGGCTTCAATATGGCTTTGTGTGCCATAACCTTTATGCTCGGCAAAATTGTAATTAGGGTATTGTTTTGAAACAATATCCATAAATCTATCTCTGCTGACTTTGGCTATAATACTTGCAGCTGCAATACAAAGCGAAGTCCCGTCCCCTTTTATTATTGCTTCTTGCGGATTTTTTAAGTTAGAAATCAAGCGGTTGCCGTCAACCATAACATAAATATTTTGTCCGTTAAATTTTGTTAAAGCGTGGCGCATAGCAAAAAAAGTTGCCTGCAAAATATTAAGTTTATCTATTTGCTCGCTTGAAGCAAAACCGGTGCAGTAAATTATGGGTAGTTTTATAAGTTCATTAAAAATAGCTTCCCTCTTTTTAGGAGTTAATTTTTTGCTGTCGTTAATTTGCTGCATTAGAGGATGAGAATATAAATCAGGTTCAATATAACAAGCCGCCGCACAAACAGGCCCGGCTAGGGGACCGCGTCCTGCTTCATCTACACCTACTAGTTTTGCAGTGGGATGTTTTTGCTGAAATTTTAAATCAAAGTCAATTAAGGCCATAACTTATTTTAGCAATTTAGCACAAGAAATAGTAAAATATAAGTGTACCTTATAGAAGATTACCGAAAAGCTTTTACAAGGGATTTTAATTTCGGAGGAATTTTTTTATGCCTTTATGGATATTCAGAGCATCGGCATTACTGGGGATACCTTTCTTAGTATATGTCTTTTTGGCAAAAGATTTATATAGTGTCTTGCTTGCCTTTTTATGTGGTGTTGTGATTGTTTGCGCGGAAACTTTTTTAAGAAGCTTCCGTTTTAGCGCCGTTATGATTGCCATTTTTGGTGGTCTTTGCGGTTATTTGATTTATCTAGCTTGTGATTATGTGGTGTTAAAACTTAATGTGCCGGATATTTTAGAAGGATGGGCTTCTTATAAAACAATATTTGCAGGTGTATTTGTTTTGATAGGCAGTTTCTTATCTATTATCAAATCTTCGGAACTTGAGGGCATTTCTAAGAAAGGCCGCCATTTAAAAGTTACGGATATTTCCGCTTTGATTGACGGACGTATTATTGATGTCTGCGAAACGGGCTTTTTATCAGGAACAATAGTTATTCCGCAATTTGTTATAGCAAAGTTGAGTGAACTTGCTTCTTCTAAAGATTTGCTTGAAAAAGCAAGAGGTAGAAGAGGGCTTGATATTGTTTCCCGTTTAAAAGAATTAAAGAATATTCCTGTTAAGATAACCTCAAAAAGTTTTAAATCCACTTCTTTACAGGAAAATGTTGTTTTGCTCGCCAAAAGTTTATCTGCGGAAATCGTTACTATTGATTTTAATATCAATAAAATCGCAATACTCAAAAATGTCAATGTTTTAAATATCAGCGATTTAACAACTGCTTTAAAACCTGTCGTTTTGCCGGGGGAAACAATGGCCTTGTTTGTTATGAAGGAAGGTAAAGAAAAAGAACAAGGTATTGCTTATCTTGATGACGGGACAATGGTTGTTGTGGAAGATGGTAAAAGATTTATCGGTAAAAGAGCGGAAGTTTCCGTTTATTCTATCTTACAAAATTCAACCGGTCGTATGATTTTTGCCAGAATAAAACAACAGGAAGATTAATGAAAGATACTTGCGCTATAATTTTAGCCGGCGGGCAAGGCACCCGTATGGGCAAACCAAAACAAATGCTTTTAATTAAGGGCAAAAGTGTTGTTGAAAGAAGTATAGAGGCCTTTAAAAGTGTTTCGCGCGTGGCTAAAATTATAGTTGTAAGTAAGCAGGAAAATATTGATATTTTAAGCAAAAAATATAGAAATATTACTTTTGCTTTGGCAGGAGAAACAAGGATTGCTTCTTTAAAAAACGGCCTTGCCGCTTTGGGTAAAAATAAATATAAACTTATAGCAGTGCATGATGGCGCACGCCCCCTTGTTTTAAAAGAAGATATTGAAAATTGTCTAAAAAGCGCAAGCAAAAATAAAGCTGCTGTTTTAGGCGTTATGAGTAAAGATACCATTAAACAAATTAAAGATGGTTTTGTTTGTAAAACTTTAAAAAGAAGTGAACTTTTTTGTGCGCAAACTCCACAATGTTATCAAACGCAAGTTTTACAAAAAGCAATTTTAAAATATGGTGCTTTGGATGCAACGGATGAATCCCAACTTGTGGAAAAAATCGGCGTAAAAGTTAAAGCTGTTTTAGGCAGTTATTCTAATATCAAAATTACCACGCCGGAAGATTTAATTATAGCAGAGGCCTTATGCAAAAAAACGAAGAAATAAGAACAGGTTTTGGCTTTGATATTCACCGCTTGAAAAAAGGGGGGAAAATGATTCTTGGCGGCCTGGAAATACCTTGTGAAAAGGGCCTTGTCGGCCATAGCGACGGAGATTTGGTTTTACATGCAATTTGCGACGCTGCCCTTGGGGCTGTTTGCGCTGGGGAAATAGGGGAATATTTTCCGCCGACAAAAGAAACTAAAAAAGGTATTTCAAGTGTTTTTATAACAAAAAAGATTTTAGAAATTATAAAAAAGAAAGGGGCACGTATTGTTCATATAGATGCAACTATTGTAACTCAGATACCTAAAATGAAACCCCATTATTTAGAGATTAGAAAATCTTTAAATAAAATTTTTAAAATCGGGCTTGAAAATATAAGTTTTAAGTCAAAAAGCCACGAAAAACTTGGCGATATCGGCAAAGGTAATGCAATGCAGGTGTTTGCAGTAGTAAATGTTAAAATAAATACGGAGAAAATAAAATGAATAAAATAATTTTTAGTCTTACAATATTATGTGTTGTGTTTGGGGCTTGTAATACTTATAACCCTAAAGGTTATAAAAGATATTCCGGTATAAAATATGAAGATTACGTCCAGGAAGCAAAGAAACAAGAATTGTTAAGAGAAGAGTTAAATGAAGTTAAACAAGAAGATATTTCAAGTCCGGTTTTTGAACAAGTAGAAGCCCTTGATGATGATTCTATAGTTGAAAGTGCAAATAGTGCTTATGGCGAAGCCGTTGTTGTTATGGCAACAAAGAAAGTTTCCCTTGGTAAAGAAGCAACCACCAAAGATATGCAACTTTTACAAAAAGCCCTTGAAGGTTCTTATAGCGCAACCTTAAGAAATTACAGAGTTCCCGGGTTTACTTATTCTTTAACTCCTGCCGGAGATATTAACCCATTAGCCGTATTTGAAGTAAAATGTGTTTTAAGTGAAAATTACGCCAATGCTACAGGTAAGAGAGCTTGCGACTTTTTCTTTAATCAAATAAACCAAGAATATACAAAAATCCAGGAAAGTAGGAAATAATATATGATAAAACTTTATAATACCCTTACTCGCAGAAAAGATAATTTTGAACCTTTAAAAGAGGGTCTTGTAAGTATGTATTGCTGCGGGCCGACCGTTTATAATTATGCCCATATCGGCAACCTTAGAACTTATATTTTTGAAGATATTTTAAAAAGAACCTTAGAACAAGCTTATCAAGTGCGCCATGTTATGAATATAACTGATGTGGGGCACCTTGTTTCTGATAATGATGACGGGCAGGATAAAATGGAAGTCGGTGCGGCGCGCGAAGGCAAAAGTGCTTGGGATATTGCAAAATTTTACGAAGAAAGTTTTTTTAAAGATTTTGATTCTTTAAATTGCAAAAGACCGACAATTACCGCTAGAGCAACCCAGCATATTAAAGAAATGATTAATCTTGTTAAAACCCTTGAAGAAAAAGGTTATACTTATAAAACTTCAGACGGAATTTATTTTGATACTTCAAAATTTAAAAATTATCATAATTTAGTAGGTAAAAGCCATATTGAAGGTTTGAAAAGTGGCGCCAGGGTTGAATTTAATAGCGAAAAACGCAACCCGAGTGATTTTGCCCTTTGGAAGTTTTCACCGACAAATGAAAAACGCCAGATGGAGTGGCCTAGCCCGTGGGGAGTGGGCTTTCCCGGTTGGCATATTGAATGTTCTAGTATGGCAATGAAATATCTTGGCCAAACTCTTGATATCCATTGTGGCGGTATAGACCATATTGCTGTTCACCATACAAATGAAATTGCCCAATCTGAAGCGGCCACCGGCAAACAATATGTTCGCAATTGGATACATGGCGAATTTTTGGTTTTGCCTGCCGGTAAAATGTCCAAAAGTTCAGGCGGATTTTTGACAATAAGCACACTTAAAGAGAAGGGTTATGATCCTTTAGATTACAGATATTTGTGCCTTGGCGCACATTACAGAACGCAACTTGAATTTTCTTGGGAAGCGCTTGATTTTGCAAGAGCAAGTTTAAAGAGTTTAAAACAAAAAATTGCTGATTTAAAAAATCAAGAGCAACTTTCTGTTGAAGAAAATGCTTTAAAAGATGCAAAAAATATTTTCTTTGAAAATATGGCAGATGATTTAAACACTTCTAAAGCCCTTGCTTTTGTTTGGGAATTTTTGAAAACAAAAAATACTCCTGCAACAAAACTTGAACTTGTTAAATATGCTGATACTATGCTTGGGCTTGATTTACTTAAAACAGAAGAAGCAAAAGAACTTCCGCCGGAAGCAAAAGCTTTAATAGAAGAAAGACAGCTTGCCCGCAAAAATAAAGATTTTAAAAAATCTGACGAGATAAGGGCTAAACTTGAACAAATGGGCATACTTATTAAAGATACTCCGCAAGGCCCGAAATGGAGTTTTAAATAATGACCACCTTTTCAAAAGATTTCTTACTTAAAATACCAAAGGCAGATTTGCATTTACATCTTGACGGTTCTTTAAGAATTAAAACCCTTATTGAACTTGCTAAAAGAGATAATATTAAACTGCCTGCTTATAGCGAAGAAGGCCTTAGAAGAGAAGTCTTTAAAAAGAATTATAGAAATTTACCTGAATATCTAAAAGGTTTTGCTTATACTACTGCGGTTATGCAAAAAAAAGAAAATATTGAACGCATCGCTTATGAACTTGCACAAGATAATATAAAAGAAGGCGTGCGTTATATTGAAGTGCGCTTTGCGCCGCAGCAGCATGTTTCAAAAAATATGACACCTGCCGATAGTGTAAGAGCAGCTTTTAAAGGCCTTAAAAAAGCCCAGGAAGAACATAATAAAAGTGAAGCTGTAAAAAACGGAAGTGATGTTGAATTTAACTTTGGGCTTATTTTATGTGCGATGCGCAGTTTTAATAAAAATACTTCCCTTTATTATAATCATCTTATTGATAGTTTGCATTATGCAAAGGAAGAAGAAATTGCCTCAATTGCTTCTTTGGAACTGGCAAGAATTGCCGTTGCTTTAAAAGAAGAAGGTTTGCCTATTGTCGGCTTTGATTTGGCCGGTAAAGAAGATGGCCACCCGGCAGAAGATCACTGGCAGGCCTATCAATATGTGCACGAGGCCTTTATAAGAAAGACTCTTCACGCAGGGGAAGCTTTTGGGCCGGAATCAATTTTCCAAGCTATTACCGAGTGCCACGCAAATAGAATCGGGCACGGCACTTTTTTGTTTGATACCGATTTAATTAAAGATAGAAAAGTAAAAAATAAAAAACGCTATATTGAAGAACTTGCCAATTATTTAGCAAGTGAAAGAGTTGGTATTGAAGTTTGTTTAACAAGTAATTTACAAACTTTACCGAAAATAAAAAGTGTTCAAGATCATCCCATAAAAAAGATGATTGCTATGGGACTTTCTTTAAGTATCTGCACGGATAACCGCCTAGTTTCCAATACTACTTTAACGGATGAATATTTGCTTTTAACAAATAATATAAATTTAACCAGAAAACAACTTAGAAATATCGTTATTGCAGGGTTTAAGGGGAGTTTCTTTACACCTTATTCAAGTAAGCACGCCTTTGTAAAAAAAGTTATTGAAAGATATAATCAGGTAGAAGCAGAGTATTTTAGATAAATAAAAAAGACCTGCTGTTTAGCAGGTCTTTTTTATTTGATGTTATTTTATAATTTCTCTTATCAGTTTGCGTGGTGTTGGCTTTTTTGTGGAAACTTTAACTGCTTTACTAAAGAGTTCAAAACCGGCTTCAAGTTTCTTTTTATCGTTGGCATATAAGCGGGCAATAACTTGGCCTTTAGCAACTTTATCGCCTGATTTTTTATCAAGCCAAATACCGGCGCCATAGTCAATTTTATCTTCCATAGTATTTCTGCCGGCCCCAAGCAAAACTGCTGCCATACCGCAAGTTTTTGCATCAATATTATTTATATAGCCATTAGTTTTTGCAACAAAATCTTTTTGGTATTTTGCATTTTTTAAATACTTTTGCGGTTCGTCGGCAATTTTTGGATCAGCCCCTTGCCATTTCAAAATTTCTTTTAATTTTTTTAAGGCAGAGCCATCTTTAATCAATTTTTCCAAAAGTGCTTTTGTTTTTTTTATATCTTTTTGCTTTTTGCTGATAATAAGCATCTGGGCGGCACTTTCAAGCAAAACTTCATAGAAATCTGGTGCAAAATCTTTTTGCCCTTTTAAAATCAAAATACTTTGCAACATTTCATTTGCATTACCGATAGCGCGGCCTAAAGGTTCGTTCATATCCGTCAGCAAAGCTCTGCAATTAAGCCCCATAAGTTTTGCCGTTGATACAAGCATTTTGGCAAGTTTTTTGCTATCTTCATATTTTTGCATAAAAGCACCACTACCAAATTTAACATCAATAAAGAGGTTCTCAATGCCTTCAGCATATTTTTTGGATAAAATGCTTGCCGTAATTAAAGGGCGACTTTCAACGCAGCCGCTAGCATCTCTAAGAGCGTAAAGTTTTTTATCGGCGGGGGCAAGGTCTTTTGTCTGCCCGAACATACAAACACCGATTGCTTTTATTTGTTTATAAATTTGTTTTGGCGGGGTAGCAATATTAAAACCTTTCATGCTTTCAAGTTTATCTAAGGTGCCACCGGTATGGCCAAGCCCTCTGCCGGACATCATTGGCACTGCAAGGCCTGCACAGGCAACTAAAGGGGCAAGCGCAAGTGAAATTCCGTCGCCAACACCCCCTGTTGAGTGTTTATCTGCCACAGGTATTTTGGAATCTTTAAAAGATAATCTTTGCCCGCTAAAAGCCATTGCCTTTGTCCAAAGGGCGGTTTCTTTTTGGGATAAAGGGTTTAAAAAACAAGCCATTAAAAAAGAAGATAACTGATAATCGGGCAAAGTGCCTTTTGCGGCTCCGTTTGCCACGAAAGTAAATTCCTCAAAGGTTAAAGGTTTGTTTTCTCTTTTCTTAATAATAATGTCTAACATTCTCATAATGTTTTACCCTCCTGAAACAATTAGTTTAGCATTTATTTATAAAAAATGGTAGTCATTAAATGTTTTCACTTTGTAAGGTTCTAATATTTTTATAAAATATAAAAAGGAGGGGTTTATGAAAAAATTTTTAAGCGTTTTTTTAAAAAAAGATTTTGCCTGTTTGTTTTGGACGCAATTTTTTGGTGCCTTTAACGATAATTTATTTAGAACTGCTCTTGCGGTTTTTATTTCAATTTTCCTTTCGCGTATTACGTCTGTTAATACAGGTATTTATGCCACCTTGCTTGCTTTGGCGGTTTATTTATTTTCCACTTTAGTTTTTTCTATGCCTGGGGGCGAAGTCGCCGATAAATATAATAAAACCCAGGTTATTAAAACCCTTGTTTTTACCCAAATTATTACGGCTCTGTTAATTTGTCTTGGTATATATTTGAAAAGTTCTGTTATTTTGTATTTTGTCTTAATTGTTTTAGGGGCGCAAAATGCTTTCTTTATGCCGCTTAAATATGGTTTACTTCCGCAGATTTTACAGAAAAATCAACTTATCAGTGCAAACGGAATACTTGAAACAGGCAGATATAGTGCTATTTTGATAAGTGCAATTTTATGCGGAGTTTTTTCTATTCAAAATCGTTCAGATTTAACAACTATAAGTATTGTTATTATTGAAGTTTCTTTAATGACTTATGTTATAACCTGGTTTTTTACCCCGTATGAGCCAACTTCCTCTACAGCAAAAGTTAACTTAAATATTTTTAAGAGCAGTATAAAAAATATAAAACTTGCCTATAAATCGCAAAGGATATTTTTATGTATTTTGGCTATTTGTTGGTTTTGGGTTGTGGGGGCGGTAATTTTTGCCCAGATGCCGACAATCGCAGAAATAAAACTTAATGTTGAAGGAAATATTTTAAATTATTTACTTACTCTTTTTGCTTTTGGTATTGCCATTGGTGCTATGCTTTGCCGTCAATTCGTTAAAGGGGAAATTAGTATAAAATATGTTCCTTTAAGTGCGGTTGGTATGGGGATATCTTTGCTTTTACTTGCTATGTTTTGCATTATTACCTCAAGACCTCTTGAAACTTTAACTTTTAAACAATTTGTTTTAAGTTGGCAAGGAATAAGACTTTCATTTTATGTTTTACTTCTTGCTATATCTTCGGGGCTTTACATCGTGCCTTTAAATGCTTTGCTTCAATCTCTGGTGTCAGATAGAATAAGAGGCAGAATACTTGGGGTATGTAATATTTTTACAACGCTTAGCATGATACTTGCCGGTTTTGTTGCTTTTTGTTTGCTTTATATCGGTTTTGGCACAGGGGCCATTATCGGAGTTTTAGCGATAGCAAACTTCTTTGTTGCTCTTTATATTTGCACTTTATTGCCTGATTATGTTGTTCGTTCAATGTTATATTTTCTTTTAAATTTCTTTTATAACATTCAAATTAAAGGCCTTGAAAATTATGAAAAAGCAACCGGTAAAACTTTAATTGTCGCAAATAACAATTCCTTTTTAGATCCTCTTATTTTAGGGGCATTTTTACCGGATGATATAATTTTTGTTGTTGATGGTATTATTGCAAAACGTTTTTGGGTTAAACAATTTTTGCGCTTTACCAAACATATAGCCGTTGATACCTCAAATCCAATGGCTGTTAAAACAATTATTGACAATATTAAAAAAGGTCAAAAGATTATTATTTTCCCTGAAGGCAGAATAACAACCACCGGTGGTATTATGAAGATTTATCCGGGGCCTGCCATGATTGCAGAGCGTTCCGGCGCAACAATTTTACCTATTTGTATGCAAGGCACGCAATATTCCAGATTTGCTTATTTCGGTCGTAAAATGCGCCACTTGCCTAAAAAAGTGCAGTTTACCATTAACATTATGCCCCCTGTAGATTTTAAACTGAAAGATAATTTAAAAGGCAAAGCAAGAAGACTTAGCGTTGAAGATAAAATGTATGACCTTATGGCAGAGATGAAATATAAGAGCAATAATATTGATATAACTTTGTTTAAGGCCTTTATTGAATCTACGGATTCTGCCGGACGTGGGGCCCGCGCTCTTGAAGATATGACAAGAAAACCAATGAGCTATGGCAAATTGCTTATTGCTTCTTTCTTGCTTGGTAAAAAACTTGCCGATAAAAGCGATAAAGAT
>JAEEGL013425296.1_pt1 | contig 13757 bp, 10 predicted proteins | sample 9134231 | NCBI WGS metagenome assembly JAEEGL01 (sample SAMN16246548, study PRJNA631951) | gut metagenome | biome: gut microbiome; feature: rumen; material: fiber-attached | host: Bos | place: Iran: Karaj | collected 2018-10 | reverse complement strand
CTGCATGGCTTCCAGCAGGGCCGACTGCACTTTGGCGGGAGCGCGGTTGATTTCATCGGCCAGCACGAAGTTGGCGAAGACCGGACCCTTGCGCACCTCGAACGCCTCTTTCTTCTGCGAGTAGATGAGCGTGCCCACCACGTCGGCGGGGAGCAGGTCGGGGGTGAACTGGATGCGGCTGAATTTGGCGTCCACAGCCTTGGAGAGCGTGCTGATGGCGAGGGTCTTGGCCAGGCCGGGAACACCCTCCAGGAGGATGTGGCCGTCGGCCAGAAGGGCGATCAGAAGGTTCTCCACCAGGTGTTTCTGCCCCACGATGACCTTGCCCATCTCCAGCGAAAGCAGGTCTACGAAAGAGCTTTCCTGCTGGATGCGGTCGTTGAGGGCCTTGATGTCTACGGTTTCCATTTATCTGTTGTTTTTGTTTTCGACGATTACTTCTTCCTTACAAAAAATGTACCTTTGCAACATGCGGTACAGGATTGTCCTGAAATACGACGGCGCCCCCTTCTGCGGATGGCAGGTTCAGCCCTCCGACCCCTCGGTGCAACAGACGCTGGAACAGGCACTTTCCACCCTGCTCGGGGTGCAGACGGCCGTAACCGGCGCCGGTCGCACCGACACGGGCGTGAACGCCTCCTCCTACGTGGCGCATTTCGATACGGAAGCACCCGTCGCCGACTGCGCCGACCTGCGCTACCGCCTCAACGCCATCCTGCCGGAAGCCGTTGCGGTGGAGGCCGTCGAGCCGGCACCTGCAGAGTTCCACGCCCGCTTCGACGCCACCCGGCGGGAGTACCTCTATTTCCTGCATCGGCGGAAAGACCCCTTCGTGGGCCGGTATTCCTACCTGTACACCTACCCGGAGCTCGATTTCGAAAAAATGAACCGGGCCGCAGAGGCACTGCTGGGCCGGCACGACTTCTCCTGTTTTGAAAAGACCGGCACCGACACGCGGACTTCGGTCTGCACCGTCTTCGAGGCGCGCTGGGATCGCTACACGCCTGATCTTCAAATTCTTTCCGGGGCGGAAACCCACCCGGAAGACTACTGGGTGTTCCACATTGCGGCCGACCGGTTCCTGCGGAACATGGTGCGGGCCGTGGTGGGCACGCTCCTGGAAATCGGCCGGGGCAAACGCAGCCCGGAAAGCCTGGCGGAAATTGTCGGGCCCGTTCTCGCGGAAGGCAAAAACGGATGCCCCGTCCCGGCGTCGCGCCGTCCGCTGGCCGGCGAATCGGTCCCCGGTCACGCCCTCTTCCTGAGCCGGGTGGAATACGATTGACTTTTTGGCCCCGCAGGGCGCTGGTTTTTTCAGGAATAATTGCTAATTTTGCAAGTTAACTGAAAAACCAACGATATGCTCTTCAACCTGCTTCAGACAGACTCCCTCGCAACGCTCGCCCAGGCCGCCGCGCCGCAGCAGCAGGAGATGTCCTATTCCCTCATTGCCATGGCCTCCAAGGGCGGCGTCCTCATGATCGTCCTCCTGGCCCTTTCCGTCATCGCCCTCTACATTTTCGGCAAGAAGTGGTGGATGATCAACAACAGCGCCAAGATCGACCGCAACTTCATCGACGACATCCGTGACTACATCCACGACGGCAAGATCAAGTCGGCCCTGACCCTCTGCACCAAGTACGACACGCCGGTGGCGCGCCTGGTAGAAAAGGGCATCGAGCGCATCGGCCGTCCCCTCGGCGACATCCAGACCGCCGTGGAGAACGTGGGCAACCTCGAGGTGGCCCGGCTCGAGAAGGGGCTTCCCTTCCTCGCCACCATCGCGGGCGGCGCGCCCATGATCGGTTTCCTCGGCACGGTAATGGGTATGGTGCAGGCCTTCTTCAACATGGCCAACGCCGGCAACAACATCGACATCACCCTCCTCAGCGGCGGTATCTACACCGCCATGATCACCACCGTGGGCGGTCTCATCGTGGGCATCCTGGCCTACTTCGGCTACAACTTCCTCACCGCGCGCATCTCCGACGTGGTGTTCAGCATGGAGAACGCGACCATCGAATTCATGGACCTGCTCAACGAGCCGTCCGCCAAATCTGAAGAGTAATGGCCATCAAACGTACCACCAAGGCAGATCCGAACACCTCGATGTCGTCCATGACAGACATCGTGTTCCTCCTGCTGATCTTCTTCCTGGTCACCTCCACCCTGGTGAACCCCAACGCCCTCAAGCTCCTGCTTCCCAAGAGCACCGGGCAGGTGAGCGCCAAGCCCACCGTGTCGGTTTCCATCAAGGACTGGGGCGACGGGCAGTACACCTACCACATCAACGGCAGCGAGATCCCCGAGCGGCTCGACCAGGTGGAAGACAACCTCGTGGGCCTGCTCCAGAGCGAGGAGGACCCCACCTTCTCCATCTACTCCGACCAGAGCGTGCCCGTGGGTGAGATCGTGCAGGTCATGAACATCGCCAAACGCAACCACTACAAGGTCATACTGGCCACGCAACCCGAATGATGAAAGCCTACCAGCAGGAAAGGGCCCGCAAGAAGCAGGTTTCCACCGTCGCCGGCGTTCTTCTGACGCTCCTGGTGCACGGAGGGGCCCTGGCCGTGGTATCTTTCACCGGACTCAAATACATCTGGCCCCCGCCGCCCGAAGACACCTTCCTCATCGACTTCGAGCAGGAGGAGCAGGAACAGTTCAAACTCAAATACGGCCCCCGGGCGCGCGGCGAGGACGTAGACCGCGAGAAGCCGGTGGAGATGGTGCAGCGCAGCGAATCGCCCCATGTCTCCACGGCGCAGAACCTCGCCCCCAAGGCGACGCCCGACGCTTTCGGCGATGTGGAGACCCCGGCGCCCAAGGAGCCCGAGATCAACAAGAACGCCCTCTTCCCCGGCATGTCCAGCAAGGACACCAGCCTCACGACGCCCCACGCCGCCTCGGAAGCGACACCCGAGTTCAAGGCGGGTGAAGCGCGCGGCAACGCCGACAACGGCCCCGCCGAAGGCAAGCCCAACGCCCATCTGGAAGGGCGCAAGATCAAGGAAGCCACCCTCCAGCGCCCCAACTACAATCTGCAGGAAAGCGGAAAGGTGGTGGTCAAAATCTGGGTAGATAACTACGGCAACGTGGTCCGGGCCCAACCCGGCGCCGACGGCACCACCGTGCCCGCCAATGCCAAACTCTGGGCCGAGGTACGCAAGACGGCCATGGAAGCCAAATTCAACATGAAAGCAGACGCCCCTGCCCTGCAGGAAGGCACAATTACCTATAATTTCAAACTCAAATGACGGGCCCGCCGCGACGTGAGTCACGACGGCATCCCGCTGTAAACCAGTTGTACAATGGACGAATTTTCCAAAGACGGCCGTAAACTCAGGCCCCGCCGCAAACCGGGCGCCACGGCCGAACGCGTAAGCTACGGCGAGCGCAAACCGGACGGTGAACGCCGTTCCTTCGGGGAACACCGCAGCTATGGCGAGCACCGCTCCTACGGGGAGCACAAGCCCCGTTTCGAGGGCGAACACCGCCCCTATGGGGAACACAAACCCCGCTTCGAAGGCGAGCACAAACCCCGCTTTGAAGGCGAGCGCAAGGCCTACGGGCCGCGCAAATCATACGGCGAAAACCGACCCTACGGTGAAAAGCCCTACGGCGACCGCAAACCCCGTTTCGGCGCCAAACCCAGGAAATACGTACAGTTCGACAAGCGTTCCGACGAAGGCATCCGCGCCATGATCGACCGCCGGCCCCAGCTGGACCGCCATGCCGAAGAGAAAGGAGGATCCTTCCCCGTGAAGGAGGAAATGCGCCTCAACCGCTTCATCGCCAATTCCGGCGTGTGCTCGCGGCGCGAGGCCGACACCCTCATCCAGGCCGGCTGCGTCACCGTGAACGGTGAGGTGGTGACCGAACTGGGCACCAAGGTGAACGTGGTCAACGACGACATCCGCTTCAACGGCGAGCGCCTCAAGGGAGAGGCCAAGGTCTATATCGTCATGAACAAGCCCAAGGGGTACGTGACCACCGCCAGCGACCCCCACGCCGACAAGACCGTGATGGACCTCATCAAGGGCTGCCCCGCCCGGGTGTTCCCCGTGGGCCGGCTCGACAAGGCCACCACCGGCGTGCTCATGTTCACCAACGACGGCGAGATTGCCGAGCGCCTCACCCATCCGTCGTACGACAAGAAAAAGATCTATCAGGTGATCCTGAACAAGGAACTCAGCGCCGAAGACCGCGAGCGCATCCTCTCCGGGGTGGAACTGCCCGACGGGGTGGAGGCGGCCGACGAACTGGAGTTCATCGACGAGGGCGACCACCGCAAACTCGGCATCGAGATCCACTCGGGTAAGAACCGCATCGTGCGGCGTCTGTTCGAGGCCCTCGGCTACGACGTGCGCGCCCTCGACCGCGTCTACTTTGCCGGACTCACCAAGAAAGGACTCAAGAAGGGTGAATGGCGTTACCTCACCGAAGGCGAGGTCAACATCCTGAAAATGGGAGCATACGTATAATGGCGCACCGCTCGGGATTCGTCAACATCATCGGCAACCCCAACGTGGGGAAGTCCACCCTCATGAACGCGATGGTGGGCGAGAAACTGTGCATCGTCACCGCCAAGGCGCAGACCACCCGGCACCGGATCATGGGCATCGTGAACGGGGAAGACTGGCAGATCGTCTATTCCGACACGCCGGGCATCCTCAAGCCCTCGTACCGCCTGCAGGAACGGATGTTGAGCTACGTGGACGCGGCCATCGGCGACGCCGACGTCATCCTCTATGTCACCGACACGGTGGAGCAGCCCGAGAAAAACCTCGACTACGTGTCGCGCCTGCGCGACCTGCGCTGCCCGGTGGTGGTGGTCATCAACAAGATCGACCTCAGCGACCAGGCCGGCGTGAACGCCCTCATCGAAAGCTGGCAGCAGCGGGTGCCGGCCGCCACCGTCATCCCGGCTTCGGCCCGGGAAGGCTTCGGCATTGAAACGATCCTCCACACCGTGGTGGACCTCCTGCCCGTGGCCCCGCCCTGGTACGACAAGGACACCTTCACCGACCGCAACCTGCGATTCTTCGCGTCGGAGATCATCCGCGAGAAGATCCTCCTCAACTATAAGGAAGAGATTCCCTATTGCTGCCAGGTGGAGGTGGAACGCTTCATCGAAGGCGCCGAGCGCTACGACATCGATGCTGTGATCTACGTGATGCGCGAGTCGCAGAAGGGAATCGTGATCGGCAAGAAGGGTGCGGCCCTCAAGCGTACGGGCACCCAGGCACGGCTGGAGATGGAGGACTTCTTCCAGAAGAAAGTGTTCCTGCAGCTCTACGTGAAGGTTGACCCCGACTGGCGCGAAAACCGCAAAGAACTCAGAAAATTCGGATACGAAGAGTAAACTATGAGCGAAGACTACGAAGACATCATCTCCGAAGAAACGGAATTGGAAGAGGAAGCCCCTCTCGACGAAAACGCGGCCGAAAGCGGCAGATTCACCCGCCTGCTCGACAGCGACAGCCGGAAGTTCAAGCTTTCCGGCATGTTCCGCGACTGGTTCCTCGACTATTCCTCCTATGTTATCCTGCAGCGGGCCGTTCCCCATATCGTGGACGGTCTCAAACCCGTGCAGCGCCGTGTGCTCCACGCCATGTTCAAGATGGACGACGGCGCCTTCACCAAGGTGGCCAACATCGTGGGACAGGCCATGGCCTATCACCCGCACGGCGACGCCTCCATCCTGGGCGCCCTTGTGCAGTTGGGCCAGAAAGGGCTGACGGTCGACTGTCAGGGTAACTGGGGCAACATCCTCACCGGCGACAGCAACGCCGCCCCGCGTTACATCGAAGCGCGGCTGAGCAAGTTCGCCAAGGAAGTGGTCTTCGACCCGGAAATCACCCACTGGATGAACTCCTACGACGGACGCAACCAGGAGCCCACCGAACTTCCGGTCCGCTTCCCGCTGCTGCTGGCCCAGGGCACGGAAGGCATCGCCGTGGGCATGGCTTCCAAGATCCTGCCCCACAACTTCAATGAACTGCTCGACGCCTCCGTAGCCATCCTGGAAGAGAAATCCTGGCAGATCTATCCCGACTTCCCCACCGGCGGCTCGGCCGACTGCTCCAAGTATCAGGACGGACGCAGGGGCGGCACCGTGAAGGTGCGCGCCAGGATCGAGAAGATCGACAAGAGCACCGTGGCCATCACCGAGATTCCTTACGGAAAGACCACGCACGTGCTCATCGACTCCATCCTCAAAGCCAAGGAGAAGGGCAAGATCAAGATCAAGAAGATCGAGGACATGACCACCGACAAGGTGAACATCATCATCCACCTGCCCGGGGACGTGTCGCCCGACAAGACCATCGACGCCCTCTTCGCCTTCACCGACTGCGAAACCAGCATCGCCCCCAACGCCTGCGTGATCGTGGACGACAAGCCGCAGTTCCTTTCGGTGCGCGACATCCTCGAATACGACACCTTCCACACCCGCGACCTGCTGGAGCAGCAGCTCCGCATCAAGCTCGACAAACTGGAGCGTGACTGGCACTACTCCTCGCTCGAGCGCATCTTCTTCGAGAACCGGATCTACAAGGTGTTGGAACAGGACCAGGCCGACTGGGACACGCAGCTCGCCGACATCTTAGAGCGCATGAAGCAGTATCAGGACCTCCTGAAGCGGGAGATCGTGATGGAAGACATCCTGCGCCTGGTGGAGAAACCCGTGCGCAAGATTTCCAAGTTCGACACCAAGGCCATCGACGAGAAGATCTTCGGCCTGGAGGACGAGATGAAGGTGGTGCGCGACCAGATCGAGCACATCACCGCCTACACCATCGACTGGTTCAAGGAACTCAAGAAAAAGTACGGCAAGGACTTCCCGCGCCGGACCGAGCTCACCGGCTTCGAGACCATCGCCGCCACCAAGGTGGTGAACAACAACGCCAAGCTCTCGGCCAACCTTGCGGAAGGCTTCGTGGGCATCGGGCTCAAGCGCGACGACGGCGGCGAATATGTCTGCGACTGCTCCGACCTCTCGGAAATCATCGTCATCGGGCGCGACGGGCGCTACCGCATCACCAAGGTGACCGACAAGGCCTTCTTCGGCAAGGACCTGCTCTATGTGGGCGTGTTCACCCGGGGCGACGAACGCACGATCTACAACGTCATCTACCGCGAGGGCAAGAGCAGCGTCTACTATGCCAAACGTTTCGCCATCACCAGCGTGACGCGCGACAAGGAATACGACATCACCCAGGGTACGCCGGGTTCGCAGATCCTCTGGTTCACCGCCAACCACAACGGCGAGGCTGAGTCGGTGCGCGTGCAGCTCAGGCCCAAGCCGAAGCTCAAGAAGACCGCGTTCGAGTACGACTTCAGCACGCTCGCCATCAAGAGCCGCAGCGCCCGGGGCAATCTGGTGAGCAAGAACAGTATCCAACGCATCACCCTGCGCAGCAAAGGCGTCTCCACCATTGCCGGGAAGGACATCTGGTACGACTCCGACATCCAGAAACTCAACGAAGACGGACGCGGCCTCTACCTGGGCCAGTTCGCCTCGGACGACAAGGTGCTGGCCGTATTCAGGAACGGCACCTTCTACACCACCTCGTTCGAACTGGTGAACAAGTATCAGGGCGACGTACTGCTTATCGAGAAATTCGACCCCGAAAAGACCTTCACGGCACTCTACTACGACGGCGGCGTAAAGTCGTTCTACGTAAAGCGCTTCTCCTTCACCGTGAGCGACAACACCCCGGTTTCGTTCATCGCCGAGGGCGCCAAATCGTATCTGGTAGACCTTTCGGGTGACCTGCATCCCCGCTACGAAGTGATCTGGAAACTCGCCGACAAGAGTCCCGAGCAGATCGAGGCGGAAGAGTGGATTGCCAAGAAGGGCGTGGCGGCCAAGGGGAAGAAGGTGGTGGAGCGCGGCGAAGTGAAGAAAGTGCGCTTCATCGAGCCCCTGCACAAACCGGAAGACGAGCTTCCGCCGGCACCGGAGGAAGAACCCGCGGAGGTGGAAGAGATTCCCGTCGACCCGCCGGCACCGGTGGCGGAAGAACCCAGGCCTGAGGCTCCGAAGCCCATCCAGCCCGAGGAGCCCCTCGATCTCGAAATCGAAGAACCCACCCTCTTCTGACGGCCTATGGGAATCGTCTCGCTCACCGGATTCATGGGCAGTGGCAAAAGCAGCGTAGGCGTGCGGCTTGCCTCCCGGCTGGGCTGGACTTTCGTAGACCTCGACCGCTATCTGGAGCGCCGCTGCGGCCGCAGCATTCCCGACATCTTCCGTGAAGACGGAGAAGAAGGCTTCCGCCGGCTCGAACTGGAGAGTCTCCGGGCCCTGCTGGCCGAACAGGGCGATGACGCCCAGCTGGTGCTTTCCCTGGGCGGAGGCACCGTCACCCGCGAGGAGGCCCGGAATCTGGTGCGTACGCACACGCAGTGCGTTTTCCTGCGCACCAGGCCGGAAACCCTGCGGGAGCGCCTGGCCCGGTCGTGGCGCAAACGACCCCTGCTGAACACCGACACCATGGAGTCGCTGCTGGAAAGCCGGCTCAAAGACTATATGGAAACGGCCTCCCTGGTTTTCGATACCGACGGACTTACGCCCGACGAAATCGCCCAACGGCTCTATCTGCACTTCAAACCATGAAAAGATTTCTTTCGCTCGCCCTCCTGCTCCTCCTTGTTTCCGCCTGTAAGGAAAAGGGCTTCGATCCCCTCGAACGGCCGGGCGTGCGCATGCTGCCCGTGAGCGGCGGCGCTTTCGAAGCCATCCCCGACGGCTTCCACATTAAGCGCAGCGCCTTTGAAAACGGCGGCGTGAGCATCACGGGCGACTTCGACCTGCGTTCTTATAAAGCCCTGTCGTTCACCGTGCACAACTGCGACTCGGTGGAGCACCTCGTCCTGGTGGTTTCCCTGCGCAACATGGATGTGACCAATACCTGGCCCAAGCGCGGCTGCACGGAAAACAGGCTGCAGGTCCGGCCTCTGGAAACACGCAGTTTCACCCTGCCCCTGCCAGCGGACTTGCCCCATCCTGAGTTGGACAGACTTCTGGACCTGATGAGGAATACCCCCTATGCCACCGACGGGAACTTCGCCTACGGTGCGGACCTTTCCAAAATCTCCGAAATCCGTTTCACCTCGCGCTGGAACAAATTGGATCTGTCATGGGAGGTCTCCGGCATCCGTTTCCGGCCCGGGGAACGGGCCAAGGCACCCGGATACATGTACCGCGACAGTGCGGATTTCTTCCCCTTCATCGACCGTTACGGGCAGTTCAAATGGAAGGATTGGCCCGGGAAGACCCATAGCGACGAAGACCTTGTGCGGGCCCGTGAGCAGGAAGACCGGGACCTGGCCGGGCACCCGGGTCCCGACGACCGTTCGCAGTTCGGCGGATGGAAAAACGGCCCCCGCCTCGAGGCGACCGGCCGTTTCCGCGTGGAGAAGGTAGACGGGAAATGGTGGATGGTCGATCCGGAAGGCTATCTGTTCTGGTCGAACGGTGTCGTACGCGTGAACCCTTCCAGCGCCGTCACGCCGCTGGAGGGTAAGAATCTGGCGCCCCGCCTGTTCTATTTCGAGGACCTGCCGGAAAAGGGCTCGGAAGAAGCCCTCTTCTACCACACAAACGATCTGCTTCTCGCTCCGTACTACACGGCGCGCGGCATCGACTCGACTTTCGACTTTTCCTTCGCCAATATCCGGCGTAAATACGGCCCGGACTATGTCCATTTATTTGCTGAGCGCGCACACGCGCGCCTGAAGAGTTGGGGACTCAACACCATTGCCAATTCCTCCGACCGCGCCATCTGCCTGATGGATCGCACCCCCTACACCGACCGGCTGGAAATCCATTCCAAGCCGATTCCGACGGGCGGGGCCTGGTGGGAGGTTCCCGATCCCTTCGATCCGGCTTTCCGTGCGGAAATCATCCGCCAGCTCAAAGAACGCCAGACTGAGTGCTCAGACCCCTGGTGCCTGGGTCTTTTCGTGGATAACGAACATCGTTGGGGCGACGACACCCACATTGCCCGCTGCATCGCACAGGCCCCTGCGGACCTGATGGCCCGGAAAGAGATGTGCCGTTTCCTGAAGGAGTTGCACGGACAGCCGGTCGACCCCATGCAGGCTTCGGAAGAAGATCTTCAAGCGTTCAGCTGGCGCGTCATCGAGAAATACTACGCCACCATCCGCGAATGCTTCGACACCTACGCCCCGGGCCTTCTGTACCTGGGCTGCCGTTTCAACGGGCATCCGGCAACGGAAGCCGTGCTGCAGATCGGTGCACGATACTGTGACGTAATCAGCTACAACCTATACCGCTATACCCTGGACAGCTTCACCCTGCCCGAAGACATCGACAAGCCCGTCATGATTGGCGAATTCCACTTCGGCGCCATGGACCGCGGACTCTTCCACCCGGGAGAAATGAACTGCAGCGACCAGGATGACCGGGCCGCCTGTTACAAGGAGTACATGCGTTCCGCCCTGCGGCACCCGCAGATCGTAGGCGCACACTGGCACCAGTTCTCCGACATGGCTACCAGCGGCCGCTTCGACGGGCAGAATTTCCAGGTGGGGCTTACCGACTGCTGTGACACACCCTATCCCGAGACCATTGCGGCCTTCCGGGAAATCGGTTACGGAATGTACCCCTTGCGGGCTGGGATCAAATGATTTCTTCGCGCTCACGCAGGTCCTTCACCCTGAGCTGGATGGAGGAATTGCCGCGGTAGTAGTTCTCTACGATCGAATAACACACGTCGAGCGGGTTTCCGCCCCGGATGTACTCGTAGTAATCGGCCATGTTGAAGGCGATGGCGGGAATCTGGTGATAGGGCTGCGACTCCTGGATGAGGTCGAGTTTCATGTGCACGCCCCCGGCGCCCACCTTGCGGCCGTTGCCGGCGTCATAGACGTTCTCGGTCATGAATACGGGGTTCCCGTTTCCGGGGCCGAAGGGCTGGAACTGCTTCAGGATACGGAAAAACTTGGGGGTAATCTGCGAAAAGTCGAGGCGGGAATCCACCTCCACCACGGGCGTGAGCATTTCGGACGTGATCTTCCCGGCCACGAATTCGTCGAGCCGGCGGCTGAACTCCTCCAGATGCTCCTCTTTCATGGTCAGGCCAGCCGCATAGACGTGGCCGCCGAAGTTCTCCAACAGGTCGGCGCAGCTCTCGATGGCCTCGTAGAGGTCGAATCCCTGCACGCTGCGGGCCGAACCCGTCACGAATCCGTTGGAGCGGGTGAGCACCACGGTGGGCTTGTAATAGGCCTCCACCAGGCGGGAGGCGACGATGCCCACTACGCCTTTGTTCCACGACGGGTCATAAACCACCGTCACGTTGCGGCTCGCCAGGCACTCGCCTTTCTCCACCATCTCCAGGGCCGCCCGGGTAATCTCACGGTCAATCTCCTTGCGGTCGTTGTTGTTGTTATTGATTTTCTCTCCCACGCGCATGGCCGTGCTGCTGTCGGACGCAGTGAGCAGTTCCACGGCGAGGCGGCCGCTTTCCATGCGTCCGGCCGCGTTGATGCGCGGACCGATCTTGAAGACGATGTCGTCTATGGTCAGGTGACCCGGCTCCAGGTTGGAAAGGTTCACCATGGCCTGCAAGCCCTTGCGCGGACGCTCGTTGAGCTGCTTGAGGCCGAAATGGGCCAGGATGCGGTTTTCGCCCACCATGGAAACGAGGTCCGAAGAGATACTCACCACCAGCAGGTCGAGCAGGGGCACCAGGGTGTCGAAGGGGATGTCGAAGCGCTGGGCGTAGGCCTGCACCAGTTTGAAACCCACCCCGCAACCCGACAGGTCGTCGAAGGGATAGTGGCAGTCTTCCCGCTTGGGGTCGAGCACCGCCACGGCGGCGGGCAGCTCGTTTTCGGGCAGATGGTGGTCGCACACAATCACGTCGACCCCGCGCTCCGCGGCATAGCGCACCTTTTCGATGGCCTTGATGCCGCAGTCGAGGGTAATGAGCAGGGTAAAGCCCTGCGAAGCAGCCCATTCCACGCCTTTCATGGAAACGCCGTACCCTTCATCGTAGCGGTCCGGAATATAGAAATCGACCTGGTCGGTATAGCGCTTGACGAAGGAGTAGACCAAGGCCACGGCGGTGGTGCCGTCCACGTCATAGTCGCCATAGACAAGGATCTTCTCGCCCTGCGAAATGGCTTTGTGCAGACGCTCCACGGCCTTGTCCATGTCCTTCATGAGGAAGGGGTCGTGCAGGTCGTCGAGGCTCGGACGGAAGAAGGCGCGGGCCTGGTCGAAGGTCTCCACGCCCCGGCTCACCAGCAGGTCGGCCAGCACGCGGTCGATACCCACCTCGGCCACCAGCCGCTCCACTTTCACGGGATCGGCCGGGTCCTTCACAATCCATTTGCACTCTTTTACCATAAGTGTGCAAAGTTAACCAAATTATTTCAGAATATCGGATTTTCATCGTACTTTTGTAGGATTAGTTCAGTAAAGAAATGGCCAACATCGAATACAGCGAGCAGGAGCAGATCCGCCGGGACAGCCTTGCCAAACTCAGGGAACTGGGCATTGAGCCCTATCCCGCAGCCCTTTACCCCGTGAACGCCAGCGCCGCCGAGATTGCGGCGGGCTTCGATCCGGAGAAGGGAAACTTCCAGGAAGTCTGCATTGCAGGGCGTCTCATGAGCCGCCGCATCATGGGCGCCGCCTCCTTCGGGGAACTCCAGGACGAGAGCGGACGCATCCAGATCTATGTGAAGCGCGACGAAATCTGCCCGGGCGAGGACAAAACCCTCTACAACACCGTGTGGAAGCGCCTGCTGGATATCGGTGACATCGTGGGCATCAAGGGCTTCGCCTTCTTCACCCAGACCGGCCAGCTGAGCGTGCACGCCCGCGAACTCACCCTGCTGAGCAAGTCGCTTCGGGTCCTTCCCATCGTGAAGGAGGCCGACGGCGTGGTGCACGACGCCTTTACCGACCCCGAACTCCGCTACCGCCAGCGCTACGTAGACCTCATCGTAAATCCGCAGGTGAAAGACGTGTTCGTGAAACGGGCGCAGATCGTGGCCACCATGCGGGAGTATTTCAACGAGGCCGGCTGCCTCGAGGTGGAAACCCCCATCCTGCAGGGCATTCCGGGCGGCGCCACGGCGCGTCCCTTCATCACCCACCACAACGCGCTCGACATCCCGCTCTACCTGCGCATCGCCAACGAACTCTACCTCAAACGCCTCATCGTGGGCGGCTTCCCCGGGGTGTACGAGTTCGCCAAGGACTTCCGCAACGAGGGCATGGACAAGACCCACAACCCCGAGTTCACCTGCATGGAGATTTATGTAGCCTACAAGGACTACTTCTGGATGATGGAGTTCGTGGAGAAGATGCTGGAGCGCATCGCCCTGCGCGTAAACGGCAGCACCGTGGTGGACATTGCCGGTCAGAAAGTAGACTTCAGGGCGGGTTACCGCAGGCTGCCCATCCTGGAGGCCATCAAAGAATACGCCGGCGTGGATGTGAGCGGCATGGACGAAGCGGCCCTGCGTGCCACCTGCAAGCAGCTCAATGTGGAAGTGGAGCCCTCCATGGGCAAGGGCAAGCTCATCGACGCCATCTTCGGGGCCTACTGCGAGGAGAAACTCGTGCAGCCCACCTTCATCATCGACTACCCGGTGGAGATGTCGCCGCTCACCAAGCGGCACCGTTCCAACCCGGCCCTCACCGAACGCTTCGAACTCTTTGTCTGCGGCAAGGAACTGGCCAACGCCTATTCCGAGCTCAACGACCCCAT
>JAEEGL013366097.1_pt1 | contig 13757 bp, 8 predicted proteins | sample 9134231 | NCBI WGS metagenome assembly JAEEGL01 (sample SAMN16246548, study PRJNA631951) | gut metagenome | biome: gut microbiome; feature: rumen; material: fiber-attached | host: Bos | place: Iran: Karaj | collected 2018-10 | reverse complement strand
GGCGTTTTTGAGGTTAAGTCAACAAACGGCGATACCTTCCTTGGTGGTGAAGATTTCGACCTTAAATTAGTTGATTACTTAGCTGATGAGTTTAAGAAGGATCAAGGTATCGATCTTCGTAATGATACAATGGCACTTCAACGTTTGAAGGAAGCTGCTGAGAAGGCGAAACATGAACTTTCAACAGCTATGGAAACTGATATTAACTTGCCATTCATTACGGCTGATGCATCAGGTCCTAAACACTTACAGATGAAGCTCACCCGTACTAAACTTGAGCAACTTTGTGCAGATTTAATTGATCGTTTGACTGCACCTTGTAAGACTGCAATGCGCGATGCAGGTTTAACACCAGGAGATATTGAAGAAGTTATCTTGGTTGGTGGTATGACCCGTATGCCAGCGGTCCAAGCAAAGGTAAAGGAGATCTTCGGTAAAGAGCCATCAAAGAGTGTTAACCCTGATGAAGCTGTAGCTGTTGGTGCTGCAATTCAAGGTGGCGTGTTACAAGGTGATGTAAAAGATGTTCTTCTTTTGGATGTTACCCCATTAAGCCTTGGTATCGAAACCTTAGGTGATGTTTTTACGAAGTTGATTGAAAAGAATACAACGATTCCAACTAGAAAGTCGCAAGTATTCTCAACAGCTTCTGATAATCAGCCTGCTGTTTCAATTCACGTTCTTCAAGGTGAGCGTGAAATGGCGAGTGATAACAAGACACTTGGACGTTTTGAGTTGGTCGGTCTTCCACCAGCACCGCGTGGTATACCACAAATTGAAGTTACCTTTGATATTGATGGTAATGGTATCGTACACGTTTCTGCTAAGGATCTTGGAACTGGTAAGGAACAATCCATTAGAATCACTGCAAACTCTGGTTTGAGTGAAGAAGAGATCAAGAAGATGGTGCGTGATGCTGAAGAACATGCTGACGAAGATAAGAAGAGACGTGAGCAGGTTACGGCAAAGAACAACCTTGATAACTTGGTCTATTCTTGCGAGAAGAGCTTGGCAGATCTTGGAGATAAGGTTCCTGCTGATGAACGTGCTGCAGTTGATGCTGCGCTTGAGCGTGCAAAGAAGGCCCTTGAGGGCAACGACTTTGATGAGATTAAGGCTGCTAGTGAAGCGTTATCAGATGCAAGCCATAAGATGGCTGAGCAGGCATATCAGAAAGCAACTGCAGCAGGGGCTGCTGCGGGTAGTGCAGGAGCTGCACCTGGTGGTGAAAAACCAGCTGATGATAATGTGGTCGATGCTGACTTCGAGGAAGTTAAGAATTAAGTCTTGAGATAATAAAGGCTACATATAATGGCTCGTTACATCTGGGAGATGTATCGGGCCACTTTACGTTGTAATAAAAAGCCCAAGGAAAAAGATGAGCGGTGAATCAAAGCGTGATTATTATGAAGTACTCGGTGTTGCTAAAAATGCAGGTGCAAACGAGATAAAGAAGGCCTATCGTCATTTGGCCATGCAATACCATCCAGATAAGAATCCAGGAAATAAAGAAGCAGAAGAAAAGTTTAAGGAAGCAACAGAGGCTTACAGCGTTTTAAGTGATGATAAAAAACGTGCTATGTATGACCAGTATGGTCATGCTGCCTTCCAGCAGGGTGGCGCTGGCGGAAATCCGTTCAGTGGCTTTGGTGATTTTTCGGGATTTGAAGATATCTTCGGCGATATTTTTGGGTCGTTCTTCGGTGGTGGGGGAGGATCTAGGGGGCGTGGCCGAGCTGGTGCGGATCTCCGTTATGATTTGAGAGTAACCTTTGAGGAAGCTGTTTTTGGTACCTCTAAAGAGATTGAGATAGGACGTCAGGTACAGTGCGCTGAATGTCGCGGAAGTGGCGCAGCAGAAGGTTCGTCAAAGGAACGTTGTAAACACTGTGGCGGAAGTGGACAGACCAGATTCCAGCAAGGTTTCTTTACGATTAGTAGAACCTGTCCGGTTTGTAACGGTAGTGGTGAGGTAATTGTTAAGCCGTGCAAATCCTGTAATGGGACTGGCGTTAAGATGGAAAAAGGTAAGATCAAGGTTACCGTTCCAGCGGGAATTGACCACGGTCAACGCTTGCGTCTTTCAGGTGAGGGTGAAGCAGGAGTTGGTGGCGGACCAAATGGAGATCTTTACGTCGTAATAAATGTGGCGGAGCATCCAGTTTTTAAGCGACAAGATGCTGATTTGATTTGTGATGTGCCGATTTCGTTTGCAACAGCGGTGCGTGGTGCAGAGATAAAGGTTCCAACTTTGGAAGGTGAAACAACCTTAAAGATTCCAGCGGGCACAGAGTCAGGCAAGGTCTTTAAGATCCGTTCTCAAGGTGTGCCGATTTTGGGTACCAATAGACGTGGAGATCTAAACGTTAGAGTTTTCATTAAAGTTCCTCAGAAGATTTCGTCCGAATATGAAGAGCTGCTTATAAAACTTGATGAGCAGGAAAAGAAAGATGAGAGCGATAGCTCAAAAAATATCTTCGAGAAGGTAAAAGATCTCTTTGCTGCCGGATAATCTAAGGGGTGGAGGCTGGTAACGGAATCAGAACCTGTTATCTGCCTTATAACTTTATCTCCCGCTTCAGATTAGCTATACTCAGACCGTGTTTTTCCAACAAAGGGAGGGGGTGTGAGTTTTGTTCATCTTCATCTTCATACTCAATACAGTCTGCTTGATGGCGCAATAAAAATTGATGAGGTTCTAGAGCGAGCAAAAGAGATAGGTCAGGAAGCGGTCGCGATAACCGATCACGGCAATATGCATGGGGCTCTTGAATTTTATGAACACGCTCAAAGTGCTGGGGTAAGGCCAATAATCGGTTGTGAATTTTATTTAAATCCTCTCTCGCGTCACGAACGCAAAATGAAACAGCAGGGTGGGGCTGGTACTTACCATTTAACAGTTGTAGCTAAGAATATGACTGGCTACAAAAATCTGTGTTGCCTTTCATCAATTGCTTTTAAGGAAGGTTTCTACTTTAAGCCGCGTATTGATCACGAATGCCTAGAACAATACCATGAAGGGCTAATTGTGATGAGCGGTTGCTTGGCAGGTGAAGTCGCAAGCTATGCTAAGGAGGATAATGAAGAGGGGCTTCGTAAAACAATAGAGTTCTACTCTAAATTATTCGGTGAAGATTACTATCTTGAAATTCAGCCGCATACCATTCCAGAACAGATTAAAACCAATAAAGCCTGCATTGCGATGGCCAAAGAGCTTGGCATTAAACTTGTCGCAACTAATGACTGTCACTATCTAAACAAAGAGGACAAGTTTGCGCAGGAAGTATTAATGTGTATTGCAACGGGTAAGTTGATAACCGATCCCGATAGGATGCAGCACAAAGATTGTGATCTATATGTGCGTTCAGAAGCTGAAATGCGAGAAGCATTTGGAAGCCGTTATGCGGCCGATGTGATTGATGAAGCTATAAACAATAGTGCTAACATTGCAAGCCAGTGTGAACTTGAATTTGATTTCTCGAAGCACTTTATGCCGCAATATGATCTTGAGCCTGGCAAAACTCTGATTCAATCAATGGCGGAGTACGCTCGCAAAGGTTTGGAAGCACGTCTAAAGGCGAAAACAGCCTTGGGGAAGAGTTTTGATCCAGAAGTTTATCACGCCCGTTTGGAGAATGAGATCAGCCTAATAGATACAATGGGATTTGCTGGCTACTTTTTGGTTGTAGCAGATTTCATTAACTGGTCAAAGGATCACGGAGTACCTGTTGGACCAGGTCGTGGTAGTGCAGCAGGTTCACTTGTGGCGTACGCTATGCGTATTACATCAATCGACCCGATTGAAAACAAACTTATCTTCGAGCGTTTCTTAAATCCTGAACGTGTGTCGTTACCTGATATCGATGTTGACTTCTGTATCGTTGGACGTGATAGAGCGATTCAATACGTTTCAGAACGTTACGGTAAAGAAACAGTTTCGCAGATCGGAACCTTTGGAACGTTAAAAGCTAAAGGTGTTATTAAAGATGTTGGCCGTGTTTTAGGTATTCCATACGCTGAGGTTGACCGCGTAGCACAACTTATCCCTGCACCAAGACAGGGACAGGATTGTTCTTTAAGCGATGCCTTAAAGTTGGAGAAAAAGTTAGCTGAATATGCTGAAGGTGAAGGTAAACAGCTAATAGAGTTAGCGTTAAAACTTGAAGGGCTAACACGTCATACCTCAACTCACGCAGCGGGTGTCGTGATAGGTGATAGACCGCTTCGTGAAATGTTGCCGATGACAGTAGATAAAGACGGCAATGATGTAACTCAATATGCAGCAAAATATGTTGAAAAGGTTGGACTTGTAAAATTTGACTTTCTTGGCTTAAAAACGTTAACGGTCTTAAACGCAGCAGTGCAACTAATTAAAGCATCACACGGAGTTGATTTAGTTTTAGATGATCTCCCTCTCGATGATAAGGAAACTTACAACATGCTTTGTCGCGGTGATACGGTTGGTGTTTTCCAACTTGAAAGTACAGGTATCACAGAGATGGTCATGCGTCTAAAGCCTGATAGCTTCGATGACTTAACCGCTATCCTTGCACTCTATCGTCCAGGACCGATCCTGTCAGGTATGGTGGATAGCTACATCTTGCGTAAACACGGGAAAGAGAAGGTTTCCTATCTGCACCCACTAATGGAGCCGATCTTAAAAGACACCTACGGTGTTGTTCTTTATCAAGAACAGATTATGCAGCTTGCTAGAAGCCTTGCAGGTTATACTCTTGGTGAAGCAGATCTTCTGCGTCGGGCTATGGGTAAAAAGAAACTTGATGAAATGGCAAAACAACGTAGCCATTTTATGGAAGGAGCTAAGACAAACGGAGTTCCGGAGAAGGTCGCAAGTGAGATCTTCGATGATATGGAGAAGTTTGCTTCATACGGTTTTAATAAAAGTCACTCTGCTGCATATGCAATGATTACCTATCAAACAGCATATCTAAAGACGCATTATCCTGTAGAGTTTATGGCAGCTATTATGACCTATGAAATGGAGGATAGTGACAAGACATTGAAGAACCTCAATGAGTGCAGAAATCGTGGAATTGAGGTTTTGCCACCTGATGTAAATATGAGTGAATCGAATTTTTCCGTATCTGATGGAAAGATCCGTTACGGGTTATCAGCTATAAAAGGTGTTGGTGATAAAGCAGTTTCCGAGGCGATCGAAACCCGTACAAAGGAGGGAGCCTTTAAGGATCTTGAAGATTTTATTACAAGAGTTGATCTGCATAACTTGAATAAAAAGGTTTTGGAGAATTTTATTAAGTGTGGAGCTTTTGATTTTAGTGGTGTAGCTCGTGCTGAGATGTTTGAGAATCTAGATGACATCATCAAAGTTGGACAGGCGCTACAGAAAGAACAAGATTCGATGCAGATAGGACTTTTTGGTGATGAAATGTTACCTGTGGTGCAGCGTCACCGTACCAATCGGCCGGAATGGACGATTAATCAGAAACTTGCTTTTGAAAAAGAGGCATTAGGTTTTTATATTTCAGGACATCCGCTTGAAAAATATAAAAAGGCTTTAACTGCAATGGGGTGTCAGAATACGGATGAATTAAAAGCTAAGGAAAGCCAAAAATCAGTTCGTGTTGGCGGTATGGTTACAGCCCTAAAATTAAAAAATACAAAAAAGGGCGACCGTTATGCTTCATTTATTTTGGAAGATTGGTTAGGAACTGTAGAAGCAATAGTTTGGCCTGATGTTTATAGTAAAGTTGGACATCTTTTAGAGAATGATGATCCGATTGTTGTAACAGCAAAGTCTGAGATTAAAGAAGGACGTTGCACGATAGTGATTGATAATATTGAATCGCTGATTGATATACGGGACAGACACGCGACGCATGGAGTTTTAGCGCTTAAAGCTGAAAAAATTAGTGAAGAGAAGATTAAAAAATTGCGTTCGATATTTGATCGCTACAATGGTACCTGCCCTATTAGTGCAAGTTTGCTTATTGATAAAAATGTTGTTTCGATAAATTTATGTGATGCTTCCGAAAAACAGATAGCGGTTATTCCATCTGAAGATATTTGCGAAGAGGTAGAAGAGCTTTTTGGGGAGCCGACATTAAGTTTTATGTAAAAACGATTGTCGATTGAGATCTCTTTTATTGTCTGGCATCGTTGAAAAATATTGATACAGAGTGAGAAAAAGCTAAAGTTGCTTATTAGCAGGTATGTTGTCGCACCGTCTCGATGCGACAACAAAATAAATCGGGGACAATAGTTTTTGTTGCGCCCCTTCGGGGCGCGGGGTTGGTGGGGGCGCATAACGGGGGTGACCTGCGTTTTGCTACGCAAAACTTGTTCACCGCCCGCCTAGCCATAATGCGCTCCTACGGAGCTTGATGTTAGTACGTAGTCGCAGGTGCGACTTACCAGGCATCGAATGATGATGAATTATCGAAGGTTACAGTTTGAAGCTTTATCTTATGGCCTTTGGATCTTACGTCTTAATACGAAGCACCCCAGTCGCACCTGCGACTACATATTGACACCAGATCTGAATAATTCGATGACTATTTAGTCAGCAGTCAGCAGTCAGCAGTCAGCAGTCAGCAGTCAGCAGTCAGCTACCTCCAGATATCTCTATTTCTTCTGTATCTGCGATGGTGATGTATTGGCAATATGAATATTTAAATACGGCCCTAAAACGAGGATTGAAATAATTATTGCTATAATAATGATAATATTTTGTTTTGAAGAACTATTAGACATAATTTATCTACCCTTCAATATCCTTTACTGCTTCTGATATTATATCGGCAAGGTTTTCTTTGACAACCTTTGTTATGCGGGCACTTAAAATGGATTTGTTGTTTAGGAATTCATCGTTAAGCTTTGTTGCAAGTTCTGAAGTTAATTTGTTGTAATCAAGTGAGTCAACATCAATGAGAATTCCCTTTTCTTTATCAACAGAACAAACTAAAGAATTATTAGTTAAAAGCCAGATAACGGCTGTATCTGACAATCCACTTATTTCACGAAATTCTTGTAGTGAGATATTTGCCATTTATAAGCCCTCCTCTTCTTTTGAAGTACATCCATGAGCAATAAATGTTAAGAGGTTTTTATTATCTGATATTAAATTGCTTGCTGCTTCTGTTTCGCCAGCGCTGGCTTCCAGAGCATACATCCTGACAAGGTTGGTAAAGTTGCTTACCCCTTCTTGAATTGTAGTTATTTTTTTAGCCAGAGCTTTTTCAGATAGATCTAAAGCTGCTCTTGAAATAACTTCCTGTGCAGTCACAACTTTTCCAGAAAGTCTGGATTCAAAGATCTTAGATACTATCTCGCCATTTATGATATTTCTTTCTCTAAAATCAGCTAACTCACAGAGCATTGCTGCCATGTTTTCCAACTGACGGAGATTACCTGGCCAGTTGTGACAGAACAACATACGATAAGCATCTTGTGTAAAGCCATATATCTTATGGCTTGTACTACGTTGCCTGTGTATCTTAGCCAAGGCATAAGAGAGTGCCGCTGCAATATCTAAACGTCGTTCTCTAAGCGGTTTCAGCTCAAGACAGACTCGCTCCAAACGATATGCAAAGTCGTGTCTTAAAATATCAGTTTCCATTAGCTCAAATAACGGTGTATTTGTCGCAAAAACAAAACGAACATCAGCGGTGGTACTTTCGCTACTGCCGACACGTCTATAATTTTTATTTTCAATAAATGTGATTAGCTTTCCTTGAAGCCCTTTATCGATACTTTGCATTTCATCGATGAATAGAGTACCTTTTTCAGCGTTTTTTACTAAACCCCATTTATTCACAGCTCCGGTATAAGCACCTTCTACAGCACCGAATAGTTCTGCTTGAACCAATTCTGATGATGAAAAATCTCTAGGTGTAATACTAACAAAGTTACCACTACGCTTACTTAAAATATGAAGTGCCAATGCGAGATTTGTTTTACCAGTACCAGTTTCACCAATTACAAGTGGATTTTCATTAACATAAGATGCATAACGTGGAAGCCAGAGATTCCAAAGCTCACGGCTTTCTGGATCTGCTAGAGATTGTGCCCAACCATCACTGTTTAATGTTGGTAACGCATCTAGTCCAGAGGTGCGACGACTTAACTCTATTTCCGCATGCTCAACGACATTTTTTAATTGATCTGGCAGTCCCATACTTGTTGGTATCATACTAGGCGGAGTGACTATAAATGAATCAATTAATCCAGATGGATTAAGCCCATCTTCTTCAAAGAGAAGCTCTCCACCAAAAATAAGATTTGATGGAGCCGTCAATGCAAGGACGATGTACAGCTTATCACCAAAACGCTCCTTAGCAGTGTTAAGAAGTGCCCTTAACTCCTTTTGTTGTGCTTCATCATGGTGAATGCCTATTTCGGCAATTAGAAGATTTGGATGAGCGCTTAAGAGTTCACTCCAAGCGTTGCTGGGTAGGGTACTATAACATTTTCCAACGGCTGGTAGCTTATTAATAACCACAGAAAATCTTAAACAGAAATCTCTGCTACCAATTAAAATTGGGATAACTTCTTCTTTTCCGGTCATGTATTAGCCTCCTGTGCTAAAACACTTTTAATTGACTGTATAGAACAGCCAAGCTTCGCAGCAGCGATTCTGTAATGAAAATTACTTTCTTCGAGTGTTTTGTATGCAGTTTGTCGATCTAAATAGTCAGAAGGTTGGCTTGCACGGTAAGAGGCTTCCCAGAATAGTTTACCATCTTCGATGTCTTTTTTTATACTTTGTTCATTACTGTTTTTAAGATAACAGTAGCTTACAACACTTTGAAGCTCATCAATTCCACCGTACCAATCCTTATTACAAAATTCACTGGAAAGCTTTAAATTTAAGTTTTGATTGTGCTGAAGTTGTCCAAATTTTGTAACATAGTGTTGGCACAGAATAGGAATATCATCTCTGCGTTCGTTTAAATCTGGAATGTGAATATAATCAGAAGGAGTTAGGTTTAACCAGGCCCTTGCTGTGTTGTGTGACGAAGTGCAGATACTTAAGACAGCTTTGTCGTTTTTCCAGATTAGAGAAGCTTTTTTATTAATAAGTTTTAGGAGTTCATCGTGTTCATCTGAACAGTTTGTTGCAATAACTGATAGATTATCTCCGAGTACAAGAGGATTACTGCTATCAATAAGTGATTCAAAGTTGTCTTCAAAGAATCGTAGATCGTAAGTTTTTATGAGTGTATTAGTTTGTTTGTTTCTTAAAATAAGATTTGCAACTGTTTCCTTGCCACAACCAAGACTTCCCTCAATAACTATAATAGGCTTTGATGAAGCTGATAAGACTTTGATCTGAGAGGAAAGGGTTTGAAAAGCAGGGCATTCGCCAATAAATTCAATTTTTTGTTCTCGAATATCTATTTTTTTATCACGCACAAGGCAATTAGATATGACATTTAATGTCCTTTCTAAAGCCTGCGGGGTATCGATCTGAATATAATCTTTTGCTCCAAGCTGTATAGCACTGACAGCGGCTTGAATGCTTGGTTCATCAGTTAGGAAGATCACAGCAGGCATGGAGGATTCTTTATATTTGGCGGATAGCTTAAAGAGAATATCAAGTCCTGTCGTATAGTTGCCCAATAGATAGTCAAAAACAAAAATTTTAGACCCCTGTTCTAAAATTACCCTCTCGATGTTTTGGTCGATTGTTACCCTTTTTGAGGTAATATTATCCTTAGCAAGCTTGGTTTCTAGAGCTTCTGCCATATTTTTTTTCAAAGATTCTCGCTCATTTAGAACAATACAGACGTCTTCTTGCATCATAATAATGTATTCCTCCAAAGTTTTTGATGAACGGTTGGGTGGAATCGATGCGCCACATAATGAATTAAAGGTATGACTATGAAAGATATTCTTGTCGTTGAAGATGGCAAGCAGGAACGAGAAAGGTTAGTTAAGCTCTTTGGAGATGCTGGCTACAGTGTTTTGTCATTTGAGAATGTAACTGATGCCGAAGCATGCCTGCAAAATGAACACTTTAGACTTGCGATTTTGGATATCGGTTTGGAAGATAGATCTGGATCATATCTATTTGGGATTATTAAACGAAACGGGAGTGCAGATGATGTTATAATATTTACAGGTAACCCATCAGTTCACTTAAGAAGAAGATTTATTGATGAGGGCGCTTGTGATTATATCGTTAAAGCTTCAACACAATCTCAAGATGATAATTTTTTAATGAGAGTAAAAGAGATTATTGGAGAACCCTTACCTTGTCAGATTGAAGGGATAGAGCTTCCATTTTTCATGGAACAATATTTAAGCCCAAGCTCAAGACAATTTTTTGTTGATGATGAAAACCAATTTTTTAGATGTTCAAGCTGTGGTTCACAGGAGTATGTAGTTTCATTTACAGGGCAAACTCAAATGCCACCAGAAATTATAGGTGTGGTTGTCTGTGCCTCATGTGGAGCAAAGTTAGATCCTAAAATTGAATAAAAAATGGCTAAGGAAACTGCAAAAAAAAATAAGATTAAAAAAAATGACTTAGTCCGATCTAATAAAGATCGCACCGCAGTATTGTTGTATCAAAGATTAGTCCTTCTACCACAAATTATTTTTGTTTCAACATTGTTTATAGCAATTAAATTTAGCGGCGTGTTTCCCAATATTCTTTGGGGATTGTGGGCAGTCTTAGCTTTTTTGCTTGTGAGCTATGTATATAGTAATTCATCAAGATACCTTTTATCACATGGAAGTTTGATATGTAATATACTCGGAGTTTGGGGAACATATTTATCTACTTTATACATTGTTGACGATTTTAGGGTTGTCTTATTCTTTCCCCCACTGTGTATATCAATCTTTAGTATTATATATTTGCGTAGATGGTTAAAGTATCTGCTTTTAATAGCAGTTTTAATAGTTAATGGAACATTTCTCTGGTTTAATTTCGAAGAGTATACATCTGAAACAATAATAATTTTTTCTGTAATGTTATATGCCGTTGTAGGTAGTTTCTTTACCGGGTTTCTGGCAATTCTTTATACTCGAAAGAAAATTTTGGTTCAGAATCAGCGGATTTGGCCAATTATAGATGGAGAACAACCGAAGGAAGCTGGGCATCGTGAAAGTTTACTAAAAAGTTCTATAGAGCTAATTGCTCAACACACCATAACTGCAGTCTTAATGCGTTTAGTTATTGCAGCCACACTTATAGGTGTAACCTCATTTACGACGTATGGGACAGTACCAGACTTTAAGTTCCATTCCATAATAATCTCTGGTTTAATTCTGTTGATACATTTTTTTGGTATCATTTTTATCGGAAGATCTAAAAATGTTAAATCAATTTATTATTTGCTTTTACTTGTAAGTTTATCAGGATTGTTCTGGTGGTTTGTTGGTCGTCTTTTCGGGCTATACTCCGATCTGATTTCAGCCCTAACATTACTTGCGTTAATCATAATTTACGGTGAGTTGGAATGGCCATTTAGGCGGTGTCTGGTTTTTATTGCTTCAGCCTTCTTGTGCTGTTTTATAGAGTTATTTCAAATAAAGAGTGTGTCGCCCGTTCTTCTCTTTCCTGCAATTTTATTTGCTGTTGTATATCATGTTTTGTTTAAACATTTCTTTTTAATATCTAATACTGCTCATACAATTTTAGCCAGAGGTGGTGAGCTTGGAGCTTCAACTGTATCAATGCTTCGAGTAATGGCGTGGCTAGTTAATTTGGCGACTGATTCTCAAAAGGTAATATTATGCTTTGGTAGTAATGGAGAATTTATTAGTGAAAATGGATCAGACAAAATCAATCAGCATCACTTAATTATAAAAAGCATAATACAGCGTATCGAGGAGCAAAAATCAGAAAATGGTTTTCTTCGTAAAGACTCATATGACAATAAATTTAAGAAAAGTTTGACAAGACTCTTTGGTTTCTATCCAGGCGAACTGTTATACGAACGTTTTAATGTTGTTATTAATGAGAAAGATGAAAATGTAACGTTTATTATTCCTATTGGATTGTTTAGCATCATACTTGGAACATCAAAAGTTTCTAAATTAGTTCATGCTTTGGCTTCAATTATTAGATTATCTCTTAAAGCATCTATGAGCAACTTACATTCCCAGCAGCTAACATTTAATTCAGAGAAAAATGTAGCCAATAGCGAACACGAAACAAATTTAGTTGTTCACTTTGTAAATAATCTTGTTCAAGATATTGTTATAAATATTGACGAGGTTAAAAGACAACTTCAGGATAGGGTGACTAAAGGGCAGCTGGAGTATTTTGAAAAAATTGAAGGGTTTGCCAGAATTTTAGCAGATAGAATTACTGATTTGAAATTGTTAAAAGAGATGCGTTCTTTTGCTGAAACAAGTCAACATCAGGAGATTAATTTTTTAGTTGTTTCAGCTGAATTGGATCAATACATTAAGTACAGTATTCTTCGTAAAGATGGAAGTTACAAATATAAAAATAATGTTAAGGATGATGCCATATTTTGTGCAACTAATCAGGAGTTTTTAGCAACTGCTCTCAGATCTTTGGTTAATGTCGCGCTTAGCTGTCTTGATAAAAATGGGAAAATTGAGGCGTCCTTTGAGAAAACTGAAAGTAATCAAATTGTTTATACTGTGCGGTATCTTGGGCAGCAAATCCAATTTAATAAACTGTATAATCAGGAATGGCATGGACAAAATGAAAGGGAGTGGCGTATTCATGAGTATTTGATTTCTGTTATTGAGTTTGCTAGGGCATTGGGAGGAGAGCTTATCCCTAGCAGTGATGGTGACTGGAAGTGCTTTACATTAAAAATACCGATTTTTGAGAATGGAAAAATTGTAAAAAATAGCACAGGTTGGCTTTTATCGGTCGATGACAATAGTCAAGTTTTAACTTTTTACGCAAAAATTGCTGATGCGCTGAAAATAAAACATAAAGAAGCCTTGTCCCTTGATGATGCCAAAATGCATATCTCAGAAGATGGCCTACCAGCCATAGTTATCACTGATCTTTGTTTAAGTGGCGCTGGTGATGGGATGGATTTATTGCATTATATTCGTGATGAATTGAAGTCAACTTGTCCGATAATTGTTATTACGGGAGTTGGCGGTGAGGATGCATTGGAGAAGGCCATTGAGGTAGGTGCAACGAAGTGTTTTACAAAACCAATCGGTCAAAAGGAACTATTCCTTGAGATTCGAAATCTTATACAGCAGGATTGAGGATAGTATGAAAGAACATAGCCTTTTAGAAAAAAATGATAATGAATTTCCAATCTCGGAGTTAGGAGCGTTTTGTGAGGAGCGTTGCATTGACCTGTTAAAGGAGGTCTTTGATGAAAGGCACGATTTCTTTGTTTATGAAGTTAGAAAATTTTTATTAGAAAATAACGTTGGGCATCAACAACAAAAATCTCAGAAATGGATTCCAATTGAATCGCTTTCAATGTTACGAGCAGAAGTTGGCGGAAGATTTCAAAATCTAAAGGAACGCTGGATTAATTCAGGTTTTCCATTAAAAGAACATAAAGGGGAACAGATTTCAGAGTTTGAAGTCAATCAAACTGGCTGGATAGAAATGCGAAACTGGTTATACAAACAGGGATATGAAGCCCGCCTGTCCGAAAGAGGCGGTGGTGTACTGTTTGAGATAACTAAGATTGAGGAGTGATGAATAAATATCATTGACACAAAGAATGACAAAATTGATGCTAATTTATTAGCAGGTTGCAGGTTGCAGGTTGCAGGTTGCAGGTTGCAGGTTGCAGGTTGCAGGTTGCAGGTTG
>JAEEGL011810690.1_pt1 | contig 13757 bp, 9 predicted proteins | sample 9134231 | NCBI WGS metagenome assembly JAEEGL01 (sample SAMN16246548, study PRJNA631951) | gut metagenome | biome: gut microbiome; feature: rumen; material: fiber-attached | host: Bos | place: Iran: Karaj | collected 2018-10 | reverse complement strand
TTCTTCTCCGCCTTCCTTGCTTTACGCTTCTGAATGAGGTCGGAGACAATGTCGATAAGCAGGACCACGTCAACTAAGACTACCAGTGGTCCATAGATTTTTCCTAAGATTTTGTTCATAATGTGCTGTGTTTAAAATGGTTAATAAATGTTTCTTCTTACTAATAAGGCTTTGATTTGGGTTGGGGAGGGGCAAAAAGAAAAGCCCCAGAGTCATCGCGACTGGGGGCTGTGAGAGTTCCTATCCGCAGGAGACCGAAAAGACAGATTCGGTAAGCAAGTCAGAGAAACGGATAGAAGTTGAAAACTCTTTTATACCTATAAGGTTTTTAGGCTTGATGAGACGAGTCTCTTTAGTTAAAAAAATGAGCGATTGTCACTGCTAGTATGTGGGATAATGGCTTCAATACGACATCAAAAAGGACGAGAGGCTGACTCTCTCATGAGTCAGCCTCTCGTCCCACTACTCTAGTTCGGATTACGTCTAGATTGCCTTTCTAGGACGGATTTGAAATAGTCTTGAATTGTGGAAAGATCAAGTCATTGAGCTGCATTCTTACGCAATGCCTTTATGAACCGCACAAGTTCGTTCTCCATAACATCTTCTTCTGTTCCACATACGGTCAGAACAGGATTATGATCTTCGTCGAACAAGTATAACCAGAGCCAAACATTATTTGGCTGTCTCATAACTGCAACTGTCTGTACATAAACCTCGTCCTCGGCTCCAGCATATCCTGGCAACTCGCTAAAATCCAAGTAGCCATCTGTCTCTAATTGAACTCCGACAAGTCCATTTTGCTCGACTTCCATAAAACCATCAATAAACAGTTCCCCATGAGGAGTTCGTATTTCGTCCACGGCAAACTCCCAATGCTCTCTCTCCTCTTCTTTGAGATTGATTTCATCGGCGCTATAGTCGTATCTTAGGTCCCAAACGATATAATTTATTAAGGAGACACTCTTCTTTGGAGTTAAAACACTGTAATGATAGTGAGCTGTTTTTCGATTATCATTGAACCGAATACCCCCATCCTTATAATCATTAGGATTAGGGTACCAAGGATCTCCATTAACACATATAGAGCCCAAAGGATCAATCATGGACTCATCTCGTGGATAAATAAACACCTCTGTATTCTCATCTTCTCTATGTGTAAAAGCAGTAAAACCTGCTGCTTCCATACTAGGAATAGGACGATTAGCAAAAACAAGAAAAACATCTCCATAAGTATCAAGAGAGTTTTCTTCAATTCTCAGAATTTGATAGGGCTTTTTCTCCATAATATGATGATACTGGTTTATCGAATGGCGGTTCACTTACAGTACAATTTGCTGATACTCATGTGGGGGGAGCAAAAGTTTTACTGTCAAATATAAACAAATAATAGCTAGTTCCCAAGGGTATCTGTTAACCGATATGTTCGTTGAGAACTGTCGATGCGCCTATATGTACATGTCTACACATAATAGCTGTTTCAATTAATGAGGATTATTCATATATTTGCTAAATAGACAATTCCCACATTTTCTATATTTTTTCATCACTATGACTTGGAAAAAAGATAGAATACAACTGGATAACGGAATATTTGCTGATGCACAGTCTCCAGAGATTATCTCTGTTAGCCGAAGTACGGATATTCCTGCCTTTTATGCAGACTGGTTCTTTGCCAGACTTAAGAAAGGCTATTCCGCCTGGACGAATCCGTTCAATGGCGTTAAGAGTTATGTATCCTATGGGAATACACGGTTCATTGTATTCTGGTCCAAGAATCCCGAGAAACTCTTCCCACATCTGGATTATCTGAAGGAGCGTTGCATAAACTGCTATATCCAGTACACGCTGAACGACTACGATGATGAGCGCCTGGAGAAAGGCGTTCCCAAAGTTGCGGACCGTATCCGGACTTTCCAGAAGTTGGTTTCAATTCTTGGAAAGGGTCGCGTCATTTGGCGTTTCGACCCACTGCTTCTCACGGATACCATCGATATTAATCTTTTGCTAAGCAAAATAGAGGGAATAGCAAAACAACTTGTCGGCTATACGGATAAACTTGTTTTCAGTTTTGCTGATATCCTTGCATACCGCAGGGTAAAAGCGAACTTGGAAGCATCCCGCATCAATTATCGAGAGTGGACTACTCCGGAAATGGAGCAGTTTGCAACCAAACTCAGCGATATGAACAAACAGTGGGGATTCACTCTCGCGACCTGTGGAGAAAAGATTGATTTAGAGAAATATCACATCTCCCACAATCGCTGTATCGATGACGACTTGATGATTCGGATCGCATGGAAGGATCCCGTTTTAATGAGTTTTCTTGGGGTAGAAATCAAAGAGCGTGAGTCTGGTCTATTTGCCGAAGAAACCATTCCTGATGGCGCCATTATGCTTGATGAAAGACATTACGCCCTCAAAAAGAAAAACAATAAGGATAAAGGGCAGCGCCAGTTCTGCGGTTGCATTATCAGCAAGGATATTGGAGAGTATAACACATGCCCACACCTTTGCGAGTATTGTTACGCCAATAGCTCTAAAGAGTCCGCAATTCGGAACTGGCAAATGCATAGGATGAATCCAAATGCCGATACTATTACTGGAAAATAACATGGCATATAACGATGAAATATCTGAGATAAAAGACATTTCTTTCGATAGTATCAGGCTCATCGCCAAGAGGTTTGTCATGTCTCTTTCCGAAAAAGAGAAGAATGACTTATATGATTCCTTGAAACATGGTGTAAACCTTCTGGATACTGATGCCCAGATGAAGTGCTACTTGTTCGCGTTTGGCAAGATGCATCAAGCCAAGATCTATCGGGCACTATCTTGCGTTGATACTTCCGTGTTTTCCAAATGTGAATTTGATATTGTCGATTGGGGGTGCGGTCAGGGATTGGCGACCATCTGTTTCTTCGATTATCTTAAAGAACATAGAATCAGCAATAAGGTTCGTAGAATCACACTGATTGAGCCATCCCCTGCTGCTAGGGAGCGAGCGGAAATCCACGTAAAAGCATATGTAGAAGAAAGGGCATCCATCTCCTGCATTGGCAGTTACCTGGATGATGTTAAGTCCGAAGAAATAACGGGAGAGAGTGCAATAACCATCCATTTTTTCTCGAATATCCTGGACATCGGATCAATAGATCTCAAGTCGCTTGCGGAAAAGGTCGGGGCAAATGTACAAGGACAGCATTACGTATTCTGTATCAGTCCTTTGAATAATGGCAATAGGAGAATTGACCGCTTCTACGAGTATTTCAATGCCCCTGAGACTTTCATGAATGAAATCGCGGCCGAATATCGTTACTCCGTTAATTCAAAGCCATGTTCATACAACATCAAAGTCTTTAAGCTTGAGAAAGATCAAGTCAATCTTATCGCAGTCGATTATTATCCGGATGCTCAATTCTTCGCGTCGTATCAGTTAGACGCTGTCAGGAATCTAATTCTAAAAGCGGATGAGGAGACAAGAGTCCGGATTTGTGCACTATACGAGCGGCTTTCCGGCTTTGAGGTGGCGGCACCATTCGATATTGGCGCCAGCATATATGATGACGTTGATCCCATCCTAGCTGTTCTCAGCAATATCGTTTCAAGGGGGAAACCAACCCGGTCGAGCCCCGCCATTGAAAGAGCCTTTTATTCCCTTGGGAATTGCCAGATAGAAGACAATCTCGGCAGCATAAGCTATGACATCAGCGGGCTTAAAGTCGAAGACATCTTTTTGACTTTATTAGCGATTGATGGAAGGCTTACACTGGATGACAGTAACTATTGTTACAGCGTACTGGAAAGTGATTTCGAGAAGGATTTCGCATTAGGAGTTGCTCCGCCATATCTCCGTCAACTGCTTCTTCCCCAAAGGAGTCTGACGTCAATTACAGGGCAGAGAGCTCATCACTCACAACGAGTCGATTTTGCCTGCGAGTATCCTTACCGGATCCATGGGAAAGATGGCCGGGAAAGACGAGGACTCGTCATCGAGATTGATGGGCCCAATTACCATCGTGATGAAAGAACTCGTGCCGCGGATGAGTACAGATCAGCCGCCCTGTCTGAAAAGGGATGGGATTGTCTGCGGATAAGGGATATCAATTCTTTCTCGTCGAATTCACTCTTGTCCAACGAGTTCTTTGCCAAAGTAAAGGAAGCATGGGATAAGCCTTTCGACGTATCTTGGGTCAGAAATCTTCAGCTGACTCTCTCCCCTATTGGCGTAGCACGTATTCAGAAGACCTTGATTGAAGCGATGATTACGGGCAGAATTGATTATCGTAAAAAGAGTCTTTCCATTTTGGCCCTTGAACGGGATGTCCCTTGCTCATATCTGGCGATCAAGGAACTCTCCGAGGTTTTTAACAAGCTCGCATCATTGAGCGAAGATTACGCGGGCATCAGATTCCCTAAGATTCAACTTGATGTCGTTAGCACTCATCCATTCGTCGATTCTCCCCTCCATGGATATAATATTGATGAGGAAAGCTTACATGTCAGTATCATTGATGGTATAGAGAAAGCCAATCACACCAAACAGTATGATGTCGTCCTTGATGTGGCGGTTATGCGCCGCTCGGGGCTTGAAGACAAGTCTTTCAGTGGTTTTAAATGTAGGGATAAATGCTATTTCTTCATTCGCACCGCGAATTATATCCGTTCAGAAAGGCATATTTACACATCTGAAAGCATAACTTACCTTCCCTTGGTCAATAGGGATCCTCAAGGTAATTTCATACCAGTTGCTGATAGGAAGGAACTGCTGAGGTATTTCCTCCAGTTGCTTTTCCGAAAGGATGATTTCCGCCCCGGACAGCTTCCAATCTTGAGTCGGGCCCTTCAAAACAAGAGCGTCATCGGACTGCTTCCGACTGGCGGTGGTAAGTCACTCACATATCAATTGGCTGCTATGCTGCAGCCCGGAGTCACCCTTGTCGTTGATCCACTGCGTTCTTTGATGGCTGACCAGTATGATGGGTTGTTGAAAGCCGGTATTGACACATGCACATTCATTAATTCAACCGTTGATGCACCTGAGAAAGAAAGAAGGGCGAAAATGATGGAGACATCGATGGTTCAGTTTGTCTTCTTGTCGCCCGAAAGACTATGCACATACAGTTTTCGTGAGAAACTGAGAAACATGCATAGTCTGGGTGTATACTTCAGTTACGGTGTAATTGATGAAGTTCACTGCGTTTCTGAATGGGGGCACGATTTTCGTTTCACCTACCTGCATCTTGGGAGAAATCTATATCAATATGTTCTTCCCAAGCAGAAAGATGACAAAACACGTTTGACTCTTTTCGGTCTTACTGCAACGGCATCTTTCGATGTCCTTGCTGATGTGGAGAGAGAATTATCTGGGGATGGCGCATTCGAACTGGACTCTGAGACAATAATCCGGGAAGAGAATACGAATCGCTTGGAACTCCAGTATAAGATCGAAAAAGTCCCGGTCAAATGTGAGGTGGATCAGTTTTTTGATCGGAATCATGTGCTGGATGAAGGTTTGCCCAAGGCGGTTAAAATGACTGACAAATGGAGTGTCTACCCTTCCAAACAGGATTTCTTGGCAAACTATCTATTAAAGATTCCCGGCTATATCAAGGAACTGGAAACCCGTGCCTCGGTGGCTTTGATTAAAGAGCGCTTTAACCAACGGCAGAATCTCAAAGGTTCGATTGATACCGACCTCTCTGTTGACATGCCGGATGATTTCTTTGGTGACGCTGAAGAATACGATCAATCCGGAATTGTTTTCTGTCCGCATAAGAATAGCACTGGTATCTCCGTAAATGGGAACAAGGCATCTTTGGAGGGAACCGTTCACAAACTTGGAACATTCATGGGCAGCGGAGACGGAGATGATGCAGACGCTATTGACAAGGAGTCATTTGAGAATCTGAATTTGTTCCGCGACAATAAGCTTCCTCTTATGGTGGCCACTAAGGCATTCGGTATGGGTATTGACAAACCGAATGTCCGGTTCACTGTCAACATGAACTATTCAAGTTCTCTTGAGAGTTTCGTCCAGGAAGCTGGTCGTGCAGGCCGGGACCGGAAGATGGCCCTGTCATGTATTCTTCTTGCCGATTACAAGCTCGTCAGAATCAATAGACGCTGTCCTGTCAATGATTTCCCCATGTTCATCATCCGAGACAAGTGGTTCTATGACGGCGACTTGCAAAGAATACTTGACCATTATGGCCTGTTTATAGACGAGCAGTATTTCGACTATTGCACCCCGGACAAGGACATGGTCAAGCTTCATTGCGATGTGTGCAATACCCGATTTGCATTCCGTCTATGCGATAAGGACTGCTCTCGATGCAGTAAAGGACCATGTAACGGTCCCTGTACTGAGTTCGGTCGGTGTGAATTGAGGAAGATTCCAGATGCGGGTAGAGGTTTTGTGTATAAGAAAGACATGGAAGATCTTCTCAGGCAGAATGGTTTGAAGATTCCCGCCAGAGCTTTTGAGTACCAGAATGTTGATTATGAGACAGTGATGTACTTCTACAACAACAACTTCAAGGGTACCCTTGTGGAGAAACGAACCATGTTTGAACTCTTGAGCCGTTCGAAGACTCCGGTTTTTATTGGTGATGATGCGGAATTAAAGGATACAATCCAAGTCTCGGATTTCCTGCAAAAGGTTTTGGATGCCGATGAAGGAACCGAGGTAGTCGCTCTCATTTCTTCCATCCCGGTTTGGCTTTTTGACAACAACGGCATTAAGGAGAGGGTGTATTTGATTTGGCAATCCGGGCCTTCATGTCGCGTCCGCAATTTTGAGAATGGTAAGGAATACGATACTAATAAGGACCACTTGGAGTTGCTCAGGGATAAGAGTGATATCGCTAAGGCAATCTACAGAATGTGTTGCATTGGCTTTATAGACGACTTTACAGAAGACTATGGGAAAAGGGTATACCGTGTCGTCGCAAAGAGAAAGAAAGACGGCGCATATTACCGCTCTTTGCAGTCTTTCTTGGAGAGATATTATACAAGAGAAAGAGCGGCTCAAGAGATTGTAAAAGTGCCCGATTATCGAGGAGAAAATGAAGTTCATAAATGCTTGGGATACCTAACGGAGTTCATATACGACAAGATAGCCGTAAAGCGCAAGCAAGCCATTGATGATATCCGTTCTTTCTGCATGGAAGGAGTCAGTTATGGTAATAACTGGAAAGAAGCCAATGAAGCGCTTAAAGACTTCATATACTACTATTTCAATTCCAAGTATGCCCGCCAGGATTATCATACGGATTCCGGCGAAGAATTCTCGCTGAAACAGGAAACGGAAGACGGGAAGAAGTTTTCGTTTGATACCCTCTTCAAATATATGAGGGTTATCGATGAGGATGTCGTAGGTACCAGTTCCCCGAAAGACAACATTAAGCATCTTCAGGGTGCCGTTCGCTTGATAAGAAGAGCCGTTCCTGATCCAAATCCGACTCTCGACTTATTGAATGTCTTTTGTCTCACATATCTCAAAGTTGGCCAAAACAAGAATCTCCAGGAAGAATTAAGGAATAGTTATTTTAGGGGATATAAGGAGTTCTATAAGCGTACAGCTGACAAAGAGGAGTTCTATAATATGATCGAGGTGTTCAAGCAGGAGTTTGTCAAAAATAATAGAAACGCTGCAACCGAAGAAGAGCTCGAGCAAATGCATAAATGGGACATGGAGTGCGAAATCGAAATCCATTCCGATTGGCTCAATGATTTCAAGAACAAATACTTATCCGAGTAATAAACACAATCAAATATGGAGACAAATGAGCTTTTAACTTCCCTGGCAAAACTGGAGTCAAGTCTTCAGGAAATCGAATCTGCCAAAAATCAGGTACAAAAGACTGTAGAGTCCTACGCTGCTTTACAAAGAGAAATCAAAACGTATACGCAATCGTTGGATTCGATCAAGACGAGTATCTCAGGAATCCTATCCGATGTTAGAGCAGATAAAGTTGACTTAGAGAATGAATCTGCAGGCATTTTGGCTTCTTTTAGAGAGTCCACTACAAATGCTTTAGATGATCTTAAAAAGGATCTGTCAAAGGCGAATGATGCTTTCAAAGAAAAAGCTCAAAGTATTTCCGACACATTTAAGAACAACACCGATGGAGAGCTAGCCAAACTCCGGCAGAGTGTACAATCCTTACAAGAATGTACGACTGCCCTTGAGGAAATCCATACCAGTATAAAGAACACTTTGACTGAGATCGGTCAAGTACGCCAAGAGATATCTGGTCTCAAAGGAGAGCTAGAATCATCGCAGGGTGCACAAGACACGATTCTCTCGGAAATCAAAACAAATACCGGCACTTTATCTGTTTCATTGGATTCATTAAAGGATGACCAAAAGAAGGCCTTTTCAGAGGTGGAATCGCATATAAATGACAATTCCAATAAAACTCATTCTTTAGCCTCGAGTCTAACTAAGAGACTAAAAAATAGCACAATCTTGGCTATTATTAACCTTGCTATGTTAATTGCCTTAGGCATTATGATTTTGCTAAAGTTTTAACGTTTAAGTTTACTTGCCATGACACTGACATTTATGGAACTGGCAGCTATTTTGAAAGCCGGACATATAATTATCTCTGCCGACGGGATTAATAAAGAAGAGGAATTTGATGTATTAGCACATGAAATGAATGTGTTCCGCGTCCCGCAGGATCGCATTAACGATCTTATTCGTTTATCCTTATCAATGGATGTTGAGACAATGGTCTCAACGCTTTCTGCCTTGGATGAAGAGATGAAAAGACATGTTTGCGGATTCCTGGCCGCCATCATGATGAGTGACGGAGATGTAGACGAGAATGAGCTTCAGCTTTGGCATCTAATCTCTGTACGTTGTGCTTTTCCTTCCATGTCCATTAATGACGCTATTTCTTTTTGGGCGGGAGAACAGACAGCAGACCAGGGTGAGCCAGTCTCTCCCGTCATCAAGGCTCTCATTCAAGGGAGTAACAACCCTGCCGGGCTGCTTTTTGATTTCAAATCTTCGGATCACATTCGCTATGAGAATGGAAGAGATGTTTCTGGCCACAATTACAATTGCCATAGGACCGTTAGAATACAAAAGGATATTAAGGGTCGTAGAGGCTATACGGTATCAGTATTGAATGATGATGGTGTGCATCCACTTTGGGGTGATAATGTACAAGTAGCTCCAAAGCCGATGCGAATTGTCTCGACAACTGAAAACGAGATTGAATTAAGAGGATATGGAGAAGATGATTTTGGAACATCCTTCGCAGATTATGGATTGACATTAGTTCGCGAAGGGGACATGATTAAATCTTGCATCCTTCATATGTTTGACCGTAATGTAGACATTGAGTATTTGTAGTTTTTGTCAAATACAGAATACTTGTTTCAAAGAGTAATATATGATTGAAAAAGTTGAGAAGGATGTCTGTCTTGAAATGGAGGATAGTGTTTTTGCTCAGTTCTGCTATGAACACTTTGATGCAGATCAGGATGGGAAGGTTTCGTCCTTGGACGCATCAGCCGTAGAGATGATGGATATCCAGGGCCTTAATATATCATCTTTAAAGGGAATAGAGTTTTTTACTAATCTTACAGTTTTAAACTGTTCAAAGAATAAACTCAAAGAACTAAATATCAGTAGGAATATCAATTTAGTCGAACTGGATTGTAGCCATAATCCACTCGAGCACCTTTCTGTTCAACATAACCTGAAATTAGTTAGTTTAAATTGTGAAGGTTGTGATTTAGGCTTTCTTTTTCTGGGTAATAACCTAAACCTAACTAAATTGAATTGTTCTTCGTCTCCAGTTTATGAGAGTAATGGTCGTAGTTTAACCATTTTTGGAGATGAACCATTCTACAATAGCTTTACGTCTCTTGATTTGAGCAAGAACACGAAACTTATTGAACTAGATTGTAGCTGGAATCCTCTAGAAAAACTTGATGTTAGTCATAACATTAGATTAAAAAGATTGGATTGTCGGGAGACTCTATTATCTCATTTAGATATTAGGAAGAATACGAAACTAACCTATCTGGATTGTGGAAGAAACGAACTTCAGAGACTTGATATAAGCATGAACCAAAATCTTAAGTTTCTGTATTGTGATTTCAATCATCTCAAGAGTATCAATGTCCGCAAAAACACAAAACTTACCTTGCTAGACTGTAGTAGAAATCAGCTTACAAGACTTCACATAAGGAATAATAGTGCATTGACAAGGCTTTTTTGTTCCGGCAATCTCCTTAAACGTCTGGATACAAAAAACAATACGAAGCTATCCATACTACAATGCGGTGGTGCCCTGTTCGATGACTTCCTATTTCACGACCTAGGGCTTTCAAATAATAATTTAATTGAATCTCTAGATTTAAGCAAGAATACAAATTTGACTGACTTAGATTGTAGTTGTAATCCAATAGATTGTCTTGATGTCAGTAATAACCGTAAACTGAAATCCTTCATATACGAATGTGGCCTATTAGATGATTTACTCCCATATGATACTGTACATCTGAAAGTCTTATATCTTCGAAAGGGGCAAAGAATAAAAAAATGCATTTGCCCTAATGACTGCGTGATTGAATACTCTTAATTTCAAATCTGGGCCTCTTTTGAATCACGATGCATTCTCCAGGGGATAGAAAAATAAAAAGAAAAAAGCGTTTGGGGATTATCTAACTGATTTATACTCATACCAAAGTAGATATTAAAATAGCGTAACGTCTGTCCTATCTACATAAGATTAAGTAATGATGATCATAAAGATACTATCTATAATTGTTGCACTTCTATTCGTCCTTTGTTTTCTAATTCCCAGGCCACGGAAGTACTTCATTTACATCCTCAAGGATTCAATGAAGCGCCTTCTTAGTATCGTTGCTGATGAAGCCCCATTAAACAAGAAGGGCATAAAGTCAGTATGGTTATTCCTGCTAACAATCATCCTTGTTCTCCCGGTGACTGTTTTCTTTGTGGCTGTTTTGTTAGTGGTATTTCCTACGGTTAGTATCATACATTCAATCAGTCATCCCGAGAGAGTTGATGAAATTCTTCAGTTCGACAAAGAAATGCATACCCCCAGGCCGGAGAAACCTAAGAAGGCATTAGAAGAGATTGCAGAGGAGAACAGGATTTGGCAAGAACAGATGATGGCGGTACGATTCACTGTGAACCGGAAGGATCTGCCTTACGACCCGGATGAGAAAGAGATCTTTTTCTATACACCAGATTTAGCTTCCGAAGTGGAGAATGCGATTCATGCTCACTATGATGAAATCAAGTATACCTTTGAGCAAAAGGGATACAGTTTCGTTTTTCTTCCGTACTTCAACAAGGAACTAAACATTCTACTTAATGCAGATAGGATTAATTACTATAGTCCAAGGGCGGAAAATCTGCTTCGGAAACCCATTGAGGCCCTCTCGTATCAGGATATCAAGGACGCGCTGAAGATTCCAGATAAGGTTGACGGGCCATGCTTTATACGTTGTAAAAGGGCAGATGAAGATCCGTTGACATTCACTTTCTGGAAGATTGCTCTTTCGGAGGACGGAGAAATAATGCCTGCCGTAGAGGAGTACTTGGAGCATCTTGGGGACAGGCGCTTGTTCCACGTGGCTTCAGATGATGAAATCCAAGCCAGCTCTAATCGTTTCCCGAGTGTTATGGGGTTCACGGGCCCCTCGGCTGATGAACTGTTTGAAGAAGATGTATATCGTATCGGCCAAGAGATTCGTGAGCGAATTGAAAAACTACGTGCAAAAGGACTATCTTCACTGGCTATACGAAAACTCCTCGGTGATGATTCTGACAAACCGGGCAAGCTGCTAATCGACAAGCATAACAAGGTCTTCTTGACAGATTATGGAAATAAGGAAATCAAGATGGAGCCCCTTCAGAAGGCTGTCTTCTTCCTTTTTCTTCGGCATCCGGAGGGAATCTATTTCAAGGACTTGGGAGATTACCGGGATGAATTGAGCGCTATCTATAAGGAAATCACCGGTCGTGATGATATTGCCGCGATTGAAAGCAGCATAGATCGACTAACTGATCCCCTTAACAATTCTATCAACGAAAAGTGCGCTAGAATCAAGAACGCCTTTGTCTCAGAGTTCAGGGAAGAAGTAGCACAGTGGTATTTCATCGACGGAACCAAAGGCGAAAAGAAAAGCATCAAGCTGCCACGTGAACTCGTAACCTGGGAAATCAAGGACTAGCTTTTCACAAGCCTTGTGGCGTCCGCAAGCCTTGTGGAAATTTGTGTGCCGAGCTAAAGGCCAATACCTTTGTACCGCAATCGGAAACAAACCCGGTTGCGGTAAATTATGGACGCAATAATCGAAACAAGAGTCAAAGCCATCGGCGAAAAAATGATCGCCGTAGGTAATCACATTGATGAAACAGTCAAGTGGTTGTGTGACAACATGAACAAAAGAATCGATGGCAACTCCATCGGTGACTGGATGACCGGTGCACTCTTCGGAGGTGGTATCATCGGCATGACAATCAGCAGAAAGATTCGGACTGGGAAGAAAAGCACTAAGGTCATCTACAACGGAATGACGGCTGACGATATGGGACATGACATCGTCAACCAAGTCTCCAAACTAGTGGACTACCAGGGTGAGGTCCAGCAGTTCGTCGGAAAGGAGGAAGAAGGCTATTACTACGGCTATGTGAACTTCATCTTCCAGTACTGGTACAAATACCATATGGCTTGGATGGCGTTCACCTCCTACTACTGCACAAATCATAAGGTCGATTATGATGGCCGAAGAATGACTCTGGAAGAAATGATCCGTCGGCAGAGCCTGAAACAAATCCAGCGCCTGGATCTCAATGATGACACTAGGGCGACCATTGAAAAGAACTTGAAATAGAGAGCTATGTCCAGCGCTATTCACAATAAACTCATTGAAGAAATCCGCAGGGCATGGGAAGAATTAAATGCCGACATCATTGAGCCCTACCTTTCAGAAGACCTTCATTACTACTCTTGGTGGGCAATGGTGGACTTTCACAGCAAGGATAGTTATCTGGCCTACATCATCGATCGCTTCCAGTCTTATAAAAACATCGGGGTCCATCCCATAGTTAAACTCGGAATTAACAAAAACGATGGTGAATATGCCGTCGCTCTTCAATTAGGAGACGATGTCCCGACTCTTATACGCATTAAGGAAGAAGATGGAATAATCAAGGAAATGTGGATGCAACCTGCTGAATAAAAAAAAGATTTTGAATTTGCAAATCGCCCTCTGAATGGCCTGTATGGCCGATTGAAACTTTTTCTGAAAACTAACGTATATATTTGCGCACTTCCTCAAAGCGCAGAAACACAAAACGACCAAACCGACCACAAACGAACAACCTTTAACTTGCTTCTCACAATGAACATCATGGAAATCCTGGGCTTCAAAAAGAAGGGAGCCGAAATGCAAAACGAGCCGAAAGAAGAAAGACGGTTTAACTTCCATTTCTCCGACAAGTACACGCGAGAGAAAGATGAGACGCGTATCTACAACCTCATCATCCTGGATGAGAGCGGATCCATGGATGCCATTCGGTCACAGGCGCTCAGCGGTGCCAACGAGACTCTGCAAACCATCCGTGCCGCCCAGCAGGAGAATCCTGACGATCACCAGATGATCACGCTGGTCACCTTCGACACCGGCGCCCGCAGGCCCTTTGTCCGCACCATCATCGACACGGAAAAGATCGAAGAGGTCCAAGACCTGACACCGGAACA